>Ga0181564_10005906_pt1 | contig 10098 bp, 10 predicted proteins | sample 011ome_24_FD_134512 | JGI IMG/M metagenome (GOLD analysis project Ga0181564, IMG submission 134512) | Coastal salt marsh microbial communities from the Groves Creek Marsh, Skidaway Island, Georgia - 011513CT metaG (megahit assembly) | ecosystem: Environmental > Aquatic > Marine > Intertidal... | reverse complement strand
TACACTGGTGAATGAATTTTTGAGCAACAAACATGAATAGCCTCTCCGCTATAGTCTCCCAGTTGAATGTCGATGACCGAGCGCGCAGCGCCATGCGTTGGCTCGCGGACTCTGAGCGATTGCCCAAGTTACGGCGGACTCTGCTGATAGTGTTGGTGCTCTGGTCGATTAATAGCCTTGTTGATGTCGCTGTGGCTCTCATCCCCCACAACCAAGCACCTGAGTCGATTCCCCTATCGATAAACCCCGCCCCTTTCGATTCGGGGCAATCTCGTAGTGCCGAAGCGATAGATGTATCAAGTATCCTAGGCGCAGACGTCTTCGGGCCCGTGGCAGAGACTGAACTTCAAAGCGCAGCTGAAGAGTTGGTGTCGACTAATCCAAGAGAGGGGATCGAGAATGGGGCGCGCGAAACACGCTTGGCTCTCACGCTCACGGGGATTGTTGCTTCTACTTCCGATGGTCTCGGTAGCGCCATGATCGAAGCTAAAAAGCAACAGGAACTCTATTCAGTAGGGGATACCTTGCCGGCTAACGGTAAGGTGACGCTCGCGAAGATTTTACCCAAGCAGGTGGTAATCGATAACAATGGCACTTACGAGCTGATCACACTGTTTTCTGATAATGGCATCGCCGGAATTGTGAAGACTGCGGCAAAGCCTGAGCAGAGCGCCAGCGATAATGCGGTATCCGAGAGTACGCCGACGCCAGCGATCGACAGGGGGGAGCAGCAGCAACTCGCGTCGCGATATCGGCAGCAACTCTACGATAACCCGCAGTCGCTCGCAGGTTTGGTCTCGATCAGTGCGGTGCAGGGGGAGGATGGCTTGAAGGGGTACCGCCTGTCACCGGGTCGCGACGCGGCTCAGTTCACAGCCCTCGGTTTTAAGCCAGGTGATATTGTTACAGCCGTTAATGGCTATGCATTGAGTGACCCCACTAATACCGTGCGATTGTATCAACTGATGCGAGACGCAACGGATGCGACGTTTGACGTCGAAAGAGACGGCGCTCCCGTATCTATCAACGTTAGTTTGAGCACGATCCAGTAGGAGAATTTTTTAGTCATGCACGCGACGCTTGCGAAATTTAGAACACTGATCCAATCGCTCACCCTGTCGGTGGCGCTGTGCGTTTCTCATGCTTCGGCTCAAGAGTTTACCGTGAACTTGAAGGACACGGATATTCAGGAGTTTATTGAGTTTGTGGCCGACGTTACTGAGACGACCATCGTTGTGGACCCCTCAGTGAAAGGCAAAGTGAAAGTCATTTCAAGTAAGCCTGTTTCCAAAGCCGAGCTTTACGATTTATTCCTCTCTATTCTTGATGTTCACGGCTACACAGCAGTAAGAAGCGGTGTGGTTGTTCGAGTCATTCCCAACAAGAATGCGCGATCAGCACCGGTGGATGTGATTTCAGGAACCTCAGTGATCAATGACGAATATGTCACGCAAGTGATTCGCCTGGATAACGTGTCTGCGGCGAAGTTGATTCCTGTTCTGCGCCCGCTAGTTCCTCAACAGGCGCATATGGCGGCATACGCGCCCAGTAACGCCATTATCATTTCTGATATTCGTTCGAACATAAATCGTATGGAAGACATCATTGCTCGAATGGATCAGTCAGCGGTCAAGAAGACGGAAATTATCAAGTTGAAGTATGGGGTTGCTACAGATGTTGTAGAGATGCTCAAGACTTTGGAAAAGTCCCGAGCGGGCGAAGGTGCGGACGCTAACGATGAAGCGACACTTGTCGCGGATAAGCGCACCAACAGCGTGATCGTGACCGCAGACGAACTGAGTATCGAGCGCATAGAAAGCCTTATTGATTACCTCGACATACCTCTCGAGCAAAGCGGTAATGTGCGCGTTATGTACCTCGAGTACGCCGACGCAACGGAAGTCTCTGAAGTGCTGACGCGTGTCATGCAAAACCTTTCTCGGCTCGATGATGAAGCGACCGGGCGTAATCGATCCGCTAACGCCGCAAAATCAACTATCGAGGCCGACGCGGGAACCAACAGTCTAATCATCACGGCAGATACTGATGAGATGGCGGCGCTCGAAGCCGTCATAGCGCGCCTCGATATTCGCCGCGCCCAAGTTCTTGTCGAGGCCATCATTGTCGAGATGGAAATTGTCGAGGGACGTGAGTTGGGCTTGCAGTGGCTATTTGCAAATGACTCTGGACTGTATGGAAGTAACATCAGCTCCAGTGCTGCCCAGCAAGGTCGTAACGCTTCTCTCGCGCAGGCCATTATTCCGGAGGATTCAGCCTCGGAAGACATTGGTGTTCGCGAGCTTGCCGGCGCATTATCTCAGGTGCCCGGTACAACCTTTGGGTGGGGTGTGGTTGACCAAGGTTTGACTATGACGACTATCCTCAATGCGTTGGAGTCGCAGGGCAACGCCAATATCTTGTCGACGCCGAGTTTGCTCACGCTAGACAACGAGGAAGCCTTTATAACGGTGGGACAGCAGGTTCCTTTCGTCACCGGTAGCTATACCAATACGGGGGCGGCGAACGGTGTGGCGAACCCTTTCCAGACGATCCAGCGCGAAAACGTAGGTGTGACGCTGCAGGTAACGCCACAGATTAACGAGGGTGACTCTGTGGTGATGGATATTGTGCAAGAGGTGTCGAGCATCTCTCAGCAGGTGCTTTCTGCCTCGGACGTTATTACCAACGAGCGAAAAATCGAAACCAAAGTGCTCGCTAAAGACGGCGACATTATCGTCCTTGGCGGCTTGGTAAAAGACGACGTACAGGATTCTCAGCAGGGCGTGCCACTGTTATCGGACATTCCTGTACTTGGAAGACTTTTCCGCAGTGATGTGGTGTCTGTTACCAAGTCCAACCTTTTGGTGTTTATTCGTTCAACGATTATTCGTGATGATGCGGACCTAGCAGGCGCAACCGCCGAGAAATACCGTTACATACGAGATCAGCAGCGCGAGCGTCGCGATAAGGGGCTACGTTTCCTCGATGACAATGTGATGCCCGTGTTGCCTTCTTGGGAAGATCGGGTGCGTAGCTTGCCTGAGGTGGACGAGGAGTCAATCGAGCAGTGAATTTGGCCGCTGACAATTTAGACCAGGCTATCTCCGCTCCGCTGGAGGTGATAGAGGATATTGCGGCAGAGGTAACGGGTGGCTTATTACCCTTTGGTTTCTCGAAAGCAAATCAGGTTGTCTTGGAGCGTGGCGAAGCTGGCCTCATTCTCAGTCATATAGGGAAGCTGCGGACTGATACGTTGCTTGAGGTGCGACGCGCAGCGGGAGCGAGCTTCACGGTTGAGGAAGTTGACGAGGCGACCTTTCAACTTCGCTTGAGTCGCGCATATCAGCGCAGTAACAACCAAGCGGCGCAAGTGGCGGAGGACCTATCGTCAGACGTGGATCTAGCGCGACTCGTTGATGAGATTCCCGATTTAGGTGACCTAGCTGACGCGGAAGACGACGCACCTATCATCCGTCTAATTAACGCCATACTCTCTCAAGCAGTGAAAGAGCAAGCGTCTGATATTCACATTGAAACATTTGAAGATCGGCTGTCCATACGCTACCGAATCGACGGTGTTCTCGCTGAGGTGTTGTCACCCAAGAGAATGTTGGCGCCGCTTCTTGTCTCTCGACTTAAAGTGATGGCCAAGCTTGATATCGCTGAGAAGCGCATTCCGCAGGACGGACGTATCTCGGTGCGGATTGCGGGACACGCAATCGATATCCGCATGTCGACAATTCCCTCGGCGCACGGAGAACGTGTGGTACTTCGGCTGCTCGACAAGCAAGCGGGACAACTCGAGCTTAGTCAGCTAAAAATGAATCAGCAGGTGGGCGAGGGTTATAAAAAGGCGCTCTCTCGCCCGCACGGTATCATTCTAGTGACGGGTCCAACGGGCTCGGGAAAGACGACAACGCTTTACGCAGGCTTGTCCAGTATTAATCAAACCTCGCGAAATATTTTGACGATTGAAGATCCTGTTGAATACATGTTGCCAGGGGTTGGTCAGACGCAAGTAAACACAAAGGTCGATATGACCTTTGCACGTGGCTTAAGGGCAATTTTACGTCAGGACCCAGACGTAGTGATGGTGGGTGAGATTCGTGACGTAGAGACGGCTGAAATTGCTGTCCAAGCGTCGCTTACGGGTCACCTGGTACTCTCCACACTCCACACCAATACCGCGATTGGCGCCGTTACGCGTTTACAAGATATGGGCGTCGAACCGTTCTTGTTGTCATCGAGTCTGGTGGCTGTGATGGCACAGCGCTTGGTACGCTTACTCTGTACTGACTGCCGCGAGTCAGCCGAGGCGACGTCAGCAGAATGTGAACTCTTGGGTATAGAGAAAGAGTACGCAATAGACCTCTATCACGCGAAGGGCTGCACTCAGTGCAACCTTACAGGGTATCGCGGTCGTACCGGTATTTATGAGTTGATCGAGGTCGACGAGGCGCTCAGGACGGCGATTCACGAGGGCGTCGGTGAACAGGCAATGCTTGAAATTGCTCGTCGAAGCTACCCTGGGATTCAGGCTGACGGTAGACGCCGAATTTTAGCGGGTGAGACGACGCTCGAAGAGGTGTTGCGCGTTACCTCGGTGAAATAAGATGGCGGCTTTTAAGTACAGAGCACTTGATGCGTCTGGCAAAGTTGTAAAAGGTGTTCTAGAGGGTGACGCCGAGCGCCAAATTCGCGCTCAACTGCGATCAAAGAACCTTCGTCCAATTGAAGTCAGTCCCGCTAGCCGTCGCATAACGTCAGGTTCTCATGAAGCCTCGACCACACGCAGAGGACTGTTCGCACCGAGACTAAACGGTAGCGATCTTGCACTCATTACCCGTCAATTGGCCACGCTCGTAGCGTCAAGCTTGCCCTTGGATCAATGTTTACAGGCTGCCGCAGAACAAACTCGCAAGTCGTCGACAAAGGCGCTATTACTTCAGGTTCGCTCCAAAGTGTCAGAGGGCCACACGTTAGCGCATGCTATGGGGCAGTTTCCCCAGACGTTTGGCGAAATGTATCGTGCAATGGTCAACGCCGGCGAGCAGGCGGGACAGTTAGGTCCTGTGCTTGACCAACTAGCGGATTACACCGAAAGCCGGCAGCACACATCTCAGAAGCTGCAGATGGCGCTGATTTATCCTTTTGTGCTGATTGGCGTCGCTATCGCCGTTGTCACTGCACTCATGGTGTTTGTCGTCCCTGAAATGGTGGGCATCTTTGCACAGACCAAAACGGACCTTCCACCTCTAACAGTGGCTCTAATCGCCACAAGCGATTTTCTGACAAATCATGGCTGGTTATTGGGCATTGGCTTGATTGCTTTGGTGGTTGCGATTCAACAACTTCTGAAGCGCCCAGTTTACAAGCGTATGTCTGACGGTATGCTTTTGCAGGTCCCAGGTATTCGTCGGGTATTGATAGGCATGGATACCGCCAGATTCTCAGCTACGCTGAGCATTTTGATGGCCTCGGGCGTGCCATTGCTAGACGCACTCAAGATTGCCGGCGCTGTGATGAATAATTTGGTCTTGCGGTCATCTAGTTTAGAGGTCGCGAATAAGGTTCAAGAGGGCTCCAGTCTGAATCGAGCCCTGTCGCAGGAAGACTTCTTCCCACCCATGATGGTGCATATGGTGGCCTCGGGGGAGACGAGTGGAGAGCTAGAGACAATGCTCGAGCGATCTGCCGCGAATCAGGAGCGTGAGCTTGAGGCAACACTGGGCACGGTGATGGGACTCTTTGAGCCGATTATGGTGGTTGTCATGGGCGGCTTGGTGCTGACAATAGTGATGGCAATTTTGTTGCCAATATTTGATTTGAATACGATGGTGAGGTAGTGAAGTGAAGAAGCAAAACGGTTTTAGCTTGATCGAAATCTTAGTGGTGCTAGTCATCATGGGTCTGTTGATCAGCGTGGTTGCACCGACTGTCCTCAATAGCGCAGACGACGCGCGCGTACAGAAAGTCCAAGCTGACTTCAAAGCGATTGAAACCGCTCTGAAAATCTATCGTTTGGATAACTACGTCTATCCCAGTACCGAACAGGGGTTGGTTGCACTGGTGGAGCCTTCAACGCTGGAGCCCGAGCCACGTAACTTTAAAAGAGGGGGATATCTTCCTAACGTCCCTCTAGATCCATGGGGTCGAGAATACCTTTATTTATCACCGGGTGAGTATGGTGAGGTCGATATTTACTCGCTTGGTGCAGACGGCTTACCCGGCGGCGAAGACCAAAGCGCCGACATCGGAAATTGGGGTGAGGACGACGAAGCCTAGGGTAGTTTGGTTAAGGCTCGACTGGGGAGCTTAAGACGTGGTTCGGTTTCAGCGAGGATTTAGCCTCATTGAAATGCTGGCGGTCGTATTCTTGGTTGTCCTATTGACCTCGCTCGTCAGCCTCAATGTCGGTTCAGGCGGCGCCGATATTAATCGCGAAAATAAGGTTCGTGAGGTCGCGGCCATGTTGAGTTATGCGCTCACTGAGGCGGAGCTCAGCGGCACAGATCATGGCTTGTTGATCCATCGACTCGCCGAGGGTGACACGACCTATCAAGGACTGTGGCTGAGGCGCTATGACCAAGGCTGGGCCCCGCCGCTTTCGTTGAATAGCGCGTTTGAAGACCTTGAGTTTGAGCGCGGGGTTGAACTCGAATTGCAGCTTGAAGAGCAGCCCCTCGTCGATTTCGAGGTCCTCGAGGAAGACACTAATCCGCCACCACAGATTATTTTGTTCGCGGGAGGTGAGGTCACGCCGGGGGAGCTGACGTGGGTAGATGATCGCACCGGTGATCTTCTTTACATTTTGCGTTGGGACTTGTTTGGAAGGATGCAGTTCTTAGCTAAGGGGTTAGAGCCGGACGAGTTTTTGGAGGACCGTTCGGTTGATTAATCAGGCTCGCCCGAATCAAACGTGCTCCCAAGAGGGGCGTACCAAGGAACGTTATTTTTACATCCGGCTCTCTCAAAGAGAGCCGTCCCAGAGAGACTCTTTTCAAAACAGTCTTCGCAAAGCGAGCCCTTTCAGAGAATTCACTCTCAAGAGATGCGCCCCATGAACCCGGTTACCGGCAAAGCACTCACTCGAAAACGGTCCGTTCAAAGAGGTTTTACGCTGGTCGAGGTGATGGTGGCGCTTACGGTGGTTGCAGTGACGCTCCCCGCTCTTCTTTTCCTGCTCTCCCAACAAGTCGACGGGACCGCCTACTTGCGAGACCGGTCTATTGCTCAGTGGGTGGCCGCTGACCGTGTGGCAGAGGTTCGCCTCGCAGTAGCTAAACAACGACGAGCCAGCGCGGGCGTGATTGCTGGAGAGTCCGAACGTGCGGGACGCAGTTGGTATTGGCGCAGCGAAATTCAAGAGACACCGGTACCAGGCTTTATGCGTTTAACGGTGACCGTCACTGCTGAGGACGATGAGGAAGAGTCGGTGCTTTACACCTTGGACGCCTTTTTGAATGCGGAGGTGGTCAATGCATCAGGGTAGATGTCTGGCTAAGGTCCTTGCGCGAAGGCATTCAAGAGAAAAGGCGCCTCAAAAAGGTTTTACTCTGGTCGAAGTGCTGGTCGCCATGGCGATTACTGCCTTTGTATCAGTGCTCTCCTACCAGACGCTGTCCATTGCGATCATGGGTATCGAGTCTGCTCGAGACGCATCGGAGCGACTTCATGAAATCAATCGTGCCTTCACTGTGATGTCGCGCGATATCCGACAGATTGCCAACCGGCCCGTTGTCGATGAGTTTGGTCAACTCGCTTCAGCAGTCTCGGGTGGACCACTAGCGCGAGATCCATTGCGACTAACGCGTTCGGGGTGGCACAACAGCACGGGGGCTCCGCGCAGCACTCTGCAACGAGTGGCTTATCGCGTCGAAGAAGGGCAGCTGTTGCGACTGACTTACCCCGTTCTTGATCGAACCACTGCGATTGAGCCTATTGAAACCGTTCTATTGGATGAGGTGGATGCACTTGAGTTCAGGTTCTTACCAACGATTAACGATCTCGAGGTCGACCGTAATCAGGCGATTGATCGACGGTTTTGGCAGGAAAACTGGTTAGCTGAGGTTGGTTTCACCAACCAGCTAATCGCACCCCCCGCCGCCATAGAAATGCGAATTACCCTAGCTGATTGGGGCGAGTTGGAGCGGCTTTATGTTATGCCTTCCTTCCAGTAAGCGAGAGCGAGCGGGGCACTCGCAGCGTGGGGCGGCCTTGGTGATTGCGCTATTGGTCTTTGCGCTCGCCGCCGCGTTAATGGTTGGTGTTCAACGAGACTTCACACTGCAGCTACAGCGCAGTACTAACACGTTTTTTGCTGAGCAGGGTTGGTCGTTTTTATTGGGAGCAGAATCACTTGCAGGACTGGCGTTAAGGCTCGATGCCGATGAGGATGGTCGTAGCGACGCACCTGTCGATTCGCTACTAGAGGTTTGGGCGCAACCACAGCCACCGTTTCCGCTCGATGGCATTGGTTTTTTGAGCGGCGACCTTTACGACCTTCAAGGTAGATTTAACTTAAATGGCCTGGTGGCGGCGGCGCGCCAACCCGCAGACCAACGCTCGGGTGAGGGAGGGCCCAATCGGCAAGATCCAGTGGTTGGAGATCAGGATGCTCCACCGCCTGCTAGCGAATCGAACGATCCATCAAAGCGACTGAACACGCAGCAGCGGGTGTTCCTCCGGTTACTTCTCTCCATCGAGGAAGCGGGGCTCAATCGTGGCGAGGCGACACGAATAGTTGAGCGCGTTTCAGATTTCATCGACTCGGACCGCACCCCTCGATTGGACGGTGCTGAATCTGAGGTTTATCTCGCATCGACCTTCCCCTATCGACCACCAAATCGGCCACTTGCCAGTGTCAGCGAATTACGCGCCGTCGATGGAATAACGCCAGAGCTATATACGCTGATTGCGCCGTTCCTTACGGTCTGGCCCGTCGAAGGCAGCAAAGTGAATGTGCTAACTGCGCCGCCACAACTTCTGGCTGCTTTGGCCGGCGATGATGCTTTCGAGCCGCTCGCGCCTCAGGAGGTCGCTCGGATTGTTGAGTTAAGGGCAGAAGGTATGATTACTGATGTGGATACCTACTTAGCTGACGCGCTGTTTACCAACTCAACGACGACCGAGTTGCGTGAAATGGTTGATGTTAAGTCTGATTGGTTTTTACTCGATGCACGTGTCGAAATTGCCGACCGCGAAAGACGACTTTCCAGTGTGCTTCACAGGCAGGGTCGGGCGGTAACTGTGGTGCACCGCACTGAGGGAGAGCTGTGATTTATTTTAACGTGAACGCCGCTCATCTTTGGCGAAGCCGAGTGCCTCTCAATAAGATCTTGAGGGCTGGTGTTTATAGGGCTGGCGCCTTGTTTTTCAGATTCCTAGGCGACGTGAGAGGAGGCGTGGTGGTGAGTCTACTCACACCAACCTCTTCAGATCGCTTACACTATCAATCGAGCCTACCTGGGGGTGGGCAGAGGGTTAATGAGGCCTGAACGCTACATGCATATCGAAAATCCCAGTGTTGTGATTTGGCAGGACGGTGCTCCTGTGTTGTGGCGAGCGGGCGCGCTCGAGGCGGAGGCGATTTCTGATGAAACCGTTTTGCCCTCAAGCGTGGTTATTGGTCTCCCAAGCGACGACGTGAGAACAGCGGTACTCGAGGTGTCCGCCGACGAGCGAAAACATCTTGCCCGTTCGCTACCGTATATGATGGAAGAGCAGGTGGCGGATGATGTCGATGACCTGCACTTTGTTTTTGCTCCAAGCAATGACGAGGACTATCTGGTTGCCTTTACTCGTAAGGCGCAAATGGCGTCTTGGATTGAGGCCCTGCCAGGCTCAGAAGAGCTTAAGTTGTTTAGTCCAGAAGCCTTGTGTTTGCCGCTTCAAGCCAACGAATGTTGCGTCGTCGTTAACGGAGATGAGGCAGTGTTGCGTTGGAGCGATGCCCAAGGCGCGAGAGTAGACCTGACGTTGCTGTCGGTGGTGCTCGATTCGCTGCCAGCGTTGCCTGATAGTTTAGTCATCTATGGAACTGATCGTGACACTGTCTTGGCGTATTTAAGTGATGAGCAAGCGACACGTGTTGATTGG
>Ga0181564_10005903_pt1 | contig 10100 bp, 7 predicted proteins | sample 011ome_24_FD_134512 | JGI IMG/M metagenome (GOLD analysis project Ga0181564, IMG submission 134512) | Coastal salt marsh microbial communities from the Groves Creek Marsh, Skidaway Island, Georgia - 011513CT metaG (megahit assembly) | ecosystem: Environmental > Aquatic > Marine > Intertidal zone... | reverse complement strand
TCGCGACTTCCGTCGCCGAGGAAAAAAATCACGCGCGAGGCTCGGAAGGTACCTATACCGGTATTCGACGCGGCTCTCGAAGCGCGATCCTCCGTCGCCTCCTTCGCGCGATCCTCGTCGTTCCGGAAGAACGCGCTGTCCACCAGGAGCGACCACGGCGCCGCGAGCGTAGCGAGGGGAGGCGGCGAACGCAGAAGGTCCTTCACCGCGGCGATCGATGGATTGTGCGAAGCCGACGCGGACGCCGCCGAAGCCGAAGCCGAAGTCGCCGGATTCGTACGCGCGCCGAACGAAATACGCTCGCGTCGTCGCGACTCCGCCTCCGCCCAGCGCGTGAGCGCCTCGCCGAGACGCAGGCTGATCTCGGCGCGCGACGACATCGCGACGGCGTCGCAATCATCCAATACTGTTTCAATACTGTTTCTGTTCTCGAACAGATGGAACAATTCGAGCGTGCGCACGTCCTCGCGCGTCATGGCGGCGAGCGCGTCGCACGCCTCGACGAACCCGGCGATGGCGCACGCGCGCCGCGCCGGGTGGATCGCATCGTCGCACCCGCGCGCGTCGCACGCCGAGCCCAGAGCCGCGTCCGCGCACAGAGACGCGCCGACATACGTGGACAATTCGTCACTCTCGAACGTATCGTCGTTTTTGACGTATCGATGTGTCGCGCATGTGTCGCGCGCGCGCTCGAACGCGCCCGCGCGCTCGGGCGCCCCGAACCAAACGCCCAGCGCGCCCAGCGCGTCCAGGACGCCGCCCAAGCCGACGGCTTCGTACGCACCGCGCACGTCCAGAACAGACCACGGGCGCATACACGTCTCGTTGGAACCGACTGTCGTCTTTTGCTTTCGGCACACATCGCCGTACCCGCGCGCGCGCGTCACCGCGCGCTGCAGCTCGCACGTCGCGCGGAGCAGATTTTTTTTTTGCGTCGTCTCGGCGTCGTCGGCGTTTTCGGCGCTTGTTCTCGTCTCCCGCGCGCGCAGCAGGACGTGGAGCTCGTCCTCTCCCTTCCCGTCCCCGAGCACGCCCGCGGCGACGTCGCCGCGCGCCGCGCGCTCCAGCGTGGACCTTTGCGGGTCCACGAGCGCGCGCAGCGTCGAGCGGGGCACGTCCGCCATGGACGAGCCCGCGCGCGCGTCTTCCAGCGCCTCCGCGAAGGCGTCGTCCGGCGCGCGCGGTGGGTGTCGGACGGTGTGCGCGCTCGAGTGCAGGCGGGACAACGCCTCGTCCCTCGCGCCCGCCGCGGTGGACCGCGCGAGGTAGTGCCTCAGCGTCGCGTCCACCACCATGTCGTCGCGCTGGGTCAGCGCGACGAGCATCGCCAGCACCGCCGCGGCGTTACACGCCAGCACGACCCCTGCGGGTGGTCTCGGGGGAGCGATGCGCGTTTAGAGCCTCATTACGCTTCTTCCGAGGGAACGAACGACACGGCGTGTGGCGCGGGGAAAGAGGAGAGGATGGGGGCGCGCACCTGGCCATCGCACGACGACGGTCGCGACCGCGAGCGCCGGCGAGAGGCGTGTCGGGGGCATGGGGGCGGGCGTGGCACGCGCGCCGCGCGCGGCGTCGCGTCTGACCTCGCGATGCCGAAAGCGCTTTCGCCTCGAGTCTCGACGTGACCCTCGGCGGCACGTGTGGATTCCGAACCGTCGCGCTCGTCCGCCGTCGAGTCTCAACCGGCGCGCGAGTCGCCCTCGGGACTCCGATGTCGATTTCGCAACCGCCGACGCCCCGATGACGTCACAACGCCGAGTCGCGTTCCGAATACCGTCGCGATGACGTCGGCGGCGGCTGCGGCGTCGACTTCCGCGACGGCATCGGTCGCGACGCGCTCGCGCGGCTCGCCTTGGCGCGCGCGTCGACGCGTCGCGCCGCGGCCATCCTCCGCGGCGCCCTCGCGCGAAAGCGTCGTCACGTCCGCTTCGTCCGGCCCACCCCCGGCCGCGCTGGTGGTCGGCCACGATGCCGAGGAGACGCGCGCGACCGCGGACGCCGTCTCGCGCGCGCTCGGCGTGCGCGCGGTGTGCCTGCTCCACGACGCGCGCGAGGGCGGCTCGTGTCCGAGCGGCGCGCGCCTGCCGTGCCGCCCCGGGCCTTTTCCCGGGAGCTGGGAGCTGGTCGGCGGCACCGCCGAGGACGCGGCGGTGTGCGGGTCGGACCCCACAAGCGGGCTGGTCGCGAGCCTGGGCTTCGCGTGCGTCGTGTGCGTCGTGGGCGTCGCGCGCGAGCCGTGCCTGGGCGAGGACGCCGCGGGCGCCGGCGCGACGCGCGCCGGGAGGCGAGCCGCCGTGACCAGCGGCGTCCCGACGGTGGTCGCCGCCGTCCCGACGACGTCGGCGTCGGCGCCGGTGGCCGGCGCCCGGGACGCGCTGGAGCGTTTGTTGCGAGTGATGAAAAACAACAAAACGCTCTCGCTCGAGGCGCCCCGAAACTCCCCGAGGGCGCACTTCCCGTTCCCCACGAACGGCCGGTGGGCGAGTCTCGGGACGCGCGCGTTCCCGTGGCCGGACGCGGAGATGGCGGCGGCGGCGGAGGGCGATTCGCGAACGCGACGCGCGACGCGCGATTTCGCGAACGAAGACTGCTGGTCGCTCGGGGGCGGCGCGAGCGCGTTCGGAGGTGTCGTCGTGCCGACAGTCGGCGACGTGATCGAGACGGGATCGAGAACGACGATGGATGATGACGACGAACGAAAAAGAAGTGTTCGCGGGCACGACGCTCGTTCGCTGCGCGCCTCGCTGCGCGAGGCGTTCCGGGACGGGGACGTGTTTTTGTGTCTGAGCGCGCCGCCCCGCTGGGAGGCGCGCGGGGAAAACGGCTTCGCGGCGTGTCGCCCCGGCGTGCTGTGGCGGCAGGAACGCGTCCGCGCGGAGTTCTCGGAGTTCTCCGACCACCTGTCCCCGGCGCGGAACGACACGACCGGCCGGAACGACACGAACACGAACGACGCGTTCGGGCGCACGCTTCCGCTGAACGTTCTGGGCGACGTCCGGGGGAGCGTCGGCGAAGGCGGAGAAGGCGGCGCGCGCTTCGTGCGCCAACTGGCGACGGAGCGCGCCAGCCTCCGCGGCGACGCGCGATCCTCGACGCGCGATCCTCGCGCCCCTCCCGTCGGCGCCGCGCCCTCGGCGTTCGTGGTAGGCGGCGGCGTGGTCGTGGCGGACGAGTGCGCGGGCGGGGACGTGGACGCGGTGTTCCGCGAGGGCGGAGGCGAGGCGGCGGTGACCACGCACCAGACGTGGCCCGCGGCGCACCCGTTGGCGTCGCGCGAAGCCGCGCAACTCGAAGCGCTACGGCCGTGCGGCGAAACCGGGATGCCGCTCTGGCTCGCCGAGGAAGACGCGTGACGTGAAGAGGGACGCGTAGGGACGCGCAGGGACGCGCGCGGCGCGCGCGTCGGGTGGCGGGTTAAAACAGGGCGCGTGGCGTTCGTAGGGCGTTTAAACGGGCTACGTTCGTTTTAGTAGAACATCGTCGTGATCGTTCGTTCGTTCGTTTCCTCGTTTCCTCGGCATAAAACCTCTTCGCTCGCGAAGACGAAAACACGCGCGTCTCCATCACTTCTCGAGCACCCCTTTGACGTACACCATCCCCTTCTCGACGAGGTTCAGGTCGCGGCGCATGCGCTCGATTTCCTCGACGTCGCCTTCGACGATGATATCCGTGGTCATGTCGTCGTCCGCGGTGACCATCTTCACCTTCATCTGCTCCTTGCGGCCCGCGTTCTCCATGTAGTACGACCCGGAGAGGGGCGAGACCAGCGCCAGCGCGTACCACGCGTTGCCCCCGGGCAGCGCGATGGAGCACACCAGCCCGATGCACAGCAACCCGACGGCGGCGCAGAAGGTGATGTACGCGGCGGTGCCTCGTTCGGGCGCGATGTTCCCCTCGAAGGTGATCACCTCGCCCGCGTCCGCGATGACGTAGTTGTTGCGCTTGAAGAACATCGACACTTCGCGCGCGAGCTCGTCCAGCGGCATCGCCTCCGCCGCGGACGGGCCGGCGACTTCGAACGTCTTGCGCCCGACTTTGCTCTTCGCGCTGCGCTTGACGAGCGACCACAAACCGGGCGCCGACAGCATGAACAAACCGAGCGACGCGAAGTACGAGGGCTTGATGTCGTCCGCCAAGCCGGCGTCCGCGAGGAGGAACAGAGGCGCCAAGCTGGAGAGCATCGTGATGGACGAGCCCTTTCCGCTCGTCGTCGAGACGTCCTCGTTGTTAAAGAAGCCCATCCCGCGCGGGGTCTTGTCGAAGGAAAAGCGCGAGTCCGCGTCGCCGTTCCTGTTGCCCAGCGCGGCGAGCGCGACGCCGCCGCGGCGGCGAGACACGCGCGGAGCTTTCGCGGAGACGCAATCGCCCGCGTAGGCCGCGCGCGCGGAAGCGACGGAGGCCTTCGCGGCGGCGGCCCTCGCGGGCGCGCACGCGGGGGCGCAGCGCGCCATCGACGTGGTGCGCACGGCGGACATCGAGACGTCGACGTGGAGCGCTGGTGGATAAGCTGCCGGATGTGCCGAAGCGACGGTGTGGGCCGACGGTGGAGTCGCGAGGCGCGCGTGCGAGGGCGCGTGCGAGGCGGGCGGGTGAGGCCGCTCGGGGGGGTGATGCGCGGGGTCTCGGGGAGACGCGCGTGCGGAAGTGCGTGCGGGGACGCGCGCCGCGCGCGAAGCAACGCTTCGACCCTACTTGCGGCGATAAAAGAAGTCTTTTTAGTGGTGTTCGAGGTTATGGGCCGTAACCTTGGTTGTCGAAAACGAGGGTCTAATGACTCCCGAAATCACACAGACGCGTTGGTCGTCTCGAAAAAAACGTCTGGAATCGAAAACGACGCGCGCGGCTCTAGAACGTCACGTTGCTGGGTCCGCCGCCGGGGGGGCGGGTCACCTGCACGGCGGCGCGCCACCCCGCGCCATCTCCGTCGGAAAAGATATCGCTCCCCGTCATCCCCGCCACAGCCGCCGCGCGCGCGTCGGAGAACTGCATCTCCCCGACGGTGTTCTTGCGGTACCCCTCATCCTGCCCATCCGCGAAGATGTTCTGACCGATCATCTCGTGGCGCTTCAGCTCGCTCAGCGCCGTGGACGGCCGCCTGGGCGTCGCGACGTCCCCGAACACGTCGTGGCCCACGAAGTCGTCCGCGCGCTTCATGTCGAGGACTTGCCTCCCTCCGGTTCGGCGCGCCGCGTCGTCCGGCGAGTCGTCGAACACGTCGTGGCCTTTGAGGTGCGCGGACTTCATCGAGTGCATCGCCGCGGGCGCGGGGCCGGGGCCGTCGTCGAACACGTCGTGGCCCACGAAATCGTGCGCCAGCTTGGCGTCGGACATCTGCCGCGGCGAGACAGGCGAGAGAGACGTGAGAGGCGGCGAGAGAGGACGGGGAGGAAGGACAGGACGGGGCTCACGTGAGTTTTAGACGACAGACGAAGACATTTTTTTAGGCGGTTCGTCTCCGCGCGTTCGCGGCTCGCAACGTCGTAAACGGGGGGTTTGAAAAAAGAGGCGCTCGCTCGCTCGCGCCTCTTCGGACCCAACAAAGTCAGAAGAAGCGGGTGCCTACCGTGGTGTGCGCGCGCGCGTGTTCGGACCCATCGTTCGCGAGCGAGAACGACGACCCGCCGCCGGGCGGCGCGAGGACTCGTGAGGAGTTGCGGCCGGTCATGAAGTTGCCGACGTTCTGGCCCTCGGCGCGGCCGTAGTTGTTCCCGACCGACGACACGCCGCACGCGCCCTTGTTCGCCACCATCACGCGCGCCTGCCCGCAGTGCATCGCCTGCACGACGCGCTCCACCAGCGTCTCCTTCGAGCCCGCGGGGGACAGGCCGTGCGCGCGGCACAGCGCGCGCAGCTCGCCGTGCATCATCGCCTTGATCTCAACCTCCGTCGCCTCCACCGTCGCCGGCGCGGCGGGCGCGTCTTCGTACCGCGTCGGCTCCGCCTCGGCGCGGCGCGCCTGCTGCGGCGGCGGATGCTCGCCGAAGATGTCGCTGCCCTGGTGCTCGCGCTCCTTCGCCGCGAACGCGGCGGTGTCCGGCCTGTGCCGCGTCTCGTTCGCCGGCGCGTTGTCGACGTCACCGAAGGCGATCTGCGAACGCCCGCCCGGCGGCTCGTGCAGCCGCGTGGAGGGGCGGTCCGTGATGCAGTTGCCGCAGTTCTGATCTGCGCCGTTGGCGTACGCGTTGGAGGACTGCGCGTGCGCGTCCGAGGGCGCGCCGAACACCTGCGAGTGCACGTTCGAGCGCGCGTCGCCGAAGGCGTTCTGCTGAGTCTCGCGGGACGACCGCGGGGCGTCGCGCGCGGTGTCGTCGGCGCCGAAGGAGATGGAGGAGTGGCCGCCGGGCGGCGCGTGCAGACGCGTAGTGGGGCGGTCCGTGATCACGTTGCCGCAGTTCTGGTCCGAACCGTTAGCGTACGCGTTGGAGGACTGGTGCTTGCCACTGTTGTGCCGCGGTACGCACACAATATTGTGGGTGGGTTCACGCGGAAGGGAGACGACGCGCTTCGGTCAGAGACGCGAGTGGCGTCGCGGAGGAGGCGTTCGAGTGAAACGAGATGGTCCGTCACGAAAACGCTTTTCGCGCGTTCGACGGATGATGAGGGCCGCGTCGGGACCCGCGCGCGACGCGGGACTTCGGAGTCGAGCGCGTCGCGCGCGTTCGAGCGGTCGTTCGCGTCGCGCGACGCGTCGGTGTCTCACCGCGCGCGCGCGCGCGGCCGCGCGACCCCCCGACGGGTCGCTCGTTCAAAACGAGATGGGCCACCGAGGGGTACGAACGAAGCGCGTCGTCTCATCCGGGGAAGAGGCGCGCGGAAAGGGAACGCGCGCGCGTATCCGGTGGACGGGTGCGTACCTGGGCATGGCGTTCTCATTGTGGCCGTAGATGAACGACATGGTGCTGACTCCGTCGGCGTGAGACGCGCGCGAGGAAGTGTCGCGCGGCGCACGACGAAAGTCAACTCGGTCGGCCCAACCGACAGAAACGAACTTTTCCAGAGCTTCACTGCTTCGTTGCGAAACTGGGCGCCAGCTGAGAGCGAAACGCCGAAACGCGCGAAGATTCGTCATCAATCGAGGCGTTTTCGCTTTACATCATCATTCATCCTCGCCGTCGTCATCATCGCTCCAGGTACGCGAGCAGTCGCGCCTTGGCCGCGGCGACGAGCTCCGGGTCGTCCGAGTTCTCCAGCACCGCGAGGCACACCTCGTGTTTGGCCTTGTCGCTCTCCGCGGACGATGCCGGGGACGCGCCCCAGCCCCACGAGGGCACGGGCACGGGCGCGCCCACCTCGTAGATGGGCGCGCCGCATCCCGCGACGCCGCGGGTCTGTTCGAGTCTGTTCGAGTCGCTCGCCACATTCCGCATTCCCGCACCGGTAACGACCGCGTCGGTTCCCGCATACTTCGCACTCGCGTCACCAGTCACCGCGCTCCCCGCCTGCGCCACCTCCGCGAAGACCGTCGCGACCTCCTCGACGACGTCCACGCGCCCCGCCCACCCCTCGGGCAGGTGCGCGGTGTCGCCGACGCCGCACCGCCGCGCGGACCCGTCGCTGTTGGTCAGGAACATCGCGCCCTTGACCACCACGAACACCTCCGCGACGGCGCGCGGGGCGACGGAGAATGAGCCGGGGGAGCACGTCCACGAGCCCGCGCGCGTGGCGCCGACGTCGTACGCCGCGACGCCGCGTTGCTCGGTGCTTCCGACGCGGCGCGACGCGGTCGCCGCGTCGTTCTCGAACAGCGCTTTTCGGGCAGCCACCACGGGCTCGGCGTCCGCGCCCGGAATATCGTCGTGCTCGTGCACGACCCAGATCTTGTGGATGCGCTCCTGGACGTCCCAGCGCCCGGCCCAGCCGCGGGGCAGGACCACGAGGTCGCCCGGCCCGAACGAAAACTCGCGCCCGTCGGGGGTGCAGACCGACCCGCGGCCGGCGAGCACGTAGAACCACTCCGTGCTCGTCCGCGGCTTGGGGCTGAGCCAGCCCCCCTCGGTGCACCCCCACGAGCCGCAGGACGCTTGTCCGCTCTGGATGCCCTTCACGAACGGGCGGCTCGCGTCCGTGGGCGTCCCGACGTCGGTGTTGGCCCTCGGGCCCTTCACCGTCTGCTGCTCGTAGGAGAAGTACGAGGAAGGCACCGCGGCGAAGTACGGGGGAGGCGCGGGCGTCAAGGCCGCGGGGGGCGCGGGGGCGGCGGGGGCGGCGGGGGCGGGGGGCTGCGTCTTCACGGAAAAGAACGCGCGCGTCGATGTGGGGGTACCCGCGGCGTGTTTGCGAGCCTGACGTGGGATGGGGACGCGCGCCTGGTCAGCGACGGTGTCGTGGGATTCGGCGCATCGACGACGGGGATGTGCGGATTATCCATCCATCCGACGCGTCTGGAAGCGCGCGCGTGGTGGCGACGAGGCGCTTCGCGTGGAAGAGACACGTACCGTCGACCGACGCGCCCGCAGAGGCGCGACGGCGGTAAACTGGGTCGAGACGAGAGACGCCATCTGGAACGACGCGTCGCGCGGAGTGATGCGCCGGATCGACAAGCACCGCCGACACTTGTCCGCTTCGCGTGAAATTCCGTGGCTGAGCGATTTTACCAATCTTCGCGACTGGTTTTTCATTTGCCAAAATTATATTTCGCCAAACAGCCGAGCAACTCTCGGCGCAAACGAGACAGGACGCGCATCCTCAGTCCGCCCCGCGCGAGGGCGGGGATGGCGTCGTTCGACGCCGCGGCAGCGGAGTTCGCGGGGAAGGCGCTGGGCACGTTCTGGACCCTGTTCTTCGCGGCGAGCGTCGCGGCCGACCTCGACCTGCTCCCCGGCGTGTCCGCGCGCCTGCGCCTCTTCGCGGCTCGAGGCAAGCACGCGGACGCGGAGCCGTCATCCCCGTCGGCACCCGCTGACCCGCGCGCGGCGTCGAAGTGGTGGGTCCCGCACGCCTGGTTCGCGCACTTCTACGTCGTCGGCATCGCGTGCAACGCCTTCGTGCTCGCGCACGCGCTGGCCGTCCATCCGCCCATCTCGGCGGAACACGCGGCCGCGACGCTCGCGTCGTGCCTCTTCCAAGCGCACGTCGCGCGGCGTTTCCTGGAGACGGCGTTCGTCGCGAAGCACCGCGAGGGCGCGCGCATGCACCTCGCGGGCTACCTGGTCGGCGTTTTCTACTACGTCGCCGCGCCGGTGACGTTCGCGACGCCCGAAACGAGACGCGCGGTGTGCGAGACCGTTCGCGGAGGGTTAGGGTTTAGGCTCGCGAAGGCGCTCGCGGATCCGACGCGCGCGTCGCCCGCGAGCGGCGGAGACGAGGCGCCTTTCACGCTTTTCACGTCGCCGCGTTTCGCGCCGCGTCGCGCGTTCGGGGCGGCGGTTCGATCCTCGCTCGGCACCGCGCGCTCGGTCTCGAGCGCGCTGGCAGGCGCGCCCGTGTCCGTCGCGCGCGTCGCGCGCGTCGCCGCGGGCGCCGCCGCCTTCGCGCTCGGGTCGGCGAAGCAAGCGCGGTGCCACCGACTTCTGGCGCGGCTTCGCGAGACGCAATCGCCCGCGACGGAGACGACGCGGGCGACGCGCGCCGAGGACCGTTCCGGGACGCGCCTCTCTTCCGGGACGAAACTTCGCGGACTCGATACGTCAAATACGTCGATACGTCAAATACGCGACGTAGGCAGGAGGCTCCACACAAACAAAACGCACTACGCCGTGCCTCGCGGCGACTGGTTCGAGGTTGTCTCGTCGCCGCACTACCTGGCGGAGTGCGTTTTGTACGCGGGGCTGGCGCTCGTCGCCGGCGCGCGCGCGTTTCCGAGACTGGCGCCCATGCTGGCGGCGGTGGGCGCCAACCTCGCGCTCGCGGCGAGGCGGACGCACGCGTGGTACCTCGAGACGTTCCCGGAGTACCCGAAGAACAGGTGGGCGATGGTCCCGGGGTTGCTGTAGTCATTAGAGGGAGTAGAGGGGAAGAGGCGTAGACGTAGCGGATGCGGCGGACGAAAGCTGTCGAGTCGTGATCGAAGTGTGACGGAGTCACGGACGAGTCTGATCGACTCGACAGTCGAGTGTGGAGTACATTTTGAACCCGTTCGCCGTTCGCCCGCTGGTTTTGGA
>Ga0181564_10005897_pt1 | contig 10103 bp, 5 predicted proteins | sample 011ome_24_FD_134512 | JGI IMG/M metagenome (GOLD analysis project Ga0181564, IMG submission 134512) | Coastal salt marsh microbial communities from the Groves Creek Marsh, Skidaway Island, Georgia - 011513CT metaG (megahit assembly) | ecosystem: Environmental > Aquatic > Marine > Intertidal zone... | reverse complement strand
GACGACGCCCCGAGACGGACGAAGAAAGGCGGAGTCGTGATCGAGGAGCTGGCACAACAGGAGGACGAGAAGCCCACCAAGAAAAACCCCGAGAAGAAGAAGGAGGAGAAGAAACGCGCGGCCGACCCGCCACCCGAGCCCCCGGCGAAGAAGGAGAAGAAGGCGGCGGCGACCGAGAAGAAATCCGCGCCGTCGTCGGAAAAAGAAAAGCCGAAGAAACCGGAACCGGAACGCGAGCCGGAACCGAAGGGCTCGTTACGGCGCGAGTTCAAGAACGGCATGGAGATCACGAACCTGTCGATGGGCCGCCCCGATGGCAAGCAGGCCAAGCCGGGCAAAAACGTCACGATGAAGTACGTGGGGAAGCTGCAGAGCGGCAAGATCTTCGACCAGACCAAGGGCAACGCGACGTTCCGTTTCCGCCTCGGCGTGGGGGAAGTGATCAAGGGATGGGACGCCGGCGTCGACGGGATGCGCGTCGGCGATAAACGGCGGCTCGTCATCCCCCCCGCGATGGCGTACGGGAAGAAGGGCATCAAGGGCGCCATCCCGGGAGGCGCGACGCTGGTGTTCGAAGTGGAGCTCGTCAACGTGCAGTAGAACACGCAGGCGATACTTTTATTCGAGTATCAATACGTAACTACGAAGACGACGCGACGCGCGCGCGCGAAAAAAACATCCTCGTAGTATATCCGCTCTCTTCGTCGACGGCTCGACGGTGGTGTTCGAGACGCGCGTCCCGCTCGAGACGCGGTGACGCGCGACGCGCGTCGTTCGCGCGCGGACTCACTTCTCGTCGTCCTCCGGCACGACGAATATGTTCCCGCCGTTCGCCCTAGCCTCGGCTCGCCACCGCTCGCCCTTTTCGTCCTCGAACCCCCTGATTTGCGCCTTCGCGATGATGCCGTCCAAACGCGACGCCGCGAACACCAAACCCACCAGGCCCGCGCCGATGATGAACCCGGCCACCTCGTTCGCGGGAGGCAACGCGGCGCTCACCACGGATGTGCCTCTGCGCCGTGAAGGCGCCCGCGCGCCGGGCGCGCGCGGGCGCGCCGGCGTTACCGGAACGCGCGACGCGTGCATGGCGCAGTGACGTCGCCCGGAGGTTTTCACCGCCGACACGAATGTCGGGAGCTCACTCACGTTCGGCCTCGGTCGCGGCCGACAGGGAGCGCCGGCGGCTCTGATCGCGCGAAACGGCTTCGAAAGAACGGCGGCTTCAACCGAGACCGTCCCCACATTTCACGCGCGCAGCCGCTCTGCCCCGTGTGTTGCCCACTCGCCACCGGCGACTCACACCTCTCGCACCTCCACGATGGCCGGACTCGGCGACATGGCGGGCCTCGGTGCCACGCTCCCCGATCGCGACGGCGGCGGGAAGAAAAAGGGAGGCGACTCCGACGACGAGGATCCCGACGTGCGTCCCCGCGAGCTCGCGCGTCTCTGCGTGATGCCCCATCCGGAAACGACGCGTCGTTTCCGTTTACGCATCGCACACCTCTCGTCGCGTCTCGCTCCCTCGAAGCGAACACCCCCGGGGCGCCGTCGTGGCCCGCGTCGAGGCCGATCTCCCCTCGCGGCCGACGCGCCGGTTCAAACGCCTCCGCGACGCGCGACTTCGCGGATCTGACCGACCCCCCTCTCACGCGCGCAGTTCGCCAAGGGCGTGGACCAGAAGGACGTCATGTCCGCGCTCGGCCAGCTCAGCGGCAACCCCGGCCTGGTCCGCGCGCTCCAGGGCAAGCTCGACGGCCTCGCCGGCAAGTCCAGCGGCTTCATCGAGGAGCTCCACTACAAGGTGAAGGCGCGCGTCGACCAGCTGGACGAGATCCAGGATCAGCACGACGAGTTGCGCGAGAAGTTCCTGGAGGAGCGCCGCGCGCTCGAGGAGAGGTACCGCGAGCTGTACGGGCCCCTATACGTGAAGCGCGCGGCGATCGTCAAGGGCGAGGTGGACGTGGAGGCTTCCAAGCCCGAGGGCGAGGAGGCCGGCCCGCACGACGACGAGGAGGCGCCCGCGGGCATCCCCGATTTTTGGCTGTGCGCGCTGCGCAACCACGAGGCGCTGGAGCAGATCATCGAGGAACGCGACGAGCCGGCGCTGAGCCACCTGCTGGACATCACGTCTCGCCCGCTGACCAAGGAGGACGCGCCGGAGAACGAGGAGGAGGACGAGGAGGAGGACGGGGAAGATGAGGCGCCGAAGGGGTTCGCGCTCGAGTTCCATTTCGAGCAGCCCAACCCGTTCTTCACCAACGCGACGCTCACGAAGGTGTACCACATGGTGGACGACGAGGACCCCATCCTGGAGTTCTCCGAGGGCACCGACATCGACTGGCTCCCGGGCAAGAACCTGTGCGTGAAGGTTATGCGGCGCAAGGCGTCCGCGAAGAAGGGCGGCAAGAAGTCCAACAAGCCGGACACGAAGACCGAGCGCACGGATTCCTTCTTCAACTTCTTCTCGCCTCCCGTGATCCCGGACGAGGACGCGCAGCTGGAGGACGAGGAGCTGGAGCAGCTCCAGGACGCCATGGAGATGGACTACGAGATTGGCTCCGTCATCAAGGACAAGATCATCCCCGACGCGGTTTCGTGGTTCACGGGCAGCGCCAACGAGGATTCCGACGACGAGGACTACGACGAGGACGAGGACGAGGACGACGACGAGAGCGACGACGAGGAGGACAGCGGCGACGACGGAGAGGGGGGGCTGGGCCAGGCCGAGGGCGCGGACGGCGAGAAGCCTCCCGAGTGCAAGCAGCAGTGAGAAACGACAATTTGCGCGATTTGCGCGCGCGGCGGCGCGGCGACGAAGTCGACAGAAATCACGCGTTTTACGAAAGAAACGTTCAACGACGACATCGTCTCGCCCGCTCGTCGGTTCCCGCGCGTCAGCAACACAGCATGAAACGTTTCTTTCGCTTCTTCTCGGGCTCGTCCATGCCCGTCCCCATCTCCGTCGCGGCGGGAGCACGCGCGGTGTCGCCGCCGCCGCCGGGTCCGTCCGACCGGTCAGCCCCCCTGTAGCGCGACCCGTCGTTCACCCTCGCGCCCGGTCGCGCCTCGCCACCCGAACGGTGTTTCCCCGCGGAGCCCACACCTTCGTTTCCGCGGAAAGGGGAAGACGCGCGCGCGCGCGCGCGCGCGCCGCCGCCGGTCCCGCCGGCGTCGGCGCCGCCCCGCGCGCTCTCGCCGAGCCCGTCGTCGCCGAAGCCGCCTCCGTTTTCGAACGCGTCCGCGCGCTCCCGCCGCCGGTCGGCGTCTCGCCGCGCCTGCCGCTCGCGCCTCGCGCCGCGCCGCGCGCGCCGGCGCGCGTCGCTGCCCGCGGCGTCCGAGTCGCCCGACTCGAACGACGCGTCCCCCTCGTCGCCCTCGTCCGACCCCGAGGACGATCCGCGCTCGTCGTCGTACGCTCTTCCGCGCACGCGCCGCGGCACGGGCCCGTCCGCGTCGCCGTCCCACTCGCCCTGCCCCAGCTCGCGCGGGTGCCACCACGTCTCCTCGCCGTCTATGCGCGCGTACCGCGCGTTCTTGCCCCGGTACGGGTCGGCGGGCGCCCAGCGCGGCGCGTGCTTTCGGGGCGACTTGAATCCGCCGTCGCCGGGTCTCACGCCCTGGTCCTTCAGGTCGTGCGCACGCCGCGCGGGGCTGGTGCCGTCCGCGTACGTCGCGCCCAGCCGCGCGTGCTCGCGGTGGATGCCGTTCAGATCCAGCTCCGCCGGCGCCCACCAATCCGCCTCGCGCTTGGGCGCGGCGTCCGGCGGCACCGCGCCGAGGCCGGCCCACGCCGGTTTATTCGGAGACGGCACCCTGGCGAGATCGCGCGCGAGCGGTCCCGCGCGCTCCTGGTCGTAGCCCCGCCGCAGCACCTTGCCCATCGCGCGGGTCAGCCGGTCGGGGCGCATCAGGATCTCCTCCGCGCGCACGGCGAGCTCGTCCTCCCACGCGAAGCCCTCGTCTCGTTCGACGGATTCGCGCAACGTCGCGTCCCAGGCGGGGCCCTTGGGTTTCCAGTCCGCCTCGCGCTGCGCGGGGACGGCGGAGCGGTCGAAGTCGTGCTCCCAGCCCACGAGGTCGTCCCGAAAGGTGGACGTGGGGGACAACGCGGGCGTCATCGCCGAGGACGCGCGGGCGCCGCCGCGGGGAGGCGCGCCGCGTGCGCTGACGAGTCTGAGAAACGCTCGTGGTTCCCCTTCGCGTTGACCAAACAAATCGCGCTTCAAAGCGAAAAAGTTGGATCGTCCGAAGACGCCAGCTGGAAGTGGATATCGAGCAGATCGTCGCGCGCGACGCACCGCGACGCGCGACCATGAGCGGTTTCGGCGAGCGCATGCAGAGCGCGGCCCGCGAGCGCATCGAGGCGTCCCGGCGCGATGCCTCCGCCGAGCCCGCGTTCGAAGCTCGCGTCCGGCCCCTGCGCCAGGCGCGCGCGCTCGCGGCGAACGTGAATGGTGCTCTCGGCGTGCCCGACGCGGTGAAGTTCGTGACGGAGCCCAAGACGGGCCTGCGGCTGCCCGGCGAGTTCTGCGTGCGCGGGCAGACCTCAGACTGCGCGCCTTTGGCGGGCATGGGCGTCCGCGTCAAGCGCATCGCCGGCGTCGGCGTCAAGGTGTACGCTTGCGGCCTGTACGTGCACCCGAAGCAGGCGCGGGACGCGCTCGGGGACGCGCACGTCGGCCGCGGCGTCGCCGAGGTGGCCGGGGACCAGGCGGTTTTCGACGCGCTGCTGCGCGACGCGCGCGTCACGAAGACCGTGCGCCTGACGTTCGCCAGGAACCTGGACAGCGCGAAGATCGCGGACGCGCTGAGCGAGCGCCTGCGGCCCGCGCTGGGGAAGGACTCGAAGAGCCTGCGGACGTTCGAGGCGTACTTCGACGGCGTCACCTTCCTCAAGGGGCAGTCGCTGACGTTCTCCGCCGACGGCGGCGCGCTGACGACGTCCATCCGGGGGAAGCGGGTCGGGGTCATCGACGACGCGGAGATGTGCGTCGCGCTCTTCGACGCGTACCTGGGGAAAAACCCGGTGGTGCCGGGCGCGAAGAAGAGCCTGGGGGAGAAGCTCGCCGCGCACGTCGTCGGGTAGCGACGACGCGAAATACCGAAAGAGCTGTGTGTCAGTGTGTTCGTTGTGCAAAAAGTTTTTAAGGGTCTCTTATCACAGGTGCCTGTGTTTCGAACCCTGACCCGTCAGGCGTCGAAGAGCGCTTCCTGGCGTCTTCTCGGACGCGACGAACGCGTCTTCGCGCGGCGGCGACACGCTGTCGGTCGAAAACCCTAGCGCACGTTTCGCGTGCGTGCTCGTGCCGGTCTCGCGCGAGAGCCACCTTCTCCCCGCGACATAGCGCGACGCGTCCCCGCAACGCGGTCGCGACCATGTCCGTCGCGCCGCCGACCGCGGCGGCGGGCGCGGCGACGGGTCGCGAGATGAGCGACGCCGAGCGCGCCCACTGCGACATGGTGAACCTCCGGGTCGACATCGCGCAGCGTATTCAGGCGCAACGCCGGGTACTACGACAACGCCGAGCGCGCGAGGCGGCGACCCCTCAGGTGGCCGAGACGACCGGCACGCCCATGTCCCGGCGCGTGCGCGGCGCTCGACAGATCGCACGCGAGGACGTCGTCGACGACGTCGACGCGAAGCCGGAGGTCATGTCCAAGGCACCCTCGACCCCGGCTGCGGCAGAGGCGGTGGCGCAAAACGAGACACCCGCGGAACAGGACGCGCACCTCGAGGCGACGCGCGAGGTGAAAAGAATTTGGCAGAGGCTTTTCGCGCTCGCCGAGGCTTGGCCGGCGCAGGCGGTCACGTCGCGGCTGGGCGCGGTGTCCACGCTCCACGAGCGCGCCCACCTGGCGTTCGTGGAGGCGGCGCGCGCGGACGAGCGCGTCGGCGCCGCGCGCGCCGAGGTTCTTTCCCGGGCGGACGAGCGCGAAACCGAAGGCGGCGAGAAGACGCCGAACGCGTTGGTCACCGCCGCCGCCGCCGCCGCCGACACTCTGAGTCCGGCGGTCGAGACGACGCGCCCCGGGTCGACTTCAGGAAGAAACGTCACTGACGTCACTGACAAGCACCGGCTGATTGCAGATGTGGCTCGTCTGGAGTCGTTCGCGCGGAGCGCGCGCGAGACCGCGTTCGACCTGAAAGGGGCCCTGGCGTGCCTGATGGAGGCGGTGGACTGCGAGGCGCGCGCCGAGTTGCGGATGGCGTGGGAGGCTGTTCCGTTCGGCGGCGGCGGCGTCGGCGCGGCTTTGTCTCCGGCGCACCATCTGCCGAATCGGTGGCCTCTGGGCTCGGCGATCGCGTTCTCGGGTTCGTTCGCGGGCGGTCTCATCGGCGGGATTCACGCCGCGCCGACGTTCGCGTCGGCGGTGCCCGTGGCGCCGCTCGTCGCGCCCGCCGCCGGAGACTGTTTTCCGTACGCGCCAACGCGGGCGCCGGAGGCGCCGCGCGCCGCTCCCCCGCGGGGCGCTTCGAAGGCGCGCGCGCCGGCGACGCGGCGGCCGATGCCTCCGCCGAAAGAAGGGGCGTTTTCGAACGCGCGAGCCGAGCGCCCTGGATCGAACCTCGAGCCGCGAGAGCCGCGAGAGCCGCCGAAGAAGCGACCTCGACCCGACGCGAAAGCGGAGGGCGTCGCGGAGTCGGCGCCGCGACGCGCGTCGGCGCGGCGCGTCCGCTCCCGGCCGCCGGGCGCCGCGACGTGTCGCGCGACGACGAAGACGGGAACGCAGTGCACGTTCCGGGCGGTCTACGGCGCGTTCTGCGCGAGACACGGCGCAGTGCTTCCGACGCCTACGAAACAGAAAGACGTCTCGCCGGCTCCCGCGACGGGCGCGGAGGCGGACGAGGCGCCGATTCGTTCGCGCGAACGAGCCGAGAAAGAGCCGACGCCGCGGACGCGAGCGAACGACGGATGAAACGACGAATACCTCCGATACGTATCACCTCAAAAAATAGAGACTATACTCACACCTCCCAGTCCAGCGCGTGCTTGTACACGTCGTCGTACGTGCGCACGAAGTGCACCTCCAGGCCCTCCTTTACGTCGTCCGAGAGCTCGGCGAAGTCCTTGCGGTTGCCCTCCGGGAACAGAATCGTCGTCACGCCGCTGCGCCGCGCGGCGATGGTCTTCTCCTTGACGCCCCCGATGGGCATCACGATGCCCGTGAGCGTCACCTCGCCGGTCATCGCCAGGTTCGGCCGCACCGCCTTTCCCATGGCGAGCGACACCATCGCCGTGACCATCGTGCACCCCGCGCTCGGCCCGTCCTTGGGCGTGGACCCCGCCGGCACGTGCAGGTGCAGCGCGTTGGCGTCGAAAAAGGCTTGGGCGTCGCTCCCCTCCGCGGCTTTCTCGAACACGAAGCGGCGCGCGAAGGTGTGCGCGATCGTGGAGGACTCGCGCATCACGTCTCCGAGCTGGCCCGTGGTCTTGAGCGTGCCTCCGTGCTGCGACTGCAACGTTCGAGCGTTCTCGCCGTCGTCGCGCGCCTCTTCTTTGTCTCGGTTCCGGTGAATCGCCGTGCATTCGATGTACAGCGTGCTCCCGCCCATGGAGGTCCAGGCGAGCCCCGTCACCACGCCCGGCGGCGTCGTGTCGTAGATGCGGTCCGTCTGGAACGGGGGTTGGCCCACGTACTCCACCAGGTCGTCGCCCGCGGTGACCACCACTTGGTCCCGCGCGGCGGTCGACGCCAGCGCCGCCTGGATACCGTCGCGCTCCGTCGCCAGCGCCGCCTCGGCGACGACGAGCTCAGCCTCGAGCGTCGAGACGCGAGATGACGTCTCCTTCTTCTTCTCGTGATCTTTCCCCGGCGCGGACGCTTTCGCTTTCGCGGCGGCTTTCGAGTCCTCGGCGAGCCGCGCCTTGCGCAGCTCCTCCTTCTTGGTATCCGCCGCCTTCTCTGCGTCGGCGAAGCGCGCGCGCGCGTCGCCCACCTTCTTGGACGCCTCCGGGCCCTTCGCGGTGGCCAGCTTGAGCGCCACCTTGCGGTAGATCTTCTCGAGGTGCTTCTGCAGGTTGCGCACGCCAGCTTCACGGCAGTAGTCCTCGATGAGCGCGTCCATGGCGCCGTCGCTCACCGTCGCCTCGCCGTCGCCGATGCCGCTGCGCTCTTTGGCCACCTTCTCCAGGTACGTCCGCGCGATGGCGCGCTTCTCGTCCGCGATGTACCCGCTGAGCCGCACCACCTCCATCCGGTCCAGCAGCGGCGCGGGGATGGTGTCCAGCACGTTCGCCGTGCACACGAACAACACTTTGGAGAGGTCCACCGGGACGTCCAGGTAGTGGTCCAGAAACGCGCCGTTCTGTTCCGGGTCCAGAAGCTCGAGGAGCGCCGACGCGGGGTCGCCCTGGAAACCGCGGCCGAGTTTGTCCACCTCGTCGATGAGCACCACCGGGTTGTTCACGCCCGTCGTTTTCAGACACTGCACCAGTTTACCAGGCATCGCGCCCACGTACGTGCGCCTGTGCCCCTTTATTTCCGCGACGTCGCTCAAACCGCCGACGGAGAAGCGGAAAAACTTGCGGTCCAGCGCGCGCGCGATGCTCTGGCCGATGCTCGTCTTGCCGACGCCCGGCGGGCCCACCATGGTGATGATCTTGCCCTGCGTGGTGCCGCGCAGCTGGCCGACGGCGATGAACTCCAGGATGCGCTCCTTGACGTCGTCCAAGCCGTAGTGGTCCGCGTCCAGCACCTCGCGCGCCTGCGCGATGTCCAGGCGCTCCTCGGAGGAGTGCCCCCACGGAACGGACGTGAGCCACTCCAGGTAGTTGCGCGTGACATTGAACTCGGAGGAACTCGGCTCGAGGCCGGCGAGCTTTTGGAGCTCCTCCTCGATGGTCTTCACCGCGTGCGCGGGCGCGCGGTCGCGGAAGGGCGCGAACTTGTCCATGAACTTCTCCGCCAGCGCGGTCTTGTCGTCGCGCTCCATACCCAGCTCCTTCTTGATGCTCTTCAGCTGCTCCGTGAGGAAGTACCGGCGCTGGTCGCCCGAGATCTTCTCCTCAACGCGGCGGCCGATGTCCGCCTGCAGCTTGCCGAGCTCCACCTCCTTCTTCAGCAGCACCAGCGCGGCGCTCAGGCGCTCGCGCACGTCCACGGTGTCCAGGATCTCCTGCAGCGCGTGGTCGTCCGCGCTGCACATGCTCGCGGCGAGGTCCGCGAGCTTCGCCGGGTCCTGGAAATCCTGGAACCGCTGCGCGAAGTACTGCAGCGTCTCCTTGGCGAGCGGGTTCACTTTCAGCAGGTCTTTGATCGTCGCCACCACCTCGTTCGCGGTGGCTTTCAAGACGTCGTCGTCGTCTTTCAGGTCGTGCGAGTTCTTATCGGGCAAGTGCTCGACGCGAACCACCATCGGGTCTCCGCGCACGGTGTGCGTCTTCCGCAGCCGGCGGTGCCCAAGCAACAGGAGCGTCGCGCCGCCGCCGGTGTCCTCGTCGGGTTCGACTTTTTTCTTCCCGCCAGGCGCTCCCGCGTCCGGCATCGTCTTGTCGCCGTCCTCGTCCGCCTCGCCGATGTCGGGGATGCGGATGATGGACTGCACCTGCGCGAACGTGCCCATGTCGTGCATGTCGTCCGAGGGGTCCCAGTTCACGTTCGCGTCGTCGGTCGCGGAGCCTTCGTCCGAGTCGCCCGCCGCCGCCGCAGCCGCGGAGTCGCCCCGGCGCCGAAGAAACGCGCCCACGTATGCCTGGCCTCTTTGCTTCATCTCCTCCACCTCGGCGATGAGGCGCTCGTCCGTCACGCGCACGGGCATGATCACGCCGGGCATCAGCGGCCGCCGGTTCAGAGGCACGACCAGCACCTGCGGGTGGCTGCTCGGGTGGCCGCTGGTGACCAAAACGCCGCCGCCCGCGGTTTCGCCCTCCGCCGCGGACGCGAACCCACGCAAGCGACGACGCGCCCGAGATCTCGCGTCGCGGAAGTGCGAGGGACGCGCGCCGGAAGCGACGTGCGCGTCGCTCGCGAGGCCCCTTCGCGTCGCGCTGGAGAAGGGCACGAACGAATCCGTCTGCCCGGGCGCGGGCGCGCGCCGCTGCGACGCGGAGGCGCAGCGCGCGACCGCGCGCGCGGCCTGCCTGAACGGCGACGACATCGAT
>Ga0181564_10005894_pt1 | contig 10105 bp, 5 predicted proteins | sample 011ome_24_FD_134512 | JGI IMG/M metagenome (GOLD analysis project Ga0181564, IMG submission 134512) | Coastal salt marsh microbial communities from the Groves Creek Marsh, Skidaway Island, Georgia - 011513CT metaG (megahit assembly) | ecosystem: Environmental > Aquatic > Marine > Intertidal zone... | reverse complement strand
TCTTTGTTTGAAATAAAACGAAAGGCGACTCGTCTTCACACGATTTCATCACACGATCGTCCATCATCACGCCGGCACGAACTGCACGTGCGGCGCGAGGAACTTCGCGAGCCCGAGTTCTTCGAGTTCTTCGAGTTCGTCGGCGACCGCCGCGCCGGCGTCTTTTTTTGAGCGCCGCTCGCGTTCGCACATGGCGCGCGCGATTGTTAACCCGCTCTCGGCGTCGCGCGCGGCGTACGCGATCTCCGCCGGGAACAGCACGGGCTTCTCCCAGTTCGTCATCGTCAGCGCCTTGGTCTTGTGCGACATCGGCACGCCGTGGAACGCCGCGAGCTTCTTCAGGCCGAACCCCTCGGGGCCGGGGCTCTCCCGGTTTTTTCGAAACTCGGCGGCGCGCGCGACGTCGCCGAGGTCGGCGAAGCGAAGCGCCGGCGCGGCGGCGCGCCGGGCGCGGGCGGCGGCGAAGCACCCGGCGAAGTCGCGGGTGAGCTTCTTGACGTCCTCCCTGACGCCCACGCCCACGAGCACGACGCGCGCGTGCGTGAGCAGGTCCACGATGGCGGGGTGCAGCGTCTTCGCGCGCGCCAGGCGCGTCAGCACGACCTCGCCGCCGGGCTCGGCGAGCTGGACCAACGCGACTTTGTTCGGCACCGCGCCCTTCACGTAGTTGGGCCGCCACTCCACGTCGAAGCCTAAGAGCAGCAGGCTCGGGCTCGAGTCGCGCGCGTCCGGCTCGGCGTCGATGCGCGCGCGCCACCGCGCGCAGACCGCGCCCGCGAACGCCTGGTCGCGCGTGCACACCACGGAGGGCTGCCACGCCTCGGGGTCGGGGGGAGCCTGCCCGATCGCGTCGAAACACGCTCGGCAGAAATAGTTTTCATCACGCGCGTCCCACCGGCACGGGAGGGGGGGCGTCACCCCCAAGGGGTTGCACTCCGCGCACTCCGTGGTCACGGGAACGCGGCGCACATCCGGGGTTGGGTGGGAGGACGGACGCCGCGACGCCATCGCCGAGACTCGCGACGCCGGGAGTGGCGCGGCTTGTGCCTTTTCATCACGAACCGTCGCGAATATTTTACATGCACTCTACTGGTCCTCACTACGTGACCGACGTCCGCGGTCGCCGCCGCTTGTCACGACCCCCGCCGCGTTCTCTCAGCGCGACTCTCTGAGCTCTTCGAGCGCATCGCGTCGCGCCTCGCTCTTTCCCGAGTCTCCAGCAAACGCACCGCGTCGCGCGGTGGTCGAGTCGGCGTCGGGTCGGGACGAACTCTCGGGGCCGTCCCGCGAGGCAGCCGCGATGTTTTCAGATTCGTCCGCCTCGCGTTCGTCGTCGCGTCCCTTCGGGACGCGGAGCCTCATGAACAGCTCGAGGACGTCCGCCTCCCCCTCACGTCGCTGGAAAAGCTCCGTCTCCGCGGCGTCGTGCTCATCCTGCGTGCGGCGCGGTATGACGCGCGGGACGTCTTCCGCGGGTGCGCGGAGAACGAATCTCGCGTCGCGGTGAAGCGCCGGCTCGGAGTCGGGCGCCGCCCGCGACGGGAAGCGCGCCGGGGCCGTGACCAAGATGGGGTTCCGCGTCGAGCCGTGCGCGGCGCTCCCGGCGGGTCCGTCGCTCGCGTTCGCGGCGAGCGCGGCGATGCGGGCGTTCGCCCTCGCCAAGCGCGCGTCGATGTCAGCCAGGCGCGCGCGTTGCGCGTCGACGCGCGCCGCGACGCCGTCGAACACCGACGCGCTCGCCTCGTCGAGCGCGGTGAGCGCGGTGACGATCTGCGCGTACGTCTCACGCCGAGACACGCGCGCGGTGACCATCGGCACCGCGAGCGCGCGGTCCATCGCACGCCGCGCGCACGGCCGAGGCGCGCGTGATGATGAATGATGATGGGTGACGCGAGAAACGACACAGTTCTCAGTCTTTTCTGACGTTACGTCGCGTCGTCGCCGGCTCGCCGCGTCTGAGCTACGCGTCGTACTCGTGCGTACAAGTACTGTCGGGAGTCCCGCTCTTCTCGACGTTTCTCGACGTTTCTCGACGTTTCTCGAAACAGGCCGTTCACAGCTTCGCGCTCGGTCGCATCCCCGCCGCGCTCCGCATCTTGGCGAAGAACGACGCGGGCAACGCGCGGTACTGCGCGAAGGCGCGCGCGCGTTCCTCGCGGCGCGCGGCGCCGAGCGGCGCGGCGAACGCGTCCACGGCGATTTTTTTGTACCCGGCGACGCTCGCCGGGCTCGAACGCGCGATGGAGTGTGCCAGGGACAGAGCCTCTACCATCAGGGGCGATCCGTAGTCCACAGCGCCTGTGCCGTCGGCTCTTCCGCTCTTCGAAGCGTCCTCCGCCTCGCCGACGACGTCGACGACCAAGCCCAGTCGCCGCGCCTCGTCCGCGCGCACCGGGCGGCACGCCAGACTGGCGCGGCGCGCGGCGCCCGGGCCTATGACCCGCGACAGCTTCGCGGCGAGCCCCCAGCTCGGCAGGATGCCGAGCTTGACGTGCGTGTCCAGGAACGTCGCGCAGGGCGCGCACAGCAGCACGTCGCACGCCAGCGCGAGCTCGAATCCCGCGTTGATGGCGAAGCCCCGCACGGCGCCGACGATGGGGAACGACGCGTGCTCCATCTGAAACACGGGGTCGTTGTCCACGTCGCGCTCGTCCATCTTGAACACGGCGTCGGCGTGCTTCAGGTCGATTCCGGCGCAGAACGCGCGCGAGCCTCCGCCGGTGAGCACCGCGACACGCGTGGCGTCGTCGGCGCGTAACCCGCGGAACGCCGCGGCCAGGCCCGTCAACATGTCGCGCGACAGCGCGTTGTTCGTGGACGGCGCGTCGATGACCACCACCGCGATGCCTTCCTTCGGCCACTCCACGCGGATGGACATCGCGGCAGGCGAGCCGCCGAGCTCGGGACCCGGCTCACGGCGCCGAAACCGAGACCCGCGCGTCGCCCCACGCGCGCGCTCGAGTGTTCGCCCCGCGTCGGCGACACCGAGACATCTTCGTCCGGGTGAAACGCACCAGACGCGTCGATATTTTTGCCGGTGGACTTCCAAATTTGTTTCACAAAACACACTCAACGTTTCGTCCCTCGCGTTTGCGTACCATTTTGTCGCTACTTCTTCGCGGGCTTGGCCCTCCCGAACATGCCCGCGATCCCCCCGAACACCTTCCGCGCCTCCGCCTCCTTTCTGTCCATGCGCGCGGCGAGATTCCTGGTCGACTCGCTCACGGCTATCTTCCGCCGACTTCCGGGGCCGGGCCCCGTCGGGGCTCGGCTCGCCGCGCGCGTCTCGTCCTTCGCGTCGCGCCTCATTTTTTCGCTTTCGTCGTCGGCGGCGCCCGGCGCCTTCAGGCGGAGGCTCCCGCGGCTGCTCCCGCGGCTCCCCGCGCTCCCGAGCCCCCTGAGCGCGCCCCGCAGCCGCTCGCCCTCCTCGCGCTCGTCCTCGGAGTCGCCGTAGAAGGGCTTCCCCACCACCCCGCTGCTCCGCTGCGTCTCGATGGCGCGCTCGCACAGCGACACGAGCAGCAGAAAGTCCGACGCGTCGAGCTCCGTCTTGTCATCCGCGAAGACGTCCACGGTTTGGCGCAGGAACTTCGAGTGCGTGGGCACGCCCAGCGCGCGCATGGCGTCTTCCAGCTCCTCCAGCGCGAGCTCGCCGCCGCCGTCGATGTCCAGCACGCGGAATACGCGGTTGGTGGCCTCCACCTCGCGCGCGTCGAGGCCAAAGTACCCCGCCGACATTTTCGCGCGCTTGCGCCGGTCCAGCTCGACGTTCATGTCCTCGGTGGCGTCCTGCATGCCGGTGACGATGATCCCCACGAACACGGAGACCAACACGAGCGCGCCGATGATGATGAACGTCCCGAAGTACACGATCGCGACCGCGCCGAACGCCTCCGGATTTTGGCACAAACCAGGCGAGCCCGTGACGTCGGCGTAGAGGTCGCCGCCGTCGTCGTTCCCGTAGAAATCCGTGGAACACCCCGCGGCGTTGACGTGCACGACGACTTTCCAGTCGTCCATCATCGAGATGCGGAACAGCGTGATGAACGCGACACCGAGCGACGAGAAGTGGAACGGGTCGTTATCGCGGTACAAGTGCACGCCCGCGATGCCGTAGACGTAGAACACCAGCGCCATGAGCAGCGCGACGTAGAAGATGGACGCCGTGCCGCGCAGGAGCGAGGTCACGATCACCTGCAGCTGCGGCACCGCGCGGATCAGCTTCAGGATGCGCAGCAGGCGCAGCAGGCGCAGCGCGATGGCGATGGGCTCGATCCGGCTCGGTACGAACGCCGCCACGACCACGGCGAGGTCGAACGCGTTCCACGCGCCCGCCTCGCCGCGAAAAAACTCGCGGGGCTTGTCCGCGAACACGAACATCTTCAGCGCCAGCTCGGCGGCGAACACCCAGACCACCGCCTCGCCGACCGTCTTCCACCCAGACGGCACGGACTCGTTCGCGCCGAGAGACGTCTCCACGCCCGTCTCCACGCCCGCCACCAGGATGGCGAGCACCACGAACGCCTCGAACACCTTGTGGCTCACCAGACGCGAGACGAGCGTCTGGCACTTCTTGAACGCCGTCTTCTGTTTCCCGTTTTCCGCCGCTTCGCGCGCGTCCGTCTCCCGAGTGTCCTTCCCGGAAACCACGTGGAGCGTGGCGACCACCTTGTCGAAGTCCTCGGCGCCGAGCGCCGCGGCCGCGGCCTCGCGGCTGGCGAAGACGCCCGCCTTGGCCTTCGCCGCCTTCGCCGCGCGGAGCTCGCCCGCCTTGGTTTCGCGCAGGATCTCGGCCGCCTGCTCCATCTTGTTGGTGATGACGCCGATGAAGAGCGACATCATGATCTGGCCGACGACGAGGATGAGCGAGACGAAGTACAGACACGCGAACGCCTTCTGCGCGCTGGGCGCGACGCAGCGCTCGGCGTCCTCCTCGTACCCGTAGTGGTCGCATCCGTAGTAGTTTATGAAGAAGTAATCCACGCACTCGCCGGTGGCGATGTTCAGGACCGTGCCCACGCCGGCGCCGAGGTCGCGGAAGTTGCGCGGGTCGTTTGCGCGGAACATCAGCACGCCGAGCACCGAGTACACGTACACCACGCCGGAGAGCAAGAGCAGGATCCAGAAGATGCTCCTGCAGCCCGCGCCGACGCCGCGCAGGATCACCTGCAGCTCGGGCACGACCGTGATCACCTTGAGCACGCGCAGCAGCCGTAGCAGCCGCAGCACGACCAGCGAGCTCCCGCCCTCGATGCCCAGGAAGTCGGAGAAGCTGAAAATAACCACCACGAAGTCCAGCGCGTTCATCGGATCGGTGAAGTATCGCCCCGGCGAGGGCTCCAGCAGGTGCTTCACGCCGTCCTCGGTGGTGACTTCTTTTCCGGAGCTGACGATCTTCGCGAGCGCCTCGAGCGCGAAGACGACGGAGAGGCTCAGGCCGACCGCGTCGAGGGCCGGGTCGTCGGCGAGCGCGCGCGACGTCTCGAGGCCGCTCGTCACCGTCACCGCCGCGATGCAGAAGTAGATGAACAGCTGGAACCCAGGTGAGCGCGAGAACCTGTGAAGCTTATATAAGGCCGAGGGGTCCGCGAGCACATCCTCCAGCTCGGCGAATTTCTTGTCCGCTTTGTCCTGCACGCGCGCGCGGTCGCCGTTTTTGTCCTCGCGCAGCGCCGCGATCATCGCGCGGAACTCGTGGAACACCGCCGCCGGCGACGGGAACGCCTCGCCGTCCTCCGCCTCGCGAAGGCTCGCCACCTCGAACGCCACCCCGTCCGCGCCGATCGCGTTGATCGGCTTTTGATGCGTTCGCGCGGTGAAAATCGGTGCGTTCGATGGGTGGTTCTCCGCGCGCGCGTTCCCGTCGCCGTCTCGAACGGCGTACGCCGCCGTCTCGAACATCGCGCTCTCCGGCGGCGGCGTACCGTCCCGGAGGCTCTTGCGCAGCGCGCGCCGCCGCTCGAGCTCGGACTCGTACGCCGCGTCGTCGCCTTCGTAGTACCCGGCGAGACCGTTCGCGTCGTCGCCGCGGAGAAGCGCGCGCCGCGCCGCGCGGGACGGGCCCTCCCCGAGCAGGTCGAGCATCACGTCGTCGTCCGTGACTTCCTGGTCCGAGGGGTCCCTGGTGAGCGGTCGGACGCCGCCGCGCTCGCGCCTGCGCGGTCTGCGGCCGCTGGAGCGCCGCGGGGAGTCGTCCTCCATCCCGGCGCCCATCAGGGGGCCGCACCCCAAGGACGCGAACCCGTCGCTCACCACGGAGTCCCAGAACGACCGAGGCTGTCCTCCCGTCCCACGGACGTCCGCGCTCGGTCCTCGATCCGTCTCGGAAGCCGTGGTGTCGGGCTCGGCGAACATCACGTGACGCCGCGCGTCTCGCGGCGGGTCGCGCGTCGGGGTGGGCGTCCTCGAGTCGCGCGCGCGCCTCGCGTCGGCGTCCTCGCTGCCATCCTCGCTGCCGTCGCTGCCCTCCGAGGAAGACCCACCGGAGGAGGACGCAGAGCCACCCCAGCGGTCCTCGGACTCGTCCCCGCTCCCGCTTTTTTCGCGCGAACCGCCCGCACGGCGCGACGCTTCGAGCCGCTCGGGTGAGGCGTCAGCGTCCGCGGCGCTCCCGTCCGCGCTCGCGCCCGCGTCGGATCCGCGTGCGCCGCGCATGGTGCCGGGGCGCTTCCCAGGCGCTCGAAGTCAGTCCCCGCCCCGCCGCGCGCGCGGTCCTGTCGGTCGCGCGATGGGTAGAGACACGCGAAAAAAGAGCATTTAGGATACACGCTAAAGGTAGGATGCACCAAGAGACGCCAAACGCGACGGTTCGACAAGACGGTTCCGAATAAAATGGCATTTCGCGGTCGCGGAGATTTGCGGAACGACGAACGCACGTGACCGAGCGAACTCGGAATCTGAAGTCGAACCGACCGAGCAAACAGTCTGAAAAGGAAAATAAACCGGATCAGCTTTGCGTTTCGCGGCCGTCAGTATTCCTTGACTTTGCGCAGATGCTGAACTGGCGCGCTCTTACGTGGTCGCGTACGCGTTTCGCGAAGGCGCTTTATTCGCGACGCGTTTTCGCAGCCGCCACACGCGGAGACGCGACGCGCACGCGCCTTAAGCGCGACGTCGTCGGCGAAACGGAACTGAGCGTCGGCTCGGCCAGCGCCCCAGCGGAGACCCCGCGCGGCTCGCTCGCGGCGAAGGACGGGTGTGACCCCCGTACCCGTGGACGCCGCATTCCGAACGAAAACGGAAACTCGTGGTTGGATAAGCGATTGCCACTCGTCACGCCGATTGCGCGCGATGGCGAGCCTGTAAACCCAGAGACGGAGCAGTGAAACGGACGATGCTGACGACTTCGTCCGGCATAAGCGCGCCGCGCGCTTCCGCGCGCGGCGGCTTCGCCGCGCGCGCCTCGACGTCCTCCGCGGCGTCGGCTTCGACGCCGCGCCGCCGAAGTCACGAGAAGGTTCTTTTTCGACGTCACCTCGCGGTCGCGCCGGCTCGAGCGCCGACGGCGACGACGCGACGCCGGCTCGTGTGCGTCGCGGTGATCAACAACGACCGCCCCGCGGACCGCAGCGCGGACGAGTCCTTCGCGGACGAGTCCTCCGACGCGCCGCGTCTCTCGAGAGACGCGCGACCGCGCGGCTTCGACGTGTCGGACGAGTTCATCATCGGCGTGGACGAGCTCGGCGTCGGCATCCGCGGCGACGCCAGGTTCCGCCGCCGCTCGGAGGCGCGGGACGCGTACTGGCGGGAGCAGGCGCAGGAGCTCGAGCAGGCGCTCGCGGCCTCGGGGGACTCCGAGACCCAGGTGCTCATCTCCGAGGGCGGGCGGCTGTTCCTGCGCTCGGACGAGAAGACGGCGTTCGGGAGGCGGGGGGCGGATTCGTCGCGTTTTGACGAATCCGCCGCGCGACGAGTGGCGAGGACGCGCGGCGAGGACGAAGATACCTCGTCGTCCGAAGACACCTCGGACGAAGACACCTCGTCCACCTGGACGTGGCGCGAGCGTTTCGCGTTGCTGGCGCAGATCTCCGCGCTCGGGCTGCCCGCGCTGGTGAACTCGTGCGTGGAGCCGTTGCTGAGCTCCGCGGAGACGGCGTGCGCGGCGAAGATGGGCACCGTCTACCTCGCCGCGCTCGCGCCCTCGTCGTCGCTCTTCGCGTTCGCGGCGGAGATGTGCTTCGCGATGTCCGTCGTGGTGACCACGGCGGTGGCGAAGGCTGCCGCGAAGGCGACGAAGGCGCGCGAGGCGCTTCTCGCGGCGGCGCTTTCAGCAGAGGCGGCGCTTTCAGAAAAGGCGGCATTTTCAGAAAAGGACGGAGATCGGGAACACGAACACCTCGCCGCCGACGCGGCGGCGGCGGCGGCGACGACGCGGCGCGTGGCGACGGCGGCGACGACGACGAGTTTCTTCGTCGGCGCGGTGCTCGCGGTTGGACTCGCCGCGTTGGCGGACCCGCTGCTCCGCGTCATGCACGTCCCGCCGGAGACGGCGCCCATCGTGCGCGCGTACGTCGCGACGCGCGCGCTCGGCTTGCCGTTCTTCGCCGCCTCCAACGCGGCGGAGGGCGTGCACATCGGCCACGGCGACGGCGTCGCGCCGATGGCGGCGTGGACGTGCACGGGCGCGGTCACGATGGCGGCGCTCCTGGTCTTCGCGCACCCCGCCGCGCTCGGCTGGGGTCTCCCGGGCGCCGCCGCGGCGATTGCCGCCGGCCAAATCGCCACCGCCGCGTGGTTCGCGCGCGGCATGCGTCTGCGCGGCTGGCTGTCTTCCTCGGCGGACACATCCGGTGTTGGAATCACGAGCCTCGGAACGCTCGCGAACGCCGCCGCGCTCGCCTGCCGCGACGCGCTGGACGTTCTGCGCCGCACGAACATGGCGAACGAAATCGGCTGGATGTTCCTCGGCGCGGTTTCGCGCATGGGCACGTACGCGATTCTCACCGCGTCGGCGTCGGCGCTCGGCGTCGTTCCGGGCGCGACGCACAAAGTCGCGCTGGAGATTTTCTGGCTCCTCTCGTTCCTCACCGAGCCCATCTTCACCGCGTGCAACGCGCTGTTGCCGCGCGAGCTCGCGCGCGGCAAAATCCGCGCCGCGCGGCGATTGCGCGACGCGCTCGTCGCCGCGGCGGCGGCGCTGGGCGGCGCGCTGGCGTGCGCGGGCGGCGCGCTCGCGAATCTGGGCGTCTTCTCCGACGACCCGGCAGTGGCGGCGGCGCTCAAGGCGGTCGCCGCGCCGCTCGCGGCGAGTCTCGGGCTCGCCGCGACGGCGTACGGCGTGGAGGGCACCATCATCGGGTGCGGGCAGGTTGGGTATTTGGGCCGCACGCATTGCCGCGACTTTTTCGTCGTCGCGGCGACGCTGTGGGCGCGCCAGCATTGGTTTCCCTCCGACGCGGTCGCGGGGGGGCTGGCGGGCACGTGGTGGCTCCTCGCGGGGTTCCAAGGCTTGCGGATATGCCAGCACTGGTTCCACCTGTGGCGGAACAAGCCCTTCCTGACGTACGGCGCGGAGGATGGCGAGCGCGCGCCGGACGGCGACGCGCGGGAGGAGGCGCGGGGGCGCGACGAAGGGCGCGAAGGGCTCGCGCTCGCGTGAGGTTGGGGCATTTATTTTTTGTACGTCACGAGACGAGTATATTCTTTTTTTATACCGTGAAAAAGGTGGCCCTCGCGCGTATCAATACTTCCCCCCCGGTCCGTACGTGTAGTACTCGTTGAAGTCGAGGCGCGCGCACAGCGACGACAGGTTAGGCTCGGTGTGCGCGCTCCGGTTGAGGGCGAGGAACAGCTCCTTGACGCACTCGTCGAAGGACGACTCGAGGGATTCCAATTTTCGCGCAAATTGGACGTCGGCGTCTTCGCCGGCGACGGCGTATTTCGCGTCGGAAACCCAGTGAGTGTCTTCTTCGTCGTCGCCAACGCTCGCCACCGCGTCGGCGAACGCGACGCACGTCTTCGCGATGACATCCAGCCTCCTTAGCGTCGTGGGCCAAAACAACATGCCCTCCTTGAGGCAGGCGTCGAGGAACGCGTCGTGCGCGGCGATGAGCTCGTCCACCGTCGCCGCCGCGTCCAACTTTTTTTCCAAGGCGGCCCAGTTGGG
>Ga0181564_10005891_pt1 | contig 10107 bp, 7 predicted proteins | sample 011ome_24_FD_134512 | JGI IMG/M metagenome (GOLD analysis project Ga0181564, IMG submission 134512) | Coastal salt marsh microbial communities from the Groves Creek Marsh, Skidaway Island, Georgia - 011513CT metaG (megahit assembly) | ecosystem: Environmental > Aquatic > Marine > Intertidal zone... | reverse complement strand
TCCGCGCCGTCGCCGGGTTGGGCGCTTCGGTCGTCAATGTGCACGCATCCGGCGGCCCGGCGATGCTGGAAGCCGCCCGCGAGGCGGCAGAGACGGCCGGCGGGGCCCAACGCCCAATGGTCATCGCCGTGACCGTGCTCACGAGCATGGACGACGATGATCTGGCCGCGGTCGGGCAGACGCCCCCGGCCACGGACCAGGTGGTCCGGCTGTCGCAACTCTCGCAGAATCACGGCATGGACGGCGTGGTGTGTTCGCCGGCCGAGATCGAGCCGATCCGTGCCGCCTGCGGCGCTGATTTCAAACTGATCGTGCCGGGCATTCGTCCGGACTGGGCGGCCAGCGGCGACCAGAAGCGGATCACGACGCCACGTCAGGCCCGCGATCGCGGTGCCGACATGCTAGTGATCGGCCGTCCGATCACCGGCGCCGACGACCCGGCTGCAGCAGCAATGCGCATCGCGGAGGAACTGGGCACCGGGTCATGACGGTCGAGGCCAAGATCTGCGGCATCAACGATGCAACCGCCATGCGGACTGTCGTGGCGGCCGGCGCAAGCTTTGTCGGACTGGTTTTCTATCCACCAAGTCCGCGCGCGGTGGGCCCGGAGGAAGCTGCGGAACTGGCAGCGCTGGTCCCGGACGGCGTGACGAAGGTCGGTCTCTTTGTCGATCCCGACGATGACCTGATCGACACCGTACTCGCGGCTGCGCCACTGGACATGCTGCAACTGCATGGCAGCGAAACTCCCGAACGCTGCGCCGGGTTGCGCGAACGCACCAAGCTGCCGGTCATGAAGGCCATCAAGGTTGCCGATGCCGGCGACATTGAAACCGCGAAAGACTATCTCGGCTCGGTTGACTGGCTGATGTTCGATGCCAAGGCACCCGACACAATGAAAGGTGCCCTGCCCGGCGGAAATGCGCTGTCCTTCGACTGGACCCTGTTGTCGGGACGGACCTGGCCGGTGCCATGGATGCTGGCCGGCGGCATCAACCCGGACAACGTGATGAGCGCCGTGCGGGCATCCGGGGCCAGCGTTGTGGATGTTTCGTCCGGGGTCGAATCCGAACCCGGGCGCAAGGATTCTGCGAAGATCGAGGCCTTCCTCAATGCCGTGAAAAACCTTTGACCGCACCTGTTAGGTGCGTGCAGCCTGATGTATAACCTCGCCTGAATATCATGAGCGCAGAACCCAACAGCTACCAGACCGGTCCCGACGAATTCGGGCATTTCGGCATCTTCGGTGGACGCTATGTCGCCGAAACGCTGATGCCCCTGATTCTCGAGGTCGAGAAGGCCTACGAGGCGGCGAAGGCCGATCCTTCGTTCCAGGCCGAACTCGACCATTTCCTGGCTCACTATGTCGGCCGCCCCAGTCCCCTGTATTTCGCGGAACGGCTGACCGAGCAGTTCGGCGGCGCCAAGATCTATTTCAAGCGCGACGAGCTGAACCATACGGGCGCTCACAAGATCAACAACTGCATGGGCCAGATCCTGCTGGCGCGGCGAATGGGCAAGAAGCGAATCATCGCGGAAACCGGCGCGGGGCAGCATGGTGTGGCAACAGCCACGGTATGCGCCCGGTTCGGGCTGGAATGCGTCGTCTATATGGGCGCCACGGACATCGAGCGACAGGCGCCCAACGTGTTCCGCATGAAGCTGCTCGGTGCGAAGGTCGTACCGGTCACCAGCGGCACCGCGACCCTCAAGGATGCGATGAACGATGCCCTGCGCGACTGGGTCTCGAATGTCGAGGACACCTATTATCTGATCGGCACCGTGGCCGGTCCGCACCCATATCCGGCCATGGTTCGCGACTTCCAGTCGGTGATCGGCCAGGAAACACGTGAACAGATGCAGGCTGCCGAAGGGCGCCTGCCGGATTCGCTGGTCGCCTGTATCGGCGGCGGCTCGAACGCCATGGGCCTGTTCTATCCTTTCCTCGATGACCCGGATGTGCGCATCATCGGCGTTGAAGCCGGGGGCCACGGAATCGAGAGCGGTGAACACGCCGCTTCCCTGAACGGCGGACAACCCGGCGTGCTGCACGGCAACCGGACCTATCTGCTGCAGGATGACGACGGACAAATCCTCGACGCCCATTCGATTTCCGCCGGACTGGACTATCCGGGTATCGGCCCCGAGCACGCCTGGCTCAACGACAGCGGCCGGGTCGAGTATGCCTCGGTCACCGATGCCGAAGCTCTCGAATCCTTCCAGCTCTGCTCGCGCCTCGAGGGTATTATTCCGGCACTCGAGCCCTCCCACGCGCTGGCCCATGTGGAGAAGATCGCACCGGACCTGCCTGCCGATCATCTGATGGTGATGAATATGTGCGGGCGCGGCGACAAGGATGTCTTCGCCGTCGCGGAAGCTCTGGGCGTCGAGCTATGAACCGGGGCACCACCAGCGGTCGTATCGAGGCGCGCTTCGCCGCACTGCGCGAAGAGGGCCGTGCCGGACTTGTGACCTATGTCATGGCCGCCGACCCGGATTACGGAACGAGCCTGGAAATCCTAAAAGGGCTGCCCGAAGCCGGTGCGGATATCATCGAACTCGGCGTGATGTATTCCGACCCCATGGCCGACGGCCCCGCGATTCAGGCAGCAGGAATCCGGGCCAAGGCAGCGGGTGCGCGGGTGACCAAAACCCTCGACATGGTGCGCAGCTTTCGCGGCGGTGACGACACCACACCGATTATCCTGATGGGCTACTACAACCCGATCTATATCTACGGTGTCGAAAAATTCCTGAGCGACGCGCGCGCGGCCGGCGTGGACGGCCTGATCGTGGTGGATTTGCCGCCCGAGGAAGATTCTGAACTTTGCCTTCCGGCGCTGGAAGCGGGGATGCACTTCATTCGTCTCGCCACGCCGACCACCGATGACGCGCGCCTGCCGGCGGTTCTCGCCAACACCTCGGGCTTTGTCTATTACGTGTCGGTTGCCGGAATCACGGGCACCAAATCGGCGGCGGCGGACACCACCCATGCTGCCGTGGCGCGCCTGAAACGACACACCGATCTGCCGGTGGCGGTCGGGTTCGGGATCAAGTCCCCGGAACAGGCCAGCGAAGTCGCGGAAGTTGCCGACGCGGCCGTGGTCGGGTCCGCCATCGTGCAAACCATTGCCGACAACCTTGATGCCGACGGCAAAGCCGGTCCCGGAACTGTCGAGGCTGTCCTGAAATTTACCCGCGACCTGGCAGGCGGTGTCCGGAATGCGTCCCATCAGGCGGCCGAATAGCGTGCGCACGGGCCCCATATGAGCTGGCTCAGCGAATTCGTCCGTCCCAAAATCCGCGCATTGGTCGGTGGCAATGATGTCCCCGACAACCTCTGGCACAAATGCCCCTCCTGCGAGCAGATGCTGTTCCACCGTGAGCTGGAAGAGCACCTGCATGTTTGCCACGCCTGCGGTCATCATCTGCGGATCAGTGCCAAGCAGCGCCTCGAGGTGTTGTTCGACGACGGGGCCTTTACCCGGGTCGATCTGCCCGCCGTCACGCCCGACCCGTTGAAGTTCCGTGACAGCCGCCGCTACACCGACCGCCTGAAGGATGCCCAGTCCAAGTCGGGTGCGCGCGAAGCCATCCTTGTCGGCCACGGGACCATCGGCGGCCAGGCCGCCGTGGTGGCGGCGTTCGATTTCTCGTTCATGGGCGGTTCCATGGGGCAGGCGGTTGGCGCCGGACTGCTGACGGCCGCGGATACGGCGCTGGCACAGAACGCGGCCCTGATCGTGGTTCCGGCTTCCGGCGGCGCACGCATGCAGGAAGGCATGCTGAGCCTTGTGCAGATGCCGCGTACGGTGATTGCCGTGGACCGCGTCCGTGAAGCCGGCCTGCCTTATATTGTTCTTCTGACGGACCCCACCACGGGCGGTGTGTCGGCCTCCTTTGCCATGCTGGGGGACATCCAGATAGCCGAACCGGGCGCCACCATCGGCTTCGCCGGCAAGCGGGTGATCCAGGACACCGTTCGCGAGGAACTGCCGGACGGGTTCCAGACCGCGGAATACCTGCGCGACCACGGGATGGTGGATATGGTTGTGAGCCGCGACAAACTGGCCGCCACCATCGCGCAGTTGCTCTCTCTGTTGCGCAAGGACGGCATGCCGGACCCCGCCGCACCGATTGCGATCCCGGCCCCGCACGAACCGGACCGTCCTGCCCGCGATGCCGAGTGAAGACGGGCCCGCCGCCGCCCGGGCCATCGACGATATTCTCGCGCGTTTCGTACGGTACCATCCGGACCGGATCGACCTGTCGCTCGACCGCATGTACCGCCTGCTCGCCGATCTTGACGACCCCCACCAGAAACTGCCGCCGGTCATTCATGTGGCGGGCACCAACGGCAAGGGTTCGACCGTCGCGTTTCTGCGGGCCGCCCTGGAGGCCTCCGGCAAGGTGGTCAGCGCCTATACCTCACCGCACCTGATCCGCTTTGCCGAGCGCTACCGGATTGCCGGTGCGATCCCTGATGATGCGACGCTCCTGGGCCTGTTCGAAGAGATCGAGGACCGTAACGCGGGCAAACCCATCACCGAGTTCGAGATCACGACGGCGGCAGCCTTCCTGGCCTTTTCCCGCGCATCCGCGGATGTCGTCCTTCTGGAGGTCGGCCTGGGCGGCCGCTTCGATGCGACGAACGTGGTGGAACGGCCCCTCACCACGATCATCACGCGGATCGCGATGGACCATATCGACTTTCTGGGCGACACGATCCCGGAAATCGCCCGAGAGAAAGCCGGTATCCAGAAACCCGGTGTGCCCTCGATCATCGGCCCGCAATCCGACGCGGCACTGGCGGTGATCTCGGCCCATGGCGAAGCTGTCGGTGCGCCGCTCTATCGCGCGGGAAGGGAGTGGTCGGGTGAGGCCGACCCGGAAACCGGCGGTTTCATCTATCGACGTAGCGCAACAAAGTGGTCCATGCCCGAACCGGGCCTGCCCGGACAGCATCAGATCGACAACGCCGCCACGGCAACGGCTTGCCTGGATATCTGCAACCTGCCCGGCCTGACCCAGACAAACATCGCGGAAGGCCTTGCGCATATCGACTGGCCCGGCCGTCTGCAGAAGCTGGCGCCCGGCGCCCTCACCGCGATTCTTCCCGAAGACTGGGACATCTGGATCGATGCGGGTCACAACCCGTCGGGCGCGCAGGCGGCCGCGCAGATGTTTCGAACCGGCGATGCAGCCGACGGACGGCCCCTGCATCTGATCCTGGCCATGGCGCGCGACAAGGATGTTCCGGGCTTCCTGGCACCCTTCCGGGAGGTGACGGCCAGCGTGACGGCGATCCCCGTCCCCGGGGAGCCACGAATTCACGACCCTGCAGATCTCGCCGCCTTCTTCGCACCGGCCGGCCTGACCGGAACGGCGGCGGTTTCACTGAAATCGGCGCTCACAACACTGGCGTGCCAACCTGCCCCGGGGCGTATCCTGATCACCGGCTCGCACCTGGCCGCAGGTGCCGCATTGTCCGCCAACGGGTTGGACCGGACAGGGTCGCCCGCATTATCCTAGGGCGACTGCTCACGAGACCGATCCGGCGCGGATCGGGAAAGGCAATGTGAAGATGGCCACGCCGGTGCTTGAAGACCTGCTGGAACGAGGTGACCGCGTCCCCAATTTTTTCCTGCCCGACCAGAGCGACGTGGAGATCAATCTCGCCGACAATGCACGCGGCGGGCCCCTCTTCGTGTTGCTGTTCCCGACCCAGAAGGATCCGGGCGCCATGGCCGAGTTCCAGGCGATGGTTGAAGCAGCGCCGGCCATGCTGGATGCCGGCGCCCATCTCTTCGCCATCTGCGCCGATCCGATCCCGCTGGTTCAGAAACTGGCCGAAGCCCACAGACCGGATTTCTTTGTGCTGTCCGATACAGACAAGAAAACGGCCAGCCGCTTCGGGGCGCGGGGCAAACTGATCGGGTTCGTATGTGACGGCAATCAACGGGTCATGTCTGTCCTCAAACCCGGCGACACGCCCATTGCGAGACGGGCCGCTGACGAAATCGCATCGATGGAGAAGGCCACCCCGACCCCGGCGGCCCTGCATCCCCCCATTCTCGTCCTACCGGATGTCTTCTCACCGGATTTCTGCAAATGGCTGATCGAACAGTTCGAAACCCGTGGTAATGAGCCGTCCGGCACATTGCGCATGAGCGAAGGCCAGATGGTGCACGACACCAGCGGCCAGAACAAACGCCGCCGGGATCATCACGTGGTGGACAAGGATTTGCTCGATACCATCGGAAGCCGGATCGAACGGCGTGTGCTGCCGGAAATACAGCGCGCCTTTCACTGTCCGATCCGCTTTGTCGAAGAGTTCAAGATCGTGCGCTATGACGCGGATGTCGGCGGTTTTTTCAGGCCCCACCGGGACAACACCTCGGTCGGCACAGCCCATCGACGCTTTGCAATGACCCTGAACCTCAACACCGAGGATCACGAGGGCGGCGAGTTGCGCTTTCCCGAATACGGACAGGCGAGCTATCGCCCCCGCACCGGAGAAGCCGCGATCTTCTCCTGCAACCTGCTGCATGAAGCAACCGACGTCACCAAAGGCAAGCGCTATGTCCTGCTGTCCTTCATGTATGACGAGACCGGGCGCCAGATCATGGAAAAGATGCGCCAGGCCCGGGCCTGACGGGATTGGCCGCCGTTACAGGCCACAAAAAACCCCGCCGGTTGGCGGGGTTTTCGTTTTCGGGTGAACCCGTTTCCTAGAGAACGGAATCGACCCAGTCATAGATCTGGCTCTTCGGCAGGCTTCCGACCTTCATGGAGGCCACCTGACCGTCCTTGAACAGCAACAGCGTCGGGATGCCACGGACACCGTATTTGGACGGGGTCATGGGATTGTCGTCGATGTTGAGCTTGGCAACCACGATATCGCCATCCTTATCGTCGGACAGCTCCTCGAGCGTCGGTCCGATCTGCTTGCAGGGGCCACACCATTCCGCCCAGAAATCGACGAGCACGGGCTTGTGGGACTGCAGAACGTCGGTTTCAAAGGAATCGTCGGTAATCGCTTTGGACGGCATGTTCAGCCTCTTTTCGTTGCTTGGTTCGGGTGCGGTGACCCGCACGCATGTCTTGTTCCCGACCGAACCTAGGTTTGCATTCCGGTCACGTCAAGAATACCCCCACGATCAGGACCTATGCGTGTGTCACACCTGCGTGTGAAGGCCGGGAAGATGAGTGTCCAGCAGCGAATCGGGCAACGCCATCAGCCGGGGCGCATCGGTCCAGAGCAGAAAGGCGCGCACCGCGTGATCCGGCCAGGCATCGCGAATCACGTGGCGATAGGTCGCCATCTGCCGCAGATAGACCGGGGTGACATCCTCGGCACGGTCGGGGGGCGGGCGGTTCGACTTGTAGTCAACGATCGAGACCACACCGTCAGCGATCACCAGCCGGTCAATCTGTCCCGAGATCACATGTACCGTACCATCCGGTCGCGCCATCGTTCCCGTGATCGCAACCTCGGCAACGCTGTCTTCCCGGAACAGGTGGGAAAACGCGTCTGCTCCGAGAACGCCGAGAACCTCGTCGAGAATTTCCTGCTGGCGCCCGTTATCGAACCCGAAGACCCGGCGCGCCAGGTAGCGCGCGGCCGCCCCGGCGCGTTGCTCCGGGGCAAGACCGGGCAGCCACTGCAACAATCGGTGCAGTGCATTGCCGCGGGCGAACCGTGCTCCGTCATCGACCCGGTCGATGGGCGCGCGGACCGGCGGGGCATCACCGGGATCGGAGGGTGCCAGCGGGCGGGGCGGGCTCGGCTCATCGGGGGCGGGGCGACCTATCCAGTCCGGCAGGCCCCCGGGGTCGGGTGCAGGCAGCGCGTCCGACCCGGTCACCGGACCGCGCTGCTCGGCCTCCAGCCGCAACACCACGGGCTCGGCAATACCGGCAGGCCTCGGGAAGGCCGCCTCAACCGGTTGCGCAATCTTGTCCATCGCCTCATGCGCCAGCTGGTACCAGGAGCCCTCGCCAGGTGCGTTCCAGCCGCAGATATACAGCCGTTCCTCCGCGCGGGTCATCGCCACATAGAGCAGCCGACGATACTCCTCATCGAGGCGCTCGCGAACCAGTTTACGCAGAGATTCGGTGGTTTCGTCGGCATCTTCGACCCGCGGCAACCAGACAAAAAACGGACTGTCTCTATTCTCGTGCCAGAGAATGGTGGGCACGCTGCGCGGACGCCGGGTGGTGTCAGGCAGGAATACAATGGGTGATTCCAGCCCCTTGGCACCATGAACCGTCATCACCCGGACCGCACCGCCGGTCTGATCGAGGTCGCGCTTGACCTCTGCCTGTCCGGCCGAGACCCAGTGCAGAAATGTCTGCAACGAAGGCGCATGGGATTGTTCAAAGGACAGGGCGAGGGACAGAAACTCGTCCAGCGCATCGGCTGAATCCGGCCCGAGACGGGAGAAGATGCGCGCGCGGCCGCCGCGCGAAAGAATGCCTGCAAACAGTTCGTAGGGCCGCTCGATATCCACCCGGTTCAGCAGATCGGTGAGATAGTCCGCGGCCCTGCCAAATGCCTCGCATTCGGCCCGGCGCGCGAGGAGCGTCTGCCACAGAGACCGTTCGCCCCGGTCATAGGCCAGCGCAAACAACGTCTCCTCGTCAAACCCGAGCAGCGGGCTTTTCAGGATCGTCGCGAGAGTCAGATCATCATCGGGCAGGAGCAGAAACTCGCCCAGGGCGAGCAGGTCCATGACCGCGATCTGCTCGGTCAGCACCATCCGGTCCACGCCCGCCACCGCAACCTGGCGCGCTTTCAGGGCCCGCACCAGCGCTTCCACGAATGCGCCCCGCTGGCGCACCAAGATCAGGATGTCGTCTTCGCGTATCGGCCGTCCCTTGCTCACCAGCAGCTCTCCGCGCTCCAGCCAGTCTGCAATCTGCCCTGCGATGAGCTCGGCCAGAATCTCCATCGCGCCCGGAACGGAGATCGGCTCCACCGGCGGTTTCCAAGGCTCCGGCTCTGCGGCCTTCTCCGTCACAATGGCCGGCCAAATCTCGACAAGCCCGGCATCGACCTCACGCAACGGCGTGTGCTGCAGGTCGCTACCCTCACCCACCACGCCTGCGCGGGCGTGGTCGGGCTCGAAGACCTTGTCCACCGCCTGCAGCACCGGACGGGCAGACCGGAACGAGAAGTTCAGCTCCACATCCGACCAGTTGCGCCGGGCGAAATCGGCCTTTTCCTTGAGATAGGCGCGCATCTCCTCGAACCGGCGGGGCTCGGCACCCTGGAAACTGAAGATGGACTGTTTGACATCGCCCACGGCAAAGACGCTGCGCGCGGGCAAGCCGAGGCTCTCGGTGGCTTCGTCACGGGCGATAAGAACGGCGAAGAATTCATCGACCAGCGCCCCGACCACATCCCATTGCTCGGGATTGGTGTCCTGCGCCTCGTCGATCAGAACGTGATCGATGCCGCCATCGAGCTTGAACAGGACCCAGGCCGCGCCCCCGTCACCGCGCAGCAGGTTCCGCGTTTTTGAGATCAGATCATCATAGTCGAGCCGCCCCCGGGCGGTCTTGCGCACCTCATAAAGCCCGATCAGCGTGGCGGCGACTTGCATCAATGCCGTGTTGGCCGCCAGCAAACCGGCCTTGCGCAGAGTGTCACGCACCGCGAGCAGTCGCTCGGCTTCCGCGGTCAGGATATCGAACGCCTCCGGCATATCCTTCAGCACCGGCTTGGTCACGAGCCGCTTGCGGACCGTCCCCGTGCTGGCGGCGATATAGATATCGGCATAACTCTCGAAAGCGACGGCGCGTCCCGCAGCATCATCGGCGAGCCATGCTCCGATAGCCGTTGCCCGCCCCTGATCGCTCTTGGAGCCGCCCGCCAAGGCCCCGACAACGCGTCGCAAGGCATCCGCATCGAAGGATGCGTCCGAACAGGCCGTATGCAGGACGTCCGCTTCATCCAGATCCGGTGCAACCCCCAGAAACAGTGCCAAGCGGTCCGCGGCGGCCTGCACGCTACCCGCATCGTGCAGCAATTCGGCGAACTGTCCGCGTGCCCGGGCGACATCGCCGAGCAGTTCGGGAAACCGCATTTCGTGAATGCGGGCG
>Ga0181564_10005890_pt1 | contig 10108 bp, 9 predicted proteins | sample 011ome_24_FD_134512 | JGI IMG/M metagenome (GOLD analysis project Ga0181564, IMG submission 134512) | Coastal salt marsh microbial communities from the Groves Creek Marsh, Skidaway Island, Georgia - 011513CT metaG (megahit assembly) | ecosystem: Environmental > Aquatic > Marine > Intertidal zone... | reverse complement strand
TGAACACTACTCTTATTTGTCTCTGATCTCTGCACAAAAAATATTTTTAAAAAACAATTTAGAAATATATGATGCATCACAAATTCCTACACACGGAGGAAGCTTAAGGATATTTATAAAACATAAAAATGATCTGTCTAAAAAAAAAACAAATAGTTTTAAAAAAATTCTTATTAAAGAAAAAAAATATGGTCTTAATAAAAAAAAAACATATAAAAGCTTTCAAGTAAAAGTAGAGTCAATTAAAAAAATTTTTTTAAAATTTTTAAACAAAGAAATAAATAAAAATAAGAAATTTGCTGCATACGGAGCAGCTGCAAAAGGAAATACTTTTATTAATTTTTTAAAAATTAATTCATCACAAATACAATATATTGTAGATAAGAACCCTTTTAAAAGAGGAAAATATTTACCTGGTAGCAAGATTAAAGTTCAAAGTGAGAATTTTTTAAAAAAAAATAAACCCGATTATATTTTAATTTTACCTTGGAATTTAAAAAAAGAGATAATGGAGCAGTTATCTTATGTCAAAAAATGGAAAGCAAATTTCATAACGGCAATACCAAGAATAAAAATTTTTAAATGAAAGTTTTATTAATTGGACACTCCGGATTTATTGGTCAAAGTTTGCTAAAAATTCTGATTAAAAAAAAAATTAATTTATTTATTACCAAACATAATAATCTCAAAATTCCTAGAGGTATTAAAATTAAAATAATAGATTTAAAAAAAAAAAATTTAAATGAATTAAAAAATTTTGATTTAATAATTCATGCTGCATGGAGTAGTTTAAATAATTATAATTCAAAAAAACATACAAATTCAATTTTGTCAGAAAACTATAAGTTTTTAAAAAAATTAATTAATCTAGGTGGAAAAAATATAGTTGTTTTGGGGTCCTGTTTTGAAATAGGAAATTGTTTAGGTGAGGTTGATGAAAACATAGAGATGAAACCAAATACTCATTATGGAAAAGCAAAAAAAAAATTGTTTTCAAACTTAATAAAATTAAAGAAAAAAAAATTATTTAATTTAACTTGGATACGAATTTTTTATTTATATGGAGATACTCAAAGAAAAGAGTCTTTATTTTCTCAAATAAGAATTTCAGAAAATAATAAAAAAAAATCTTTTGATTTAACAAATGGTATGCAAGAACGAGATTATATGCATGTAAATACATTAGCAAAAAAAATTATTCAACTTTCTTTTTTAAAAACTAATATAGGAATAATTAATGTTTGCTCTGGAAACCCGATAAGTATAAAAAATCTTGTTTTGAGATGGAAAAAAAAATTTAAATGGCAAATTACATTTAACTTTGGTAATAAAAGTTTAAGAAAATATGAGCCTAAAAGTTTTTGGGGATCTGTTAAAAAATTGAGAAAAGTATTAAAATAATTTATATCATTGAGTTTAATCTTCAATGATAGAATCGGAAATATGAATATGAACAATTCAGCAAAATCAAATACAGTATCACTTTTAGAGAAGTATAAATTTTCTAATAAATATTTTTCTTCTGCTGAAAAATTGAAAAATGATATTATTGAAAAAACTGTAATACCTCATCAGGTTGAATTTCAACCTGGTCCCCAAAGTAAAAAAATTTGTTGGTTATCATGCCCTTATTGCTATGGAGATTCTGCTAAGGATAATGGTGATAGATTATCAGGAGAAAGATTGGTTGAATTAATTAATGAGGTTGCTGAATTAGGAGTTAAAAAAGTTATTTTTGCGGGTTGGGCAACCGATCCCTTAAACTCTAAGCATATCGATGTAATGCTTAAAGCAGCCGTTGATAATAATCTTATATTTGGCTTTAATACTAAACCTATTAAAGTTTCAAATTTTTTTTTAGAAACTTTGTATGACCCAAGAGTAAAAAAAGATAGTTATATGAGCTTAAGTATTGATGCTGGTAGCAATGATGTTTTTAATAAAGTTCATGGAATGAATGTTAAAGCTCCTCTTTATGACAAATGTTTAAATAATACAAAAAATATTTGTAAGGCAAATTTAAAGAAAAAAAAAATTGATGTGAGTGCAGCATATCTTGTAAATAGATACAATTGTGAAGAAAAAGAAATTTTAAAATTTATTAATGATTTTAGAGAAGCAGGCTGCAACCTATTAAGATTTACTTTTGCCCAACCACCAAGAGGAAAAGTTGAAACAAATTTAGATACAGTCCCAACTAAAGAAGAGTGTGAAAAATATACGTCAATGCTAAAAAGAATTGAAAAAGAACAAGATAGTGAAAAATGTAAAATTTTATTCATTGATGCAGATAAAGAAAATAATTTTTTTAGAAAAGCAAGAACCTTGCCATGTGTAGCGAGATTTATTTACCCAACAGTTGGATTTGATGGGAGATTATATCATTGTTCACAATCTGCCGCTCCTAATTTTAAGGATATAGAGTTAGGCAATTTAAAAGATAATAGCTTTAAGGAACTTTACTACAACTATGATGTAACTGATTTTAAAAAATACTTTTCAGATCTTGGAAAAGAAATGAGTAAAATTGGTTGCAGATGTGATAGAAAAGAACATACCGTCAACACAAAAATAAAAGAAAGCAACTTATTTTAAAATGTTTAATAATAAAATTATTCTAGTGACTGGTGGCACAGGATCTTTTGGTAAAAAATTTGTAGAAATTGTATCAAAAAAATTTAAACCTAAAAAAATAATTGTTTTTTCACGAGATGAATTAAAACAATTTGAAATGTCTTTGAAATTTAATGCAAGTTTTATGAGATATTTTATTGGAGATGTAAGGGATGCAAATAGATTAAAAACAGCAATGCAAGATGTTGATTTTGTAGTGCACGCTGCAGCTTTAAAGCAGGTACCTGCAGCAGAATATAACCCAATGGAATGTATTAAAACAAACATTCATGGAGCTGAAAACGTTATTCAGGCAGCTCTTAAAAATAATGTTAAAAAAGTTATTGCTCTCTCAACAGATAAAGCTGTAAATCCGATTAATTTATACGGGGCCACAAAATTAGCATCAGATAAACTATTTGTTGCTGCAAATAATATATCGGGAAATAGTAAAACTATATTCTCTGTTGTTAGATATGGAAACGTTGTTGGTTCTAGAGGTTCTGTTGTTCCTTTTTTTAACAATCTCATAAAAGACAAGCAAAAATATCTTCCAATCACAGACAAAGGTATGACTAGATTTTGGATATTATTGTCAGAAGGTGTGAGTTTTGTTTTAAAAGGTTTCCAACGCATGCAAGGAGGAGAAATATTTGTTCCAAAAATTCCTTCAGTTTATATAACTGATCTAGCGAAATCTATGGCACCAAATTTAAAACAAAAAGAAATTGGTATTAGGCCAGGAGAAAAAATTCATGAGGTGATGGTTCCAAAAGATGACTCTAGATTAACTTTTGAGTTTAAAGACCATTATGTAATTTCACCATCTATAATTTTTGATAATTATAATAAAGATTTCTCAAAAAATAAATTACAGGAATTAGGAAAGAGAGTGCCAGCCAATTTTGAGTATAATTCAGGAACCAACAAAATATTTTTAAATATATCACAAATTAAAAGAATTAATTCATTGATTGATAATAATTAGATTGCATGATTAATTATGGAAGTCATCATATTTCAGCTGAAGACATTAATGCTGTTTCAAAGGTATTAAGATCAGGTAGCTTAACGCAAGGACCTGAAATAAAAAAATTTGAAAGACTTTTCTCTAAAAAAGTAAGCTCAAAATATGCTGTCTCATTAAATAGCTGCACAAGCGCACTCCACCTTTCCTGTTTAGCTCTCGGAATACAAAAAGGAGATTATGTATGGACAACACCCAATTCATTTGTTGCTTCATCTAATTGTGCAATTTATTGTGGAGCAAAGATAGATTTTGTAGATATTGACCTAAAAACTTATAATATTTGTTTAGTTTCTTTAGAAAAAAAATTATCTGAAGCCCAAAAATTAAAAAAATTACCAAAAGTATTAGTTTCAGTCCATTTTGCAGGACTGCTCAATGATCAAAAAAAAATATATAATCTTTCTAAAAAATATAACTTTAAAATAATAGAAGACGCATGCCATGCGTTAGGTTCAAAAAATGGAAACCAGAAAGCAGGTAATTGTAAGTATTCTGATATTACTGTTTTTAGTTTTCATGCAATTAAAGCAATAACCACTGGTGAAGGTGGAATGGCCACTACGAACAATAAATACTTGTTTGAAAAATTGGCTATGTTGAGAACTCATGGCATCACTAGAGAGTCAAAAAAATTAACTTACAATAAAAAAGTACCTCTACACTACGAGCAGCAATTATTAGGATATAACTATAGAATCACAGATATACAGGCGGCACTAGGGATTTCCCAATTAAAAAAATTAGACATATTCATTAAAAAAAGAAATTCAATTGCAAATGCATATAATAAAAATTTAGCAAATTTACCATTAATTTTGCCAAAAAAAATAGTAAATTTTTATTCTGCTTTTCATTTGTATGTTGTCAGAACAAAAAATAAAAAAACAAAAATAGAATTAATAAATTATTTATTTAAAAAAAAAATTTTTGTGAGTTTCCATTATATTCCAATTTATCACCATCCTTTTTATAAGAAAATGGGTTTTAAAAAAAATTACTGTACAAATATGGAAAAATATTATGATACAGCAATAAGTCTTCCAATACATCCAAAACTAAATAAAAACGACCATAATTTTATTTGCAAAAATTTAAAAACTTTTTTTAATGCAAGAAAATAAATTACCAATAATTTTATTAGAGTGTGCAAACAGCCATGGTGGAGACAAGACAATTTTTGAAAAAACAATAAAAAAATTTTGTAAAAATAATTATAAAAATTTACATATAAAATTTCAGCCATTTAAGTTTGATGAGTTATCCACCAAAAATTACAAATGGTATAATGTTTATAAAAAACTTTTTTTTAAAGAAGATTATTGGAATAAAATAATAAAATTAGCACAATCAAATTATAAGGGAGTATGGATAGATATTTCAGATAGTTATAGTCTTAAAATTTTGAAAATTAATATTAAAAGAATATATGGAATTAAACTCCAGTCATCAGCATTATCAAATCAAATAATTTTTGAAAATCTTAAAAAGATAAATTTAAAAGAAACCAATATAATTATAAATGTAGCTGGCTATGATTTAAAAAAGGTTAAATATTTTTATTCAAAATTTTTATCACTTAATTGTAAAAAAGTTACATTACAACTTGGTTTTCAAGCTTATCCAACAAAAATTTCAGACTCAAATTTAGAAAAAATAAGTATTTTAAAAAAAAATATTGACTGTAAAAATATTTCTTATGCAGATCATTTAGACTCTGGTGACCCTTATTCTATTTTTTTACCAATCACAGCCTATTTTTTTGGCGCAGAAATTATTGAAAAGCATATTGCGTTAAAAGGAAAAAATGCAAAATATGATGGTTTCTCCTCAATAAATTATCAACAATTTGATCAAATGTGTGAAAATTTTCATAATTATAAAGTAAGTCTAAAAATTAAATCAAAAATTTCAAATGATGAAAAAAAATATCTTAGCACATCAATTCAGAAACCTGTTTTAAACAAAGATGTTAAATTTGGATCTTTAATATCAGAAAATGATATTGATTATAAAAGATCAAATAATAAAAGCGTTTCTTTAGAAAAGTTTTTAAAAAGACAGTCAAATCATTACATGCTAAAAAAAGATTTAAAAAAAGATACTCCGTTAAACATTTCAAACTTACAAAAAGCAAATATTGCAACAATAATAGCTTGTAGATTAAAGTCGGAGAGACTTAAAAAAAAAGCTTTAATTAAAATTGATAAAAATTTTTCCTTAATTGATAAATGCATTCAAAGCTGCAAAAAGATTGACAATAATATTAAAGTTATCTTGGCAACATCAAATCTTAAAGAAGACATGGAGTTAAAAAAAGTTGCAACTCTTAATAAAGTAAAATTTGTTTGTGGTGATCCTAACGATGTAGTTAAGAGGTACCTATTAGCATGTAGAAGGTTTAAAATAGATGTAGTTTTGAGAGTTACCGGTGACTGCCCTTATATTTCTAAGGAGATATCAAATTACTTACTAAAAAAACATTTTGAAACAGGGGCAGATTTTACGGAAGCAAAGTCTATGCCAATAGGAGCAGGATGCCAAATAATCAATGTAGAAGCATTAAAAAGAGTTATTTCTTACAACAAAAAAGCTCTTCTTTCTGAATATATGAATATTTATTTTACAAATAATCAAAATTTATTCAAAATAAACTCTGTTGATTTGCCTAGCTGGATGATACGGGATTACAGATTAACAGTCGACTATCATCAAGATATTATGTTTTTTAAAAAAATTTACTCATTTTTCAATAAAGAAAAAAAAATATTAAATTTAAAGAACCTTTTAATTTTCTTAGATAAAAATAAAAAAATAAGAGATATAAATTCAAATTTGAAATTAAAATATAAAACTGATAAAAATTTAATAAAAAAACTATTAAAAGAAACTAAAATTAATGCAATATAACAATCCACAAGAAAAATTTTGGTCAGAGCAATATTCTGATGAGTATATAAAAAAAAATTCAAAATTTAATACTGAATTAGGTCTTGAAGGATGGAATAAAATGCTCAGTCAGACAAACAATATTCAAAATCTATTAGAATGTGGTTGTAATATTGGAAGAAATATAAATTTTTTGAATATTATTTTGCCAAAAGTTGAAAAGTCTGTGATTGAAATAAGTTCACAAGCATTAGAAATTGCTCTAAAAAATAATAAGATAAAGAATAGCTTTAATGGACCAATAGTTGATGCTAAATTTGAGGAAAAATTTGATTTAGTTTTCACTATGGGAGTTTTGATTCATATACATCCGAATGATTTAATTAAAAATATGGCTAAAATTTTTGATTTATCTAAAAACTACATTTTAATTGGAGAGTACTTTAATAGAACACCAGTTTCAATTAAATACCAAGGTGAAGAGGATAGGTTATTTAAGAATGATTTTGGAAAAATTTTTCAAACAAATTTTAATTTAAAACTTGTAGACTATGGATTTCTTTGGGGACATATTTATGACTCAGCAGGTTTCGATGATTTTACGTGGTGGTTATTTAAAAAGTAAATAGCACTATTTCGTTAATTGTTTAAGAAGATTTGATATTTTTTTGTCATCAAAATTAATTTTAGCCATAATTTTTGATGCACTTTTAGGATCAAGTTTAAAAGCTAAACGAAGGATGTTCATCCAGTTTATGTTGTTTTTAGATCTAATTTTTTCGATCTTATCAATTATTTTTGATTAGTTTTTTTTTAATTTTTAAATTTAGAATATTTTTTTAATATTTAAAACACTTAAAAAAAAATTATAGTGAGTAAAAAAAAAAATACAGTAAAAAAAAAAAAATTTAAATTAATTTTTTGTACTTCTAAGAATAGTTGGATAATTGAATATTTAAAAATTTTTTTAAATGAATTAAAAAAAAAATATAAAGTTAAATTAATTTTTTCACATAAAAGTTTAAAAAAAAGTAACGACATTATTTTTTATCTAGGTTACGATGAATTGGTAAGTGCTAAATATTTATCTTTAAGCCAAATAAACCTAGTAGTGCATGAAAGTGATTTGCCAAAAGACAAAGGGTGGTCTCCTGTAACCTGGGGTGTGCTGAAAGGAAAAAATCAATTTGTAGCTACGCTATTTAAAGCAGATGAAAGAGTAGACTCAGGTAATTTTTTCTTAAAGAAGAAATTTATAATTCATAAAGAATGTTTGATTGATGAAATAAGACAAAAACAATTTATTGTTACAAAACATTTAATTAATAAATTTTTAAGAAAATATCCTAAAATATTACAAAAAGAAATTAAGCAGAAAGGAAAATCTAACTTTTTGAAAAAAAGAACTCCAAAAGATAGCAAGATTAACATTAATAAAAGCATACTAAGTCAATTTGATCACTTAAGAACGCTTGATGCCAAAAGATATCCTGGATGGTTTATCTTAAGGGGAAAAAAATTTAAAATTTCTATTGATAATTTTTAATGAAATTAAGAATATTAATTACTGGTGGAGGAGGTTCAGCAACCGAAGCTATCTACAAAATCTGGAAAAAAAAATATGAATTATTTTTTTGTGATTTCAATATTTTGAAAAAACCCAAAATTATTAGTAAAAAAAGATGGATCAAAATTCCCATTGCATCATCTAAAAATTATTTATTAAAATTAAATAAAATTCTTTCAAGTTTTAAAATAGACTTATTAATACCTTCTGTTGATGAAGAGGTTGAGATTATATCAAAAAATAGAAATAAGATTAGATGTGATCTTCTAATGCCAAGTGAAAAGTTTATCAATATTCATAAAAATAAATGGAAAACAAATCAATTTTTAAAAAAAAAAAAATTTAATTCACCTGAGACTAAGATTTTAAAAAAAAATACAAAGTTATTTTCAGGACCATTAATTATTAAACCTATTATGGGAAGAGGTTCTCAAGGTGTTAGAATTATAAATAAGAAAGATGGGATTAAAAATTATATTTCAAATAATGATATGAGTGGAAAATTAATTATTCAAAAAAAAATAATTGGTAAAGAGTACACAGTAATGGTTTCTGCTAACAGAAAAGGTATTGTAAAAGCAATCGTTCCAGTTAAAGTTTTTGAAAAAAAAGGTATAACAATTTTAGGTAAAACTGATAATAATAAAAATATTATCAATGAATGTTTTAAAATACATAATGAATTAAAAACACCTGGTTGTTATAATATTCAACTAATTTTAACCAAAAAAAATAAGGTCTATGCATTTGAAATAAATCCAAGAATATCTACAACGACATGTTTGGCAATTTATGCTGGAGTTGATATAATTAATATTTTTATGAAAAATAAATCTAATAATAGTTCTCTTAAAGATTTAAAAAAATTTGAAAATAACATTTTATTGTCTAGAAGTTGGATAAATAATTTCTCAAAAAAATAATGAAAGATATAACATTTAATTTAGGTATAAAAAAAATAGGCACAAATCATCCTTGTTTTATTATTGCTGAAATAGGATCTAACCATAACAATAATATAAAAATTGCTAAGAAATCAATTCTAGAAGCAGCAAAAGGTGGTGCAGATGCTGTTAAATTTCAAACTTTTAAAGCAGAAAATCATTATTCAAAATTTACACCTGGATTTAATTATTTAAATAAAACAAATACTTTTAATCTTATTAAAAAACTTGAGCTTGATAGAAATTGGCAAAAAGAATTAAAAATATATGCAGAAAAATTAGGACTAATTTTTTTTTCATCCCCATGTGATACAGAAGCTGTTGATCAATTAAATAAATTGAAAGTTAAGCTTCATAAAGTTGCATCTTTTGATATTACAGATCAGTTTTTACTAAAAAAAATAGCCTCATCTAAAAAACCAGTTATAATTTCTACTGGTTTAGCAAGCGACGAAGATATTAAACACGCTATAAGAGCTTGCTTAAAATCAAAAAATAATAAAATAATATTATTGCAATGTACTTCATTATATCCAGCTCCAAGCAAGCTTAGTAATTTAAACGCAATAATTTCAATGAAAAAAAAATATGGTTATTTGACAGGATATTCAGATCACACAATAGGTGATCACAATGCAATCGCTGCAGTAGCATTAGGTGCAAAAGTAATTGAAAAACATTTTACACTTAGTCAAAAAATGGTTGGTCCAGATCATAAATTTGCTATTGAGCCACTAGAGTTTGGCTTAATGGTAAAAAAAATTAGGGAAATAGAGTCAGGAATGGGTGATGGAGCAAAAAAAGGCCCGCGTACAGAAGAAATGGAAATGTATAAAAAAGGAAGAAGAAGCATTCATTTCAATAAAAATTTGTCTAAAGGTTCAATAATAAAAAAAACAGATCTAGTAATCAAAAGACCAGGTTTAGGTATAATACCATCAAAAGTTAATAAAATAATTGGTAAAAAACTTAAGAAAAAAGCAAAAGCTGATCAATGGTTAACATGGGATATGATTTAAATAATATCTTAATAACTGGTGCAAGTGGATATATCGGGAATTATTTTTA
>Ga0181564_10005887_pt1 | contig 10110 bp, 4 predicted proteins | sample 011ome_24_FD_134512 | JGI IMG/M metagenome (GOLD analysis project Ga0181564, IMG submission 134512) | Coastal salt marsh microbial communities from the Groves Creek Marsh, Skidaway Island, Georgia - 011513CT metaG (megahit assembly) | ecosystem: Environmental > Aquatic > Marine > Intertidal zone... | reverse complement strand
GGCGGCGTACCGCCGCGGGTCGCGGTTTCTTTCATCCTCCCGCCGGGACGGAAGCCGACGGCGGCGGCGCGCGGCGCGGCGCGGCGGCGAGGACACGAACGCACCTTTTTCTTCGCGGTCGCGTCCCACGCGAGCGCGCGGGAGCAGCGTGCGGGAGCGTCGCGCTCGCGACGGTCGTGCGGTATCTGCTCGAGCGAGAAGACGGTGAGGCGGAAACGGTCAGACGCGCGCGCGGAACCGCTCACGGCTCACGAAAAAAAAAACAAAAACAAAACGCCCCTTGAGCGTCTACGACGACGGCGCCGAACGCGTCTCGCGTTCGTCGCGGTCAGGACAGAAACGAATCATAGGCTGCGTAATGACCGAGGAATGCCCGTGTTCACCCCGGGAAGCAACCCTCGGTGCCTCCCCGCGGCGGCGTACCGCCGCGGGTCGTGCGTATGTATCGATCATCCCGCGACGAACGCGCCGCGCGTTTCGAACAAACGTTTCGAAAAACAAACTGTCGCTGCTCCTTTCGAGGTTCATCTGCATGGCGGACTTCGAGACCCCGGAGAGGAGCATCCCTTAAATGTGGCCCTCTCTCAAAACGCGCCCCGATTGCGGGTGTTCTACGTCCGCTTTTGCAGGTGACGTTCTGCGAGAGGGCGGCGAACGAAACGCGCGTCGCGTCGACGACGCGACGCGGCGTAAACGCCGAATACGCCGAATGACGAAAAAAAACGAAAAACGAAAAACCGCGCTCGCCGCGCCGCGAACCGCCGCGGACCCGCCGAAGTTTTCTTCAGTCGAAAGATGGTGAATATATTGAACGTTGATCGTCACCGACAGTCAGTCGCGTGGATCAAATGATGCATCATCGAAAACGTCGTTCGGACCATCCTCTCGAACGCGAACGGCGTTCTGGCGAACAGTCGCGCGAACAGTCTCGCGGGTCGCGGGCGAACGGGACCGACGCGGAGACGCCGACGCGCTTCTCGCGTCGCGCGCTTTCGGACGAATTAGGTTATGCATCCGGCGATGGGCGACACCGGATAACCGTAGATTTCGCCCGTGACTCTCGGCACGGAAAGTACAACCTTCAGAGTCGCGCAGTGCGGGTATCAAGCGCCCGCGAATCTGTACACACTCGTGCCTCGTCGGGAAAAAACGGATGGAAAAATCTCGAGCCGGACCACCGACAAAACGCCGCGCCCCTTTCCCCAGCGAAGCCGTCAGATGGTATGCTCAATTGGCGTCATGGCCGCACGAGAGGTTTGCCCGATAACTACTCCGGCCCCTCGAGGGACGTCAGTAGCCAAGCGTTAAACGGTTTCCTCACCGGCTTCGGGCGTCAGAGGGCGCGGGGCGCGCGCGTCGAGCTCGCGAGCGCGGGCGCGTGCGGGAAAAAAAGCGGCGGCTACGATCCGACCTTTACCTAACGAACAACGGGCGCGTCCGCGAGCGGTGCGAGTCTTGAGACCCGGGGTTGAGTCGTGTCGTACCGTCTGTGCGTGATGCGCGGCGCATCGACCCGAACCTGATCCTGAAACGTGTCAGGGGACCCGCGGCGCCGCGGCACCGCGGAGTGGCGTCCCGCGCCTCGCATCGTTCCTTTCCGCTTTTTTGCTTTGTATATTGATACACATGGCATTTAGTTGCACACTTCCGTAAATAATTAATCGTATGTGCTTAGTCTGAAAATATCGCTCAAAAATATTGCTTGTATAATGTCACGAAATCGTCCCACTGTCACACATAGACTGCACCGCCCGAAATTTATTGAGCGACACTACACGGGGTCGTAGCTCAGATGGCAGAGCGCTCGCTTAGCATGCGAGAGGTACGGGGATCGATACCCTGCGACTCCATTTTTTGCGAAACCGAAAATGCAGATCTGCGTCGGTTTTTTCTTTTGGACACATTTTCGGTGTTTGGATTTCATGTTACGCGCGACAGGGCGGCGCTCTCCCCCTCACAGGTTCACGCAGCTCTCGTACGTGGGCACCATGTACTTGATGTTGATGAACGCGTCGTCCCCTCCGTACCGCTCGAAGAGCTGCAGCGTCTCCAGCACGAGCTCGCCGACGTTGCGCCGCTTCCTCTGCGCGTAGTCGATGCCGTCGCCCAGGTTGACGTTCTTGTTCTTGAAGACGTTCAGGATGGGCAGGATCTGGCGGTAGTACGGCACCAGCGCCTCGCCCACCAGCTCCGCGCTCACGACCATCTTCTGTAGCAGCTGCAGCACGATGCACACCACGCTCGGGTCTCTGGTGTTGAGCGCCGTCTTGATTGGAATGATGAGCTGCGGGATGACGGGCAAGATCTTGGCGCCCCCAAGGCGCAACATGTCCTCCACGCCCTTCACCGCGAGGAACCGGTACGGGTCCTCCTTCTCCCGCACGCCGTCGAAGAAGATGGGCAGGTAGTGGTGGTAGTCCAGCTTATCGACATCGACTTTCCAGTTGATCGTGTTTTTGCTGCTCGACATCACCGCCACCGGCAAGTCGCCGCGCTCGTAAAACTTGCGGAACTGCGTGTCCGGCGGGTTATCGCGCCTGCCGAACGCGTTCGCGCGGGGGGGCGCGATCGTACCGCGTGTTGGGCTCAAGGCGCTCGTGGTTCCGGCGCCGGACGATTCCGAGCGCGCACCGCTATTCCCGCGCGTAGAGAAGAGCTCGCCGGATTTGACGCGCGCGCCGTCGCCCTTGCGCAGGAAACGGTCCGTGGTCGGCTTCTCGGCGGGCCAGAGGTGCGACTGCGTCACAGCCGCGTACTTGGGCACGGGCGCGTCGGAAACCGCGTGCGCGCCGGGGCGGCGCCCGAACGTGGGCCGGGTCTGGTCGAAACACTGTGACCGTGGTGGTTTGATCGAGAGACGTACGAGTCGGCGGTCAGTCGTTCGGAACGGAAACGACGGGCGCGTTCGGAGAGAGCGCGCGAAAAGTCGTTCCGGGAGATTCCGGATGAAGCCCGCGTAGTGGTGTCCGATTCGGGGACGCACCGAGCCGGACTGCACGGAGGGCTTTCCCGAGGACATGCCCTTGATCTTGACGTCGCAGTACCTGTGGTTCGCGGGGAGCGGGGACGGCGGTCAGGAGCGGGTCGCGTGGTGGGGACGAGGCGGTCGGCGGGCGCGAACGGGCACGCCCGAGCCCTCTCGGACCCGGGATCGCGCGAACGGAGGCAATTCGCGGTGACGAGGCACGCACTTGTCCACGAACAGGGCACCGCCGACGTCGATCGACTTGACGTCGCTCATCGTGCGCGCTCGAGCTTCCGAACGAAGGCTCGCCGACGCCAAACACGCGGTCGCGTGTCCCGACGAATGCGGCGCCGCGCCACGACGAGCGAGTGATGATGGTCTCATTAATGCCTAATCGGGTAAAAAAGTCAAGATTCCCGTGAGCGCGGTGTCGCACGCGCCGAAGGGGACGCCGAGAAGTTGTGCTTTTTAGAGATGACCGCGAACGATGGCGATGACGCGATGACGCACGCGCGCCTCGTCACGCCCCTCTTCTCGCGCTCCTCTCTTCCTCGAGCGTCCTCGTTTTCTCCGCGAGCCACGCCGCGAGCGCTTCGTGCCCCTCCAGGCGCGCCATCTCCCCCGGCGTGTTCCCGTCGCCGTCCGCGCGCAGGTGCGGGAGCCCCAGCCCGCCGCGCGCGAGAAGCCACTCGCACGCGTCGCGGTTTCCCTTCACCGCCGCTTTGTGCACGGCGCTGTGTCCGTTTCGGTTCGCGACGGTCAGGTCCACGCCCACGTCTCGCAAGTACGCGCACATCTCGACCGACCCGGTCGCGCGCTGCGCCGCCCACTGCGAGGCGTTGCACCCGAACGCGTTCGTGGCGTGCACGTCGCACTTCGCGTCACGCACCAGCCAAGAGAGCGCGCCCGCGAAGTCGCGCGCGTCGCGGAGCGTCGTCGGCGTCGACGACGACGCTTCGTCGTCGTCGCCATTTTTATTTTTCGTCGCTTCCTCGTCGGTTTCCTCCCCGCCACCCCCCCCCCAGACGCACCACATGAACGGCGTCGTGCCGTCGTGTGTCGCTTCGTCCACGGAGACGCCGCACGTGTGCACCAGCCACCGACACGTCTCCAGGCGCCCGTTCCGCGCCGCCCAGTGAATCGCGGCGCGGCCATCCTTTTCCTGCGCGCGCCGCGGGTCTTCGCGCAAAACCTCCACCAGGTACGCGCACGTCTCCAGAAAGCCGCCGCCGGCGGCCCAGTGCAGGGCGCACGAGCCGTTCGCGTCCACGGACGTGTGGCTCGTGGGGTCCCAGCCCGTGTCCGCGACGAGCGCGCGCAGAGCGGAGAGGTGCCCGTCGCGCGCCAGGCGCAAGCCGAGAGGCAAACCGTCGCGCGCGCGTGTTTTTTTTCTTTGGTTTTGACGGGCACCTTTTTCGGTGGGGTCGTCCGCGTGTATTACCGTCGGCGCCTCCGCCGAACCTCGAGGCTCGGCGCGAACGAACACGACGAGCGCGTTCCTGGCGTCCGCGACGCGTTCCAGGGACGTCTCGTAGGTCGTGCCGTGCCTCACCTGGCAGTGCTCGCGCAGACCTTTGTCGCCCTGTAAAAACGCGCCGCACGAACGGCAGAGCAGCAGGTCGTACGTTCGCGCGTCTCGCATCCGCGACGCGGTGACGAACCGAATTTCGCCGCCGAGTTTTTTTGGGCGCGCGCGCGTATGAACGACGCGAGACGTCTCGCGCGACGTCTCGGGGTCAGCCACGCGTCGTTCCCGATAACGCGCGTTATGTATGGCTTCGTCTCCACCGGAAGATGGACGCGTATGTACGTCGTTCACGTCTCCGGCACACGTCTCCGTGTTCCGATCCTCGGTCGCGTCTTCAAAGAGCGTCGTGTTTGACGGATCCGCGGCGCGTTTCTCGACTCGGACGTCGGCGACGAGCGCGCCGAGCGCCGAGGGATCGGCGGCTTCGACGATGGCTTCCGCCAACGCCTCTGCGCTGGCGTACGCGCGACTCCGGACCGTCCCGTACGAGGACACGGAGACGACGCGGATCGCGCTCGTTTGTACGTTCGTTCGTACCGTCTCATCCGCGAAGACGCGGATCTCGACCTCCCCCGACTCGTCTGAGACGAAATCCTCCCCGAGCGCGCGTCTCGGGAGCGGTTCCGTCTCACGCGGCGCCCCGCCGCGCGTCGCCCGCGCGAGCAGCCGGCGGAACAGCGTGACCGGGGCGTGGCACCTGAAGTCCGCCGCGGGCGTCCGCGGCGCGGGGGGGGACGAGCCCGCCGGCGTGCGCCTCGGGCGCTCGCGCGCGATGGAAAACACCTCGCGCGCCAGGCTCGGGCCGACCACGTCGGCGGCGGCGGCGAGGAGCAACGAATGGAGCTTCGACTCGTCCGGGTCCGGGTCCACGTTCGGCGCGGGGTCCGTCCCCGGGGACGGAAAAGACATGCTCCGTGGTGCCGCCGCGCGGAGACTCCCGGCACGCCGCCGGGAGGACGCGCGTCGCGCAGTGGCCCGAGGCGAAGCGCGTCGGTTTTTTGTTGTTGTTACCCGGCGCCTCAAGAAAAACAGGGCGTCGATTTTTTTCAGGGAAAAGTCCCTTGTTTGCCGATGACAGCTCAGCGTCATCGTGACCGTCGTCCTCATCACACCGACGCGCGCCACCGACGCGCGGCGTCGAGAGCGCGTCGTCCCGCACACCGAGCGGTCACCATGTCCGGTCTCGCGACACCGCTCGCCTCGGCGGCGGCGCGCCCGCGCGTCGCGCCTCCCCCTTCGCGCGCCTCCCGCCGAAACGCGCGCGCGGAGGCGCACGGCGACGTTTTCGGTTCGCGCGCGTCGCGGCGCGCGGACGCGCACCGCCGGGACGTGTCCGCGCGCGTCGGCCTGAGCGACCCCGGGTACTGGGAGGGCGTCACCGCGCTGATGACCCCGACCGTGGCGGTGGACCTGTCTCCCCCGTCGCTCGCCGCGCTCGCGATCGGCGGCGTGCTGGTGCTCGGGCACTCGTGGGAGTCCATCGAGGCTTCCCGCGGGTGGCGCGACGGAAAGAAAACGCGAGGGGGGGACGCCGGTGAGAAAACGAAAACGCGGAAAGAAAACGCAAACGCGAACGCGTCGAGAACGAACGCCGCGTCTCTCCTCGGAGTCTCTCCGAACGAACGCGTCAACGACGTCAACGAAATAAACACAGGCACGCGAAAAGTGACCCAGAAGATCATGACTAAAGCCGAGCGCGAAACGGCGGAGGCGAGCGCGCGCGCCGCGCGCGTTTTGGCCGTCGCCGCGGCGCGCGCCGAAGCGGAGATGCGCGTTTTGGCCGCCGCCGACGGCGACGCCGACGGCGATGCGCCGGCGGGTGTAGGGTTCGTCGCTCGCATCGAGGTGTGCACGAACAACGCGTGCGCGAAGAGAGGGGGGAAGGAGGTGCTGAGCGCGCTTCTCCTTCTGGCGGAGACGAACGAGACGCGAACGCGGGTGGAGTGCCGCCGGTCGCGGTGCATGGACGCGTGCGCCTCCGCCTGCGTCGTGCGCGTGAACGGCGCGGGCGGGCTGCAGAGGCACGCGCACGTCGGCGCGGACGAGGCAGGCGAGATCTTCGAGCTCGCGACCGGGGTGGTGGTCGAGTAAGTAGACTATCCTCTATGATAGAGTAGTCTACGTAACTATGATAGTAGACTAACTATCGTAGACTAGCAATTAATACGTAGAAGTCTACGTTTTTTTTCGCGCGGAAACGAACGCGTTTGTTTCTCCCCCCCGCGCGCGCGGCGCGCGCGTCGTCTTCGCCGCGCGCGTCGTCCGACTCCGCCGCCACCGCCGCGCGACCGCGGCGCCCACCGCGAGCACGCCCCCCACCTCTAACGCGCGCAGAGCTCCATACACGTCGGTCACGAAACCGTCGGTTCCGAGACCGAAACGTTCGGGGCTTCCGAACGTTTCGTTTTCGTCCGCGGCGCTCTTCGTCCTTCGCCTGCCCGCCGAAAAAAACCCCCCGCCGGGTTTCGTTTCGCCATCCGACGGCCGAGGGACGGTCTTCGCCAACCCGAGCGCCACGTCCCGGCCGCGCTCCAGCTTGAAGTCCCCAGCCTCGTCGTGCAGCTTCTCCCGGCCCGGCGACAGCGTGTCTTCCGCGCCGAGCGTTTCCGCGCCGGCGGCGCCGAAGCAGTGGTGCTTCTCGTGCTGGTACTCGTTTTCGTAGCGCGTGCTTCGCGAGTTGCTGCGGCACCGCAGCGCGCAGTACTCGAACGGCTGGACGCGGTAATCGTCCTGCCCCGGCGGGAACGGGTGGGTTTCGCCGCGCACGGTTTCCCCCCCGTGCCCGCCGTTGCGCTCGGCGTGCTGGATGAGCCACCGGCGCCACATCGCGGGGTGCATGTACGACACGGGCGGGAGTTCCGCCCCGGCGTCGGGCGCGTCTCGCACGGCGACGTGGCAGCACGCCACGCACCGCGCGAAGGACGCGCAGCACTCGCGCTCGGAGCAGTCATCGGAGCACGTGCGCGCGGTGACCTCCGTCTTGGGCTCCAAGCAGCATCCGGTGGTTTGGTCCAGCGCCAAAGGCGAGCACACCGCGCCCTCGCTGTCGGCGATCTCGTGCCTGTTCTCCGTCGCGGTCGCGCACAGCGATCCGCCGTTCGACCGCTCGGGCGCGGCGAACAGGCGAGGCGCGGCGTGCGCGGAGGGCAGAGCCGCGGCAAGCGCGAGCAGAACCGCGGCCAGCGTCGCCGCGCGCGGCGACGCGCGCGCGCGGCCGGGCATCGCGCCGACGCGGCCGCCGGACATCCGCGCGTCGAAATGTGGGAGGGCCGTTCGTCGAGCGACCCGATACCCGCGGCCCAGGTGCGGAGAATTCGGCGGACGCGCGGCGCCTCGGAGGAATCCGCCGAAATCTCGGGGGAGACGAAACGCTTCGCGAAACCGCCCGGCCGAGACTGCCCGACCGCGACGCGACGCGCGAGGCTGCGACACAACGAAGACGCGCCGGTGGCTCGTCGCCGTCGACGCGAGACGGTTCTGCGTGTGAGAGGATCCGAGACACGTGACGAACCATGGCGTCCGGAACAGACGCGAACCCGGAGGTGCTGCTGGCTTCGTTAGAGTCCGCCCGCGCGACGCTCGGCATCCCGTCTTTCGCATCCCGAGACGAGGCGCGCCGCGCGTACCGCGCTTTAGCTAGAGCGTTCCACCCCGACAAGGGGGGCGACGTGAACAGGTTCCGCGAGGTGCGCAAGGCGCACGAACGTCTCGAAGCGGCGTGGAACGCGTCCGCCGTCCGACGCTCGCGCGACGGATCCGCGGCCGATGATCCAACCGTCGCGTCACCCGAGACGAAGCGAGACGACGGCTCGTTTCGCGACGCGCCGGCGCCGCCCGCGACCGCAGAGCCCAACCCGGTCGCGCCGACGCGCGACCTCCAGGCGCTCGCCGCGGAGGCGCTCGACGCGGGCGATTTCGAGCGCGCGCGCGATGTTCTCGACGCCGTCATCGCGCGCGCGCTCGCGGACGAGAGCGAAGGACGCGAGTCTCTCTCCGCGTCCCCGGAACGACAAAAAACCGGAACCGCCGGGACGCTCGCCGAGGCGTTTTTCTCTCGCGCGCGCGCGTGCGCAGGCGCGGGAGACTGGCCGGCGGCGCTTCTCGACGCAGACGGCGCGCTCGCGCGCCGCGGCCTGTGGCTCGAGCCGCACGTGGTCCGCGCGCAGGCGCTGGAGCGGCTGGGGCGGCACCGAGAGGCGGAGGAAAGCTACGCGCACTACGCGCTCCGCGCGAACGAAGGCGATTCCGAGTCGGACGACGACGACGACGCGTCCTCCGCGGCGTTATCCTTCTCCGATTCTTACGATTCCTCGCAGGAGAGCGACGACGCCGACGACGACGACGACGACGACGACGACGGGACGACGGGTCGTGACGGGGACGACGGCGCCGGAACCTCCGGCGGGAACGACGGCGGTCGCATCGATTGTGCCGCGAGCTTCTCGCGGGACGCGTTCGACGACGCGCGAGAAGAGAGGCTTCGATCTCGCGCGGCGACGACGACTGATGACGAAACGAAAACGGTCGTCGCCTCTCCGCGGGCGATCGCGTCGGAGGGCTCGCGGCGGTGTCGCGCCGCCGCCGCGAGACGAACCTCCGTGTTCGAGACGCGCGACGCGTCGGGCGCTGAAATCGTCGCCGTCGCGTTCGCACCTCGTCACGAGACCGAAGCGCGCGGCGGCGCGCGCGACAAAAGCTCTCTCTCCGGCGAGACGCTTCTCGCCGCCGCGGACGCGCTCGGGGCGGTTTCGATATGGTCCGTGCCGAGCGGGCGCCGCGCGTTCCGGCTCGAGGCGAGCGGGGCGAGTCGACGAGCGCTCGACGATAATCGAACGCTCCAGAGTATCGATCAAGTCTCGATCAAGTCTTCCTCGAAGTCTTCGTCGATCGCGAGTCTAGGCTGGGGCCCCGTTTTCGGCGACGGCGAGCTGAGACTCGTCGCCACCACCGAGCGAGGCGACGCGACGCTGTGGCGGTTCGCGGTCCGAGGCCCGGACAGTGACGCGGACGACAGTCAGTCTCCGGAAAGCCACCACGAGCGTGGTTGTCACAGCGCGTTGCGTCTAGTGGCGACGCACAGTCTGTTGGCGGGAGGCGTCGCGGAAGAAGATACGCTCAGAAAACAGTCCGGTCCCGCCGTCGCGGCGTTCGCGCCGAGCGCCGCGCTGGTCGGCGTCGGCGACGCCGCCGGTCGCCTGCGCGTGTTCGACGCGCGCGACGGGACGCTGCGCCGCACCTCGCGGCGCGCGCACGCGGGCGCCGTGACCTGCGTGGCTTTTCACCCGCAGAGGAGCTGGCAGGCCACCACGGGCGGCGCGGACGGCGACGGCCGCGCCTGGGACCTCGAGGGCGCCGCCGGCGGGAAACCCGGGCGGTGCCAGCACACGTTCCGGTGGCACCAGCACGCGGAGGGCGCACACGGAGGGCGAACCTCCGTGACTGACGTCGCGTACGCGCCGTGCGGCCGGCTGGTCGTGCTGGCCACCGCGGACCACCTCGGAAACAGCGGCGCGGGGTCGTACCGCGTGCTGGTCTGGTCCGCGGCGACCGGGCGGCTGTGCACCTGGCACGACGCGCACGCCGCGCCCGTCACGTCCTTCGCCTGGGAACAGCGTTT
>Ga0181564_10005885_pt1 | contig 10111 bp, 12 predicted proteins | sample 011ome_24_FD_134512 | JGI IMG/M metagenome (GOLD analysis project Ga0181564, IMG submission 134512) | Coastal salt marsh microbial communities from the Groves Creek Marsh, Skidaway Island, Georgia - 011513CT metaG (megahit assembly) | ecosystem: Environmental > Aquatic > Marine > Intertidal... | reverse complement strand
TTACGACTCATTATTTCTATTTTTTAGGTTCTTTGGAAACTGTCTTTGTTTGTTTTAATCTCCATTTTGAGTATTTTACCCTCAGAGACTTATCTTCATTACTTAATATTGATATCGCTAATAAGGCTGCATTTTTAGCTCCAGCTTCTCCGACAGCTAAAGTTCCAACTGGTACTCCGCCAGGCATTTGTGCAATTGACAACAGACTATCGAGCCCTTTTAATTTTTTTGACTCAATAGGTACTCCAAGTACAGGTAAATTTGATATTGATGCTGTCATTCCAGGCAAGTGAGCAGCACCACCAGCTCCAGCGATAATAATTTTAATCCCTCTAGCTTCAGCTTTCTCAGCATATTCAAACATTCTTTTTGGAGTTCTGTGTGCTGAAATAATTTTTACTTCATGAGCAACTTTAAACTCTTTAAGAGCTTTTGAAGTATATTTCATTGTTGGCCAATCAGATTGGCTTCCCATAATGATACTTACGAGAGGATTCTTTTTCATGTGCTTTAATGATAACTATTCTTCTTGAGTTTGAGGACTAGTTTGGTCTGCTTCAAGAGAACTCTCTGTTTTTTGAGCAGCTAATAATCTCTCTTCTTTTTCTTTTTTCTTTTGAGCTCTAATACGAGATCTTTCTGCCTTAGCCAATGCTTCATCTAGTTCAACCTGTTTGCATAATCCTAGACCTACAGGGTCTTGAGGTCTAATATTATTCATATTCCAATTTGTTCTATTTCTAATTCCATCTATTGTATTCTTAGTACTCCCCACAAGTCTAGCAATCTGAGAGTCTTTTAGCTCAGGATGGTTTCTTATTAACCAATAAACTGCATCAGGCCTATCCTGTCTTTTTGATAAAGGAGTATACTTATTTTTTTTCTTTGATTGATCAGTTTTTAGTGATGCTTCATTGATTATAATTTGTAAATCAGCATCAGAGTCATTTTCACATCTTTCAATCTCTTCTTTAGCTAACTGATTATTGGTTATTGGATTCAATCCTTTGATACCAATTCCTACTTCTCCGTCAGCAATTCCTTTAATTTCAAGTTCATGCATTCCGCAAAAGTCAGCAATCTGTTTAAATGATAAAGCTGTATTATCGACAAGCCAAATAGCTGTAGCTTTGGGCATTAGTGGTAATGTCATTAAGTTATCTCTTTCGTATTAAAAAAGCTCTTATAAGTGAATTTAACCATTTTTTAAAGCATATATACTAAAATTTTAGCAGTAATTTACCTATATTTTGATTACTTTCAATGTACTCATGAGCACTTCTAACATCTAAATAGCTATATTTTTGATCAATATATAGACTTATTGCCTTACTTTCAATTAACGGCCATAAGTTTTCTAGTAATGAGTTTTTTATAAATTCCTTCTCCTTATTGGATCTTATTCTTAGTGTCGATCCAGATATGATTAATCTTTTCAGCATAATTGGTAATAAATTAGCTTTTACAGTAGAGCCGTTTAAATAGGCGATATTAATTAATCTTCCAAACTTATTAAGAATATTTATGTTTTTTTGAAAATATTCACCTCCAACAATATCTAAAATAACATCTACTTTAATGTTATTTTCTTTCAATTTTTCTTCAAAGTCTTCACAATTATAATTGATGCAAGATGCTAAACCTTGGTTTTCAATAAATTCCTTCTTTTTATCGTTTCCAACAGTTGCAAAACATTCTACACCAAATTGTTTTGCAATAGATAAAGCTGTTAGACCTATTCCACTTGCTCCACCATGTATTAAGAGTGTTTCTTTTTCTTTTAATTTCGCCTGATCAAAAAGATTCGTCCAAACAGTAAAAAAAGTTTCAGGAATTGTGCAAGCATCAACTAGAGAAATTCCCTTAGGTACTGGAAGGACTGTTGAAATATGACATTTAGCATATTCAGCATATCCTCCTCCAGTAAGCAAGGCGCAGACTTCACTGTTCATTATCTCTTTATTAATATTACTTCCTACTTCAACAATTTTACCTGATACCTCCAGCCCTAATATTTCAGACGCTCCTTTTGGAGGAGGATAAAATCCAGATCGCTGTAAAATATCGGGTCTGTTGATACCGGCGCCGGCAACTTTAATAAGCACTTCATCTTCATTAATAAACGGTTTTTCAATCTCATTTATTTCTAATACTGAAGCGTCGCCATAATCTTTAAATGTAACTGCTTTCATATTACCATAGGAGCTAATTAAGCCCCTATGATAGCATAAAATTTTTAATTTTTATGAATTGAATTAACTTTATTATTATTTATTTCAATTTTTCTAGATTTTTGATGCTCAGGGATTTCTCTTTCAAGAAAAATATTCAGAAGCCCATTTTCATAGCTTGCATCAATTACTTTTATTGTATCAGCTAATTGAAACTTTCTCTCAAAATTTCGTGCAGCAATTCCCTTATGTAAAAATTCTATTTTTTCATCTGAATTATTAGACACTCCTTTTACTGAAAGTTCATTTTCTTCTACTGAAATATCTACCTCATCTTTTGTAAATCCAGCAATTGCCATTGTAATTGTGTAGTTATTATTGGACTTAATAATGTTATATGGTGGATATGAAGTTGAAGACTCATTCAAATTAAAAACAGAGTCGAAAATATTATCAAATACGTCAAATCCAACACTTGATCTTAACAATGGTGTTAAATCATATGATGTCATAGTTTTAATCCTCCTTAAGCGATTAATAGTTAGTCTACTTTCAATAAGCTAGACAAATTATATTGGTGCAATATGCCACCAATACATAATAGGTGAGGATTAAAATTTAAATTTCAAGAGGTAGGAAGATTTATGTTTTTAAATTACTAAAACGTTTTTTAAATCTACTTACTTGACCTTTATCTTGAATTTTTTGTTGACCGCCAGTCCAAGCAGGGTGAGATAGGGGATCAATATCAAGTGACATTGTATCGCCTTCTTTGCCCCATGTTGACTTAGTTTGGAATTTAGTGCCGTCCGTCATGACAACAGTAATATTATGGTAATCTGGATGTATATCTTTTTTCATATTTCTATTTTTTTTTGAGTATTTACAATATATATGAATTTATATCAATAATTTAATCGACATTTAATACATCATAAAATGAGCAAAATAGTCAACTATATTGAAAATTTCTATTCCAGAATGGAAATTATTTCTCATAGGCATTTTATCATTATCATGATCGTATTTGCTATAACAGGTTCATTGGCGTTATTTTTTACTCTGCAAATACTATCATTTATGAATTTAAAGGAATTAGTAAGTCCTATAATTTTTTGGCCTCTAAGAATTATAATATTGTTTGTTATCTATCAAATAACCTTAATTATGGTTGCTATTCCTTTTGGTGAATTTAATTATTTTTTAAGGTTTATTAAAAAATTTTTAAAAAGAATTGGTATTAAAATTTAATATTTATATTTTTAAGCATTTCATCATGAATACTAAAATTGGTAGCAACTATTCTACCAGAATCTAAATAATTTTCTTTCCCTTCAAAGTCAGTAATTGATCCTCCAGCCTCTTTTACAATCAGGGAACCAGCTGCTATATCCATTATTTTTAAATTTTTTTCCCAATATCCATCAAATCTTGCTGAGGCAACATATGCTAGGTCAAGGGATGCCGCACCCATTCTTCTAATTCCAGAAACTTGAGACATAATTGTTTCTAATCCAGGTAAATAATCTTTGTGCCCTTCCATTCCATTATGTGGAATGCCTGTTCCAATCATACAATCTTGAAAATTAGTTCTCTTTGATACTCTAATTCTCTGGTTATTACAAAATGCACCTTTGCCATTTACTGCCCAGAATAATTCATCAGTAATTGGTTGGTAAACAATTCCAGCAATTATTTTTCCTTCTTTTTCAAGAGCAATTGTAATTGCGAAATGAGGAATACTGAATAAAAAGTTTGTAGTTCCATCTAAAGGATCGATTATCCATCGAATACTTCCATCAGAGTTCTTAATAGTTCCTTTTTCTTCTGCGCAAATATTAAATTTTGGATAGAGATATGAAAGTTCTTTTATTAAAATTCTTTCCGATTGAGTATCAGCTTTGCTTACAAAATCTGAAACACCTTTAAGAGAAACTTGGAGTTTTTCAACTTCACCAAAATCACGCAGAAGACCCTTACTTGCTTTTCGTGCAGCACTAAACATTGCATTAATATACGGATCTGAAAAGTTCATTATTCAGCTCTTTTAAGATAGGTTAAATCCTCAGTATTTATTACAACTTTTTCCCCTTGCTCAATAAATGGTGGAACCATTACCCTTAAACCGTTTTCTAATACAGCCGGTTTATTTGATGAAGCCGCAGTTTGCCCTTTTACAACAGCTTCTGTTTCACTTACTTCAAAAACTAGAGTATTTGGTAGTTGTATCCCAATTGGTTTTTCATCATACATTTCAAGAATGACTTCATCATTTTCTCTTAAAAGTTTGATTTTATCACCAACAAATTCAACATCTAATTCTATTTGTTCGTAATCAGTCAAATTCATAAATATTAACTTATTGTCTTGTTGATACAAATATTGAAATTTTTCCTCATCAACCCTCACTCTTTCAACTTCTTCTGAAGCACGAAAACGCTCATTTAACTTTGATCCATTTTTAAGACTTTTCATCTCTACTTGGTTAAACGCTCCACCTTTTCCAGGTTTAACTGATTGTGACTTAGTTACTACCCAAAGATCATTTTTATGCTCTATTATCATTCCAGGTTTGACTGAATTACCATTTATTTTCATGATTAATTCTCTAGAGACATACTCCACTGACCCAAAGCAGCTTTTTTATTCATAATTGCTCGATGATTAAAAGCTTCTTGAGCTGCCACCATATTCTCAGGTTTGCCTTGCCACGATTTTAGTGCAGCTTGTTGAAGTGCTCTTCCATAAGAAAAACTCAATTTCCATGAAAACCCTCCTATTTTATTCATTGCATCTAAATGGGCAGTTGCATCAATGTCACTTTGACCGCCTGACAAGAAAACAACTCCTGGAGTATCATTTGAAATTGATGATTTAAGGCATTCAAGAGTTTTTTCAGCAACTTCTTCTATTGGAGCCTGAACTTCATTTGTTGTGCCTGAAACCACCATATTTGGCTTAAGCAATGTTCCTTTAATATTTACATTTTTTTGATCAAGTAAGTCGTATAATCTTGTTAATGTTTTTTTTGTTACATCAAAACATATCTCAATAGAATGATCACCATCCATAATTACTTCAGGTTCCACAATTGGAACCATATTATTTTTTTGAGCAATTAATGCATACTCAGCGAGACACTCCATATTTTGATCAATGCATTCATCAGATGGAATATCATTTCCGCTTATATTTATCACTGCCCTCCATTTAGTAAATTTTGCTCCGAGTGAGTTATATTCTTGACAACGTTGATCTAAGCCATCAAGCCCATTTGTTATTGTTTCTATGTCACTATCATTAAATGGTGTTACACCTTGATCAACTTTGATGCCGGGAAGCGATTTTTGACTTGAAATAACATCTCTTAATAAGTCACCATTTGAAGCAGACTGTCTTAGTGTTTCGTCAAAAAGTATAACACCGCCAATTGCTTCTGACATAGATGAGGCTCTAAATAACATTTCACGATAATCTCTTCTAGTGTCTTCGGTTGACTCAACGTTTATTGAATCAAATCTTTTTTTAATTGTTCCAGTACTTTCATCAGCTGCAAGAATACCTTTTCCATCTGCTACAATATAGCTGGCTATTTCTTCAAGTGTATTTACCATAATTTGCTCCTCTTATAATATGTTTAATGCTTTCAAGCCTGGTAATTTCCTACCTTCTAATAACTCAAGAAGAGCTCCACCTCCAGTAGAAATATAACTAAATTTATTTTTAACATCTGCCATTTCCAGCGCAGCTATTGTATCACCTCCACCAGCAAATGATTTCATTAAATTTTTTGTGGATAAGTCAGCAATATATTTAGCAATTTCTATGGTACCCTTATGGAATGGAGATATCTCAAATACTCCAGCTGGCCCGTTCCAAAAAACAGTTTTTGCTGATGATAATTCTTTTTTTATTAATTCAATTGTTTGAGGTCCAATATCTAAAATCATATTATTTTCTCTAATCTCATCAATTGCTGAAGTGTAAGTTTTAATATCTTTCTTAACTTCTTTTGCTGTAATTACGTCAATCGGAGTGATTATTTTACAATTATTTTTTTCAGAAAATTCATAAATTTGTTTTATTAAATCATCTACATCTTTTTCAATAAGAGAGTTCTGAACATTTTGATCATGATATTTGATAAAGTTATTTGCCATACCTCCAACTATGACAATTGTATCCATTTTGATTGATAATGATTTGAGAATAGAAATTTTTGTAGATATTTTTGATCCACCCATGATTGTAACTGATGGACTGACAGGTTTCTGAATCACATCAGATAGGTTCAAAAGTTCTTCAGATAATAAGTTTCCACAAAAGGAGGGAAGATAACTTGTAATCGCAGAAACTGAAGCGTGAGATCGGTGAGAGCAAGCAAAAGCATCGTTTATATATACATCAGCCAAATTTGATAGAGATTGTGCAAAATTATTATCATCATCTTCTTCTTCTTTATAAAAACGACAATTTTCTAAAAGAATAATTTCTCCTTGATCAATATTTTTGATTTTATTTTCAACAGCTTTACCTACACAATCATCAATAAATATTATTTTATGATTTAAGGCTTTCTCAAGCTGAGGAACTACTTGCTTTAAAGATAGATCAGCTTCTTTTTTACCCTTAGGTCTACCAAGGTGAGACAGAATAATAATTTTTGAATTTAATGACTTTAGATCAGCAATTGAGTCGATTATGCGAGTAATTCTATCACTGACTGGAGATCCACTTGTAAGTGGTATATTAAGGTCAAATCTTATTAATACAGTTTTATTTTTAGCTTTGAATTTATTAATATTATCAACATTAATCATTCTTTTTTGTATTATTCATTTTTACAGCTGTATCACACATTCGATTTGAAAAGCCCCATTCATTATCATACCAACTTAAAACTCTTCCAAATGATTCATCAATCACTTGTGTTTGAGTTAAATCAAATGAAGAGGACGCTGAATTATGATTAAAGTCTGATGACACTAATGGATCTGAATTAACATTTAATATACCTTTTAATTTTTTAGATTTTGAGGCAGCTGTCATAGCTTTGTTGATCGACTCTTTTGAAATTTTTTTATTTGTAACAAACTTAAAATCAATTAATGAAACATTTGGCGTTGGAACTCTTATTGCAGTACCATCTAATTTTCCAGATAGATGAGGCATAACTAAGCCCACCGCTTTAGCAGCGCCAGTAGAAGCAGGTATCATTGACAATGCAGCTCCCCTTGCTCTCCTTAAATCTGAATGATAAGTGTCTAAAACCTTTTGGTCTCCAGTGTATGAATGAATAGTTGTCATATATCCATGAACAATACCAAATTTTTCATCAATTACCTTTGCAACAGGAGCAAGACAATTTGTTGTGCAAGAAGCATTTGAAATTACTGTATCTTTTTTAGAGATCTCATCATCATTAACGCCAAAAACTATTGTCTTGTCAGCGTTAGTGCAAGGTGCAGATACAAGAACTTTTTTTGCACCAGCCGTTATATGCATTGAGGCTGTTTCTTTTGATGTAAAAAAACCTGTACATTCTAAGGCAACATCAATTTTCATTTTTTTCCATGGTAATTTTTTTGGATCTCGCTCACTTAGAACAGTGATTGATTTTTTTCCAATAATCATTTTACCATTTTTTACAGTGACTTTTTCTTTTAAGGGGCCATGAACAGTGTCATTAGAAAGAAGAAATGCATTTGTTTCGATGGGAGCAAGGTCATTTATAGCGACAACATTTATATCCTTTCTTTTATTTTCAATAATTGACCTAAGTACCAATCTACCTATTCTCCCAAAACCACTAATTGCCACATTTACCGCCATATTTACTCCTATAGTTTGTTAATTATCTTTTTGTATATTTTTTTTGGTGTTATACCGAAATGCTCATAAAGTTTTTTATAAGGGGCACTTGCACCAAAACTATTCATACCTATTGAAAGCCTATTTTGAGGACATAATTTATCCCATGCTAATTCGCTTCCTGCCTCAATAGAAACATTAATTGCTGACTCACCAATTATTTTTTTTCTATATGTTGAAGTTTGTTTTTCAAACAAATCAATACAAGGAACTGAAATAACTCGTGAGTTAATTTTATTTTTTTCTAATAGTTTTGAAACTTCAAGAGCAATTTCAACTTCTGAACCTGATGCAAAAATAGAGACTTTTGGTTTTTTTGAATTTTTATATATTTCATAAGCGCCATGGGAAGTTAGATTTTTATTTGAGTGCTTTTTCCTTATCGTTGGTATACCTTGTCTCGTAAGCGCTATAGCGGAAGGAGTATTATTTGATTGTAAAGAAATCTGCCATGCCTCTACGGTCTCAACTGTATCTGCTGGTCTAAATACATTTAAATTTGGAATAGATCTTAATCCTGCGAGTTGTTCTACTGGTTGGTGTGTTGGTCCATCTTCTCCAAGGCCAATAGAGTCGTGAGTAAAAATATAAACAACTCTTTGCCTCATAAGAGCTGAGAGTCTTATAGAAGGTTTGCAATAGTCTGAGAAAATTAAAAATGTACCACCAAAAGGCACAACACCTTTGTGCAATGCCATACCATTCATAATAGCTGCCATTCCATGTTCTCTAATGCCATAATAAATATAATTTCCAGAATAGTTTTTGCTGTCTAATATTTTCGTAGCTGACGCTTTAGTGTTATTTGATCCAGTTAGGTCTGCTGAACCTCCAATCAATTCAGGCATGTGTGGTGAAATTTGATTTATAACCATCTCAGACGATTGACGAGTGGCTTTTACAACTTCCTTATTTGAGCAATCTTTTTTAAAATTATTCAAAATTTTATTTATATTAGAAGGTAATCTTCCAGCTATTCTTCTTGCATATTCTTTTTTAGAACTAGTTTTCATTTTATTAATATGAGATTTCCATTTTTTATATTCATCCATCGAACGGGAACCTGAATCTAACCATGCATTTTTTATATTATTTGGTACTTCAAAAGGTTTATAATTCCATTTTAATTTAGTTCTCGTGAGTTCAATCTCGTCAAGTCCTAAAGGCGAGCCATGAGCTGAAGACTTGCCTTGTTTATTAGGTGAGCCAAATCCAATCTTAGTCCTACAGGCAATTAAAGTTGGTTTATTTGAGTTTTGCGCTTTAGAAATTGCTTTTGATATTTGATCTTGATCATGTCCATTAATTGATAGGGTATTCCATTGATACGCTTTAAATCGATTAATCGTATTTTCAGAGTTTGATAAACTCACAGGTCCATCAATGGAAATTCCATTATCATCAAAAAATACAATTAATTTTTTTAACTTTAAATGACCTGCTAGTGATGCAGCCTCATGACTTATTCCTTCCATCAAATCACCATCACTTGCAATGACATAAGTATAATGGTCACATGTTTTGGGGCCAAAATCTTTTGACAGTTTTCTTTCTGCAATTGCCATCCCGACTGCATTTGCAAAACCCTGACCTAAAGGTCCTGTAGTTGTCTCAATACCCTTTAAATGACCATACTCTGGATGTCCAGCACACTTACTGTTTAGCTGTCTAAAGTTTATAATGTCCCTTATAGAACTTCCCTTATATCCAGTTAAATAAAGCAATGAATATAGTAACATTGAGCCATGACCAGCTGACAAAACAAATCTATCTCTATCATCCCAATTAGGATCTTGTGGATTAAACTTTAAATACCTACGAAATAAAACTGTTGAGACGTCAGCCATACCCATCGGCAAGCCTGGATGTCCAGAGTTCGCTTTTTGAACCGCATCAATTGATAGAAAACGAATTGCATTAGCCATTTCGTTGTGAGTCGGTAATTTTTTTGGTTTTTGTTGTTTTCTAATGGACATAGTTAGTTTTATTTGGAGTAGAATCTATTCAAATACTCTTAAATTATAATGGTTTAATATTAAAGAAAAATTTCTAAAATAAATGTTAATTAA
>Ga0181564_10005882_pt1 | contig 10113 bp, 8 predicted proteins | sample 011ome_24_FD_134512 | JGI IMG/M metagenome (GOLD analysis project Ga0181564, IMG submission 134512) | Coastal salt marsh microbial communities from the Groves Creek Marsh, Skidaway Island, Georgia - 011513CT metaG (megahit assembly) | ecosystem: Environmental > Aquatic > Marine > Intertidal zone... | reverse complement strand
TAGTAACATTTGTATTCTATCAATTTTCACGCAAGTAGAATCTCAGTTTAAATCAAGCCCTACCTATCTTACATTCCTATGTCATTCAGTTGCATAAGTAATTTTGATCAATTTCTAAAGGAAGTCTACTAGTGAAGAAATACGCATTTTCATATTTCAAGGATTATGATTTTCCTTTATCAGAAGCTACACGTCTTCAATTATTCTTAAATAATTCGTTACAAGATAGATACAGTAAAATTTATATCCTGAACAAGTCTGAGTTGTTTAGAAATAAAAAGATTTCTGCAATTCAGCAACTAAACATATTCTCTTTTTTAGCTACATTAATTTGGGTTAGGTTAAATAAATCCATAGAAATTGAATACTATGGTCCGCTTGGAGGTTCCGCAGTAGTAAAGCTACTCAAATTAATAAATTTTGATAACTATTTTTTAACAGATGGTGGTGATGTTTTAAAACATAAAACTGAGCGTTTTATATACATTGGTCATCCAAGTGAAAATATGAATGGTCTATGTCTATTACCCGCATTGGAAAGCAAGTGGGCTGATAACTTCGAAGTCATATACAAAGATACTATAACCATCTCTTATATGAGTCATTTATCTGAATTTAAAGGAATATTGGATGTATTAAGTGCATTGATATTACTTAAGGGCGCTGAACAAAAAAAAATTATTTTCAGGCTAGCAACAAACAGCATAAGAGAAGAAAAGCGAGTACTAGCTAAGTTAAATGAATTTAAAAAGAAATTTGAGGGGGAGATTGAACTATATGGGAAGGTAGACCCCATCAAATTTCTAAGAGAAACTGATATCTACATATATCCATTTCACGGCAGGCGTGGAACTTTCAACGTACCACTTAGCCTTCTAGAGGCGACACTTTCTGGAGCTTTCCCAATTGGTCCTAATCATACTAATACGGTCTGTTGGATTGGTGAGGACTGTACCGTGAACGTTAAGAGTCCGGAAGAGATAAAAGCGCTGATTGAAAGATTTATGGCATTTAACATTAATGATAGGTTCTCCTCACTAAGTGCTATTAGAGAACGGATATTAAAGAATATCGAATTTGTAACTAAGGGGAGGAATTAATAATGGTACGAGACTTTTTTCGGGCTTTCAAAATATTATTCCAAATGATTCGCGTTATTCGTCATATTCAGTGGTTGGATAAAAATTTAGTCATTGAAAAGACTAGTCGGCAGAAAGTTATTGTGATTAATTCTGTACGGTCCTATATACCTATTCAAATGATGATTGAGAGTTATTTCGCATTAATTTTAGTAAAAAGGGGGCACATAGTCCATCTCTTGTTAGATGATGGGTATTTGGAGTCTCACGATACGCGCCAAGTTGCTAGCCAAAATATCTTTAGCCAACAATACATTGTTAAGCTTTGTAACCTGTTAATTGAAAAATCTTCTCTTGGAAGTTATATAACATTTAATTCCGAATTAGCATATAAAGAGCAGTTCGCAAAAAGTGACAATATTAATTGCTCAGAACATACTAGCGAATATGTTCAAGCATCAATTGTTAGATACTTTAACTCTGCCCCGGATGACTTGTTGCTAGCTAAAGAAAAGCATTATGAAACAGTTAGACGATTTTATGAAATGAATGAAAGACTTTCGCGAGGCTTAGCGACTAACGTGCTAACGAGTCTTGAGCCTGATTTAGTTATTTCTTCACATGGTATTTATACTTCTTGGGGATCATTTTTAAACGAAGTTGATGATTCTGGTGTGGACTATATCACTTGGGGAGGGAATGGATTTACATCAGGCTTAGTTGACTTTTCTAGAAACGACATTGCTGCTAATAAGCTAGATGGCGGATACTTTGAATTTCTTAAAAACAGTGATGCTTTGAGAGACAAAGCAATTCTGAAGGGTAAAGAATGTATTTTAAAAAGAACCTCTCACTCAGCTGATGACCAAAAAAGACTTAGAAAAAATAATACCACCGATAATATAGATTATATTCATCACTTAAAGAGTCTGAAGGACAACGGAAAAAAAATCGTTTCGATTTTCCCAAATGTAATGTGGGATAACGCAACTACCTTTAAATCATCAAACACAATATTTGATTCGCCTGTGCAATGGCTAATTGAAACAGCATTGAAAATTAGTAACTTGGGGAATTATCATTTAGTAATAAGAGTTCACCCTGCAGAAAATGGTTTTATGAGTGTCAGAGCTTCTGTCATGGATATCCTGAAGTTATATAATGTTAGCCTGAATAACATCACCTTGATACCTGCGAGTTCTGCGGTTAGAAGCTTAGATCTAGTCGCGTTTTCTGATGTGTGTTCTGTATATAATGGAACAATTGGACTTGAAATTATAGAGTTAGATAAACCGCTCTTAGTGGCGTCAAGAGCCGCTTATTCACTTAAAGGGTTTACTTTTGATTGCAATAATAAAGAAGATTATTTCAAGAGTCTTCAGAATGAGGCAGAGATCTTAAACTTGCAGGTAACTAACAAAGAGTTATTTTATCTATTTTGTTGCGAGTATTTCTTTTTGCATGGGGTGCCGATTCCTTACATTAGTTCTGTGAATCCATTGGAGCCAAATTTTAATTCGCAAATAGATGCGCGGCGCGCTACTGACATAGCTAGATTTTTTGAAGGTGAACTTGAGTTCTCGCAGGAGATAAGTAATTATGATTTTTAGTTCAGATCTTCGTAGATATGAAATCTGTATTTCCTCTCCCCCCAAAGTTTATGTTCGTGATGGTATTAAAATAACAGTGTGGGGTAGTGTGTATGATGAAATTTTTATCGATGAGTTTTTAGATCTAGATATTGACCAAATTTTCCAGCATGCAATTCTTTGGTCTGGTTATTTTTTCGTGATACTTGAGGTAAACGATGATATCTATTTGTTTAATGATATTTTTGGTAACTTTCGTCTTTACACAAAAGAAGAAGACGATGTACTAAAGATATTTGATGAGGTTCCTTCAGTTGAGTGCTCAGCTCTAGATTTAAATGAGCTACAGTATTTTAAGAACCACAAATATACTACAGGATTTGGAACCTATATTGATGGACTAGGAAAGCTGCCTCCAGCCACTTTAATAAAGAAAACCTTAAAAAATACGAATCTGCAAAGCTCAATTTACTTTGAGATGCTTGGATCATTAAACAAGGACTATTCAAGTTATGAAGATATTACTGAAGAAAGTCTTAAAAATACATTGGATAATATGGATCAAAGTCTTCCTACATACCTCTTTTTTAGCGGGGGTATAGACTCATCATTATTGCATTTTATTACGAAGAAAAAAATTGAAAAATTTAAGTTAGTTTTTGTTAAATATATACCTTCAGATCTTGATAACCATCGTGATGAGCTTATGGTTGACTGGTTTTCCAAAAAATATGACATTGAGGTAATTAAAATAAAATTTAGCTCTGAGCAAGTGGATGACAAAAAAAATATTGAGATGTTCTTGGCTACGCCATTTGACTTAGCATATCCGGCGATACCCTACGCTTTAAATTGGTTATATGAGGAATTTGGTCCTTGTAATGTAATATCTGGGCAATCATCGGACAGTATATTTTGTTGGGGCAGCAGTAGTGAGTCAATCAGTGCAGGGTTGCAGCGGTTTATAACGTCTCACCTTTATGTGAGATTACCGAAACTTATACGGTATGTGATATCACAACTGTATACTATTATTTATCAGAAAATATGGGGGTTTTCTAAAAGCTGGTATGTCCCGTATGATACCCATGAATTTTACCGAGGAATATTAGATCCCCAAGGTTATTTACCAATTGTACGAGGCAATCGCGAGTTTAAATCCTTTTTGAGCAACATTACCAACATAATTAATAACAATATTATTTCTGAAAAATTCCGAATAATGTACTATAAATTAATGTATCTACAAGGTACTTCGAATATTTTATGGATCAAGCATTGTTCTATAAACAGCCATAATTTATTTATGCCATTTTTGTCGCCTGAAATTGTAGGTGTAGTTATCTCTCGTCAATCGAAGTTAAAGTCTATTCTTAGACCTCGGTATGAGCTTAAGTCTATTCTGTCTAAAGATTTCAACATCAAAGCTTTCTTGAAGTTCAAATCTAACCTATCAGGCACTAAGGCTTCTCCAGAAAAGTTCGACCACTTTTATTCAAAATATGTTGATTATTGGAATAGACGAATAGAGCAAGAGCATGATAAATAGTTCAGTCATTGGGTACTCGTCTTTGATCCCCTTGATTCGATCAGTAGGACCAGTGTTTCTCACAATTCTTTTGGTAAAATTTCTCCCGAAGGTTGATTACGGCTTCTTTGTGTACTGCTTTGGAGTAATTGGAGTGTTGTTATCTGTGTCATCACTTAATCTGATGTATTCAATGCAAGTTGTACTCAATAAAAAAAATGTAAGCTCAAGTGAGGTGGCTGAGTCTGTTTTTGGATTTAAGCTTATCGTAACGATATCCGTCGGGTTACTTTATACCTATTTTCTTTTTGTTACCGATAATATAACTCGCACAACATTCTTGCTAATTAATGTTTTACTTCTGTTACGAGTTGTTAATGACTATATTTTCGGCTACACCCGAGCCATATGCGCTTTCAAGCAACAATTTATCTTCACAATATTTGAGCAGCTTTTATTCGTCGGTTGCATTTTCGTAATCTCTCTATTGGGCAATCTAGATATAACCACTACTTTTATATGCTATTTGGTATGTCAAATAGTTGCCATAATGGGTTATTTATTATTTCTCTCAAATGGATTATTTCGCCTATTCCCTATTAAATTTAGTTTTATCAAAGTTAAGACATTGCTTTTAATTGGTCTTCCTATGTTGCCCTTTACATTCTCAGATCTGATTGTATCGTCCTTTTTCCCTCAAATTATCTACACTAAATTCGGTGGTGTTGAAGCAGCTGACTATGCCGTCGGCCAAAAAATAGCTATGCTCATTATCTTTCCTGCAATGATATTAAACAATTTCTATCTTCAACGTTTAACTCGTTCTTATGAAGATAGTTATAGGAACTTTATAGTTACATTAGGCATCTTCTTTGCTGTCTATCTGAGTTCTATTGTCGTCATATATTTTCTATTAAGCTTATTTAGTAATTTTATTATCACAACTTTATTTGACGCGGACTATCTCATGAGTGGTTTGGTCGCTCAAGTTCTAATGAGTACTTATACTTTGATAACTCTTAGCTCAGTTGTAAGCGGTTATTTTGCCGTATTGAATCGGACCAAAATAGTGGCATATATCTGGATTGCTGTATTTATCGCATTTTTTTTATGTTTTTACACTATTAATTTCAGTGGCTATATAGCGCTTATCATGACCTACAACTACATTTTATTTATTGCTTTCTTATTGCTGATTTTTTTAGTTGTTAAGGATTACGTTTACGCACGTGCAGTAGAGTCATCATGATTTTTCTAATGATCCTAATTTTTATCTTGGGAATCTGGTTCTCAAGGATTATATTTTCATCATGGATTAATCCATTTTCAATATCAGCAATGCCTTTATTTATTTTTGTGTATCTCGGTGCATTAATGAGAATGACTACCTATCCTATGCAAGGTAGTTTGCTGGTCGATGTTTACTCATTAATCTATCTTTTATCCATTTTTTCTGGTTGTATATGTTATAAATATTTTTTTGGTAAAGCTGAGACGAAACAATATTTTATAAAATCAGTCAGCACTAATTATCTTGTGTGGGTGATGGCGTTCGGATTGTTAATGATGTCACCGCTATTTGTTAATCTGGAGTTCTCATTTGTTGGGTTCCGAAGTTTTTATCACGAATTTCGAGCAAATAATGTTTATTCAGTTTTCTATTATCTTATCGGATCTGTCTTACCTATTATTGCTTTATTGGCATTTTATGATCGGAAATATGCGTTATTTGCATTGGTATGCTGTTTGCTTGTTATGACTGGAAAGAAACAGATTATTTTCAACGCAGTTTTATTTATTGTGGCATATCACGAGCTTGTAAAGCATAGAAAAATTAGTAATCTGTGGATGCCAATCACGCTTTCAATCGCTTCTTTATTTGCTCTTCAAGTCCTTTTTTCAGCCGCGTCTTTAACCCCGATACAAAAAATATCTGGCTATTTTGATATTTACATCAACATGGCAGATATTCTTGAAAAGATTCAATTAGGTGAGTTCAACGGGGCAATTACTATAAGTAATTCCTGGGCGTTTATTCCTCGATTTTTTTATGAAGCAAAACCAGAGATTTATGGAACCATTTTATTACATGCTAAATATTACCCCTCTGAGCTTATGATGGGATATACAAGAGGAATATTTTCTCCTATTACAGCGCCATTGGCAGATTTCGGTGTTTGGTATCTTATATTTAAAAGTTTTGTACAGGGTTTGATATCTGCATTTCTCTTCTATATGTTTAAGAAAGATAAAAGCTTATTTTGGCTGCTTCTTTTTTTAAGCGGATTTAACTTGGTATACATTATTATTTTTGCGCCCTACATAGTGCTTAAAAAAATTAAAAATGACTATTCAAAAAATATTACTAGACGCAAGGCTTCTAAACAAATCGTCCGGAATCGGGCGGTATATAGATAATCTATTAGATTATTATCAGAGCCACAACTACGACATACACATCGTTGTGACTCAGCCCATGCCTGAATATAAACATCTCAAGCAGCATATATTTACCCTGTCTAGTTATAAACCTATACAGTGGGTTATATATTCTTTTAAAATTAGGCGATTCTTAAGGGCTCATGGGCCGTTTTTGTACCACGCCCCAACATATTCATCTATTTTGTTTCCGCCTCGAGATGTGAAGGTGTTAGTGACAGTCCACGATCTTATGTATCGATTGATTCCAAATTATTTTTCATCATATAAATTAATTAATATTCTAAGTTCGGTAGTTTTTGACTGGTTTGTTAAACTTAATCTTTATTTTTCAACTAAAATAATCACAATTTCGACCACGACTAAAAGAGATTTGGCGAGTATTACTGACAAAAAAGTTGAGATCGTACATCACAACTGTGACTACTTATATGGCTCTAGAGACAGATCATGTGAGCCTGATTCTATTGATGCGCCGTACTTAATTTATGTAGGCAACCTGCGCAAACAGAAAAATATTCCCTTATTGATTAATGCATTTAAGGAATCTAAAAAAATATATTTCAGAAAACTCGTAATTGTGTCTCGGGAGCACATTGATATAAATGATAAAAATATTATATTGTTAAACAATGTCGGTGAAAGTGAATTAGAAAAATTATACTTAAATGCTGAATCTTCTGTGTTACCTAGTTTTTATGAAGGTTTTGGTTTTCCTGTTATCGAATCTTTGTCGTGTAGGACTAATGTGATTTGCTCAGATGCTGGTTCGTTGGCAGAATTTCCAGATGAATTCGTTGTTTTTTTTCAAAGCAATTCCCGCAAACAATTGCTAGATATTCTTGATAATTGGCCAAGTTATAGGAAAGATCTTTCCAGAGTCTCAGGTTACCTAAATACTTACTCTTCAGATAATTTTTTTAATAATATGAACTCTATAATGGATACCTTAGGGCACTGATGGCTACTGATGCTTTAATTCAAATTCTAGCTAAGTACAAAAAGGTTTTGGATGATCTAAGCACACAATTTAATTTTGTTCTGTTTAATCTCCCAGTTTATATCACCTATGAATCTGTTGGTTCTGACGTTGATATTGTTGTTCCTTCTAAAGATTACTCGGATGTCTGCAACTATTTTTTAAAGAATGGTTTTATTCCGCATATTAGACATATTAACTCCCATCAAACCGCTTTTTCAAAATATATTAAAGCAGAAAATAAATATTTAATGTTCCATATACATGCTGATGTTTCTTTTATGGGAATTAAGTTTTTTGATTTCCAGACTATTTATGATCAATCAGAGTTAATGGCTAACACTGGTTACAGATATGTTTCTCTTTACCATGATGCTTCTATCTGTTTACTTGAGTTTTTCTTAAAAAAGAAATTAAAAGCAAAGAGTAAGGTTGCGAAGTTTTTAGATCAAGACTGCTTTGAGGAAAAAAACTTGATTAAACCCATTGAATTTGTCCTTAAATTTTACAATAAAGGACTGACTCCTTCAGTAGCAAGTCAATTAAACTTTTATTTTCTATATGGTAGCTCCGTGATGCCTCTAATAGCATATTGCCATAGAGCCATCTTCTCTCGTTTTGGTTTTTTAGATGTAAAACGGCACGGTAAGCTAGTATTTTTTATTGGGCTTGATGGCTCAGGGAAAACCACTTTGATCAATTCTACAATGCTGGCATTACAAACTGGATTTATGCCTATTCGCTATAGGTATATGGGGTCTAAAGTAACCCTTCTTCAGCGCTTTATGACGTTAAGAGCTGGCAGTGCTAACCGGACTTTTGGTTATAGCTCTATTTCTAAGGCTCATAATCGGCCAATAATATTTAGGTGGCTGCTTTGTTTTTACTATATTTTTGAATACTTAATAAGATCGTTTGGAGATATGATTTTTCTGCGTTCACAAAACAATTTAGTTTTATATGATCGGGGATTTTACGATAAGCTTCTCAATCCTGACAGATCTCTTGATGATTTATATTTTAGTCTTTTACCAAAACCGGATCTAGTAGTCTTTCTTACTGGTGACCCTGAAGTGCTATGGGAAAGAAAAAAAGAATTTTCTTTACCTAAGTTCCAACAAATGGCTTCGTCTTATGGTAAATTAGTAAGCTTTTTAGGTAGAAAAAAAATAAGAGTTCTATCTGTGGATACTACAACTAAGTCTCCTGAAGAAGCCACAGATATGATTGTAAAAGAGATTGATAATATCTTCTTTGACTATGACCTTGAGTTCTATTTAAAGTATTTTAAGGATTAGCTTTGATTAATGTATCTATAGTTTTGTTTCAGACGGAGGTAAGTGAGGTAAATCGTTTGATTAACCTTTTATTGCCTAATACGCTTGTTAACAAAATATTTATTATAGATAACTCGCCAACACCTATATCCGATATCCAAGCAGCTCCAAAGTTAACAATAATTAATAGGCCCGATAATCCCGGATATGGAAAGGGGCATAATCTGGCAATGAGATACTCATTGGAGAGTGAAGATGTTAAATATCACTTGGTTATCAATGCAGATATTGATTTAGAGATTTGTGTTATCGATGAGCTTTATGATTTTATGGAAAGGAATATTAGTATTGCCCAAGCGATGCCGAAAGTTTTAAACCCTGATGGGACTAACCAGAATCTCTGTAAGCTCATTCCAACTCCTTTCGATTTATTATTTAAGAGGTTCTTTCCTTTTTTTGGGAAGTCTCCGCGTTTTATTTTGGATGTCTACGATCTTAATGAAGTTGTATTTGCGCCGTATCTCTCAGGGTGTTTTATGTTCTTAAGAGTTGAACATCTTAGGAAGGTAGGGCTTTTTGATGAGCGTTTTTTTATGTATCCGGAGGATATAGATTTAACTAGAAGGCTAGCTGAAAGGTACCGTACTGTTTTATATCCTTTCGTGTCTGTTGTACATCAACATGGTGCGGCCTCTCATAGATCTTTAAGAATGTTTGCAATCCATTTTTTAAATCTAGTCAAGTATTATAATAAGTGGGGGTGGTTTAGAGATAAATCAAGACGCACCATTAATTATAAGGTTATGAAAGAATTGGAAGAAATGCAATGAAAATTGTGGTCACGGGTGGCGCTGGGTTTATAGGTAGTAATTTAATTCGGAATATTATCCAATCAACAAAGCACACAGTTATAAACATTGATAAGTTAACCTATGCCGGTAATCTTGAATCTTTAGCACAATTTAAGGAGCATGATAATTATATTTTCCATAAAGTCGATATATGTGATCGTGAATATATTAAATCGATTTTCTCAAAATATAAGCCTCAAGCTTTGATGCACCTTGCGGCTGAGAGTCATGTTGATCGGTCTATTGACAATCCATGTGTATTTCTCCAAACAAATATTCATGGTACTTACAATCTATTGGAGGTCGCTAGAGAGTACTACGAGACATTGGATGATACTAGTCGTGGAGTATTTAAATTTCACCATATTTCC
>Ga0181564_10005881_pt1 | contig 10113 bp, 10 predicted proteins | sample 011ome_24_FD_134512 | JGI IMG/M metagenome (GOLD analysis project Ga0181564, IMG submission 134512) | Coastal salt marsh microbial communities from the Groves Creek Marsh, Skidaway Island, Georgia - 011513CT metaG (megahit assembly) | ecosystem: Environmental > Aquatic > Marine > Intertidal... | reverse complement strand
GGTGAATTACTTAGAGCTATTGATTCTTATCAGGGACAATTGTCGTTAACGCTGCGTTAAAAATTTCGATTTTGCTCTTCCAGTGTCTTGGCGAAATCAGGTATATGGAATAGTCAGAGATTAACTGGTAGGAGTTTCGTTGGGAGTTGCCAGGAGCTAAAATGAAGATGAGGTTGTACCATATTGTACCGCTATCCAAGCAAGCTGTGTCAGTGCTCGAAGAAATACACATGCATGCAAGACGAGGTAGATATGGATTTCCTTGCGCCAGAGGAGCCAATAGAGCGCTTAGTGAGAATGTTGTCAGAACGGCTCTGAGGACGATGAGATACAGCAATGGATACTTCAGAGCAATGGCTAGGACGCTTCTGGATGAGGTTTTAGGCTACCGTGAGGACTGGATTGAGTATCAGTTAACACATGCCGTAAAGGACCCAAATACCTTAAGCGAAAACCCATGGCTTCAATCCGAGGCTGATCGTAATTCGTTGTCATTCCAAATCCAGCGCTATCTGTGAAGAAGATACCTTTTTACCATAATGCGGACGCGCTTGCTTTAAATGGCTGCCGTGTGCCTTTAATACACGCTGGGCCTCAGATTTTAAATCATGTGAATCAATCCATAATTTGAGTTTGGCACGCGCCTCACGCGCGAGATGCTGAGGATCTCCGACGGGCACTGGGTAATGCAGCCCAATCTGACACCCATATTTGTACTGCAAGCTTAGTGGCATACGCCAGGGTTGGTGTATCCATTCAATAGGAATACCCTCTAACTCAGGAATCCAACGTTTAATGAACACACCATCCGGATCCTGATCTTCCGACTGTTTAACAGGAGAGTAAATTCGATTTGCATTGATACCGGTTATTCCTGACTGCATTTGAATCTGAGACCAGTGAATGCCCGCTTCAAAATCAGTAAACCACCGAGCTATCTGAGACCCAGTTTTTCTCCAATCGATCCATAAATGGTAGCTTGCGATCGAGACAAGCATTGCACGCATCCGAAAATTTAACCACCCTGTCGCGGACAGGCATTTCAGACAGGCATCAACAAATGGCCAACCAAGCAGTCCTTTCTGAAACCGTTCTAATCGCTCCGATTCCACCTCGCAGGGAAGGTTTCTTAGACCTATGAAACCGCGATGCAGCTCCTCAAACTCAAGCCTCGGTTCCGACTCGAGCTTCTGAATAAAATGGCAATGCCAATGCAATCGTGATTGAAATGATTTCAGACTACGCAGTTCACGACTTCGACCTGTCGCTTCTTTCAGCTCTGCTCGCCGATTGAGTGTCTGTTGCCACACCTCTCGGAGACTAATCGTCCCGAGTGATAAATGTGCTGATAGACGCGAGCATGCCATCTCACCTGTCAAAGGACTCGACATACCACTACGGTAGGTTTCACAACGCCTGTCTAAAAAGCTGTCTAGGAGTTCTAAACCCTCAGAGCGACCACCGATCTGTATTCGAACCAGAGATTCATCACTAATCGATACCATTTGCAACAATTCAGTGGCTGATTTTGGAGGGCTACCAACGCCTTCAATTCGAGTTGGGACAGATCGTTTTGGGCGATCCATCAGATGACCCCATTGCCTGGCCCAGCCTTGACGCTCGCGAAGACCACGAATGACTCCATGTTGACGGTACTCAGTCCAGATCACCCCTCGGTCTTTGCACCATTGCTTGACTCGAAGATCCCGTTGAAAAGTCCAATCAGGACCGGTTTCTTGGTGTGAGACCAGCGACTGAAATTTATACCGTCGATGCAATCGATCAAACACCTCCTCGACCTTACCGATTGCAGTCCACAATGGCTGACCGCATTCGCTTAAGGCCTTATCCAGTGACAAGATCGAATCCTTCAAAAATGACCATTGGCGACCCGAGGTGTATTCCATCGCCCAGTACTCAGGCTCAACCACATAGATTGGGATCACTGGACCTTCACGAACTGCTGCATCCAATGGCTCATGATCGACGATGCGAAGATCACGCTTGAACCAAACAACGACCGGCAAAGTCATGACAGCCAACGCCTTCGATATGCCCCATCGGGGTCATAGCGGTCTGCCTGATCATTCAGATGAAAAATACGACCACCTTGTGGATCAGCCCCAACACCGGCGATATAGGCCCAATTCCCCCAATTACTGGCAACATCAAAATCAACCAATTGGCTTTCGAAATAGGCCGCGCCCAAACGCCATTCCAAATTCAATTCATAAATGAGATGGCTTGCGACTAGTTGCCTTGCCCGGTTGCTCATCCAACCGGTTTGATTCAGCTCTCGCATCGCAGCATCAACAATATCGCAACCGGTGTGGCCGGTTTTCCAACTCTCGAAGCGACGGGCATTCTGATCACATCCGAAAACTTGATCACTCGGTCCAGTTCGACGAAATAGAGTCCAGTCACTGGCCCTTGAGTACCACCGAAAATATTCGCGCCACAGCAATTCAAATCGCAACCAGTAAGTGGACTCATTGGCTTCAACATCTTTCTCATAGTGGAGCGTATCCCACCAGATTTGTCTGGGTGATATGCATCCGTGAGCAAGCCATGCTGATAAATGGGTCGACTGCATTAGCCCCTGAAAGGCATTTCTCGTTTGCTTGTAATGCGATAAGGCTCTCGCATCAAGATAGGCTTTCCAATGCCGACTGGCTGATTCTGTGCCACCATGTATTGGAACCTCGGCACTTGAATCGAGTGGAGTCTCAAGCATCTCTTGCCATCCTGCCGGATCAGCCCACACAGATGCAATCCATCCCCCCATTGACACGCTATCGATCGGCCGATCCGGCAATAGACTCGGTTTTTTTTCAATCACTTTTCTAAATTTTGAAAAAGTTGCCGGCAACTCATCTAGAACAAATGGAAGCTGTTCAAAGCGAAACAAATCATCCACAAAGACTGGAACCGTTGGGTAACCCTCAGCCTCAAGCCTTGCCACTTCTGAGCGCTCTTCAGTAGCAACCGATTCATCACAGACGATGGTAGTCACCGAGTATTGCTGCTGAATCCGGTTGACTGCATAGACAGGCTCTTCTGAGCACAACCACAACCCACAGCCTAATGTCTCTAGCTCTTGTCTTAATACACGCAAACTCTCCGCACGGAATCGCATCCAATGAAATCCGACTCGGGACAGCCCAAATTGTTGACCAGCCCACCGCCTCGGCTCTAGACATGCCAATGCAAGGACCCGTGCTCCCTGACTTTGCGAGATCTGAAATGCACGATGGAGTGCCGGGTTATCAATTACTCGGCAGGTATCACGAACTAGCCAAATCACCACTTCAGAATTCAACTGGCACACCCTGCCGACTGCAACCATCACTACAATAGATCACTTGACCCCAATCACTTTTCCATTTTTTTCTCCAGCTAAATGACAAGCTGCAGAGTGGATAGACTTTGCTCGGGAAGTCGGATTTTTTGAGTGTCTTTCCGTCGTGCTTCACAAGAATGTCTCCTGTATGGGTGCAATCACATCAGATCCAGTGGACTCAATCCGCTCTCGAAATTCCATCGCACGCGATCGAATTGCAGCCAATTTAGGCTCACCAAACCGATCGAGATTTCTTAAAATCATCGCCATTCTTGGATTAGAGCGAAATCGCTCTTGGTGTGTCATCAAGAAATCCCAGTACAAATAGTTAAAGGGACAAGCGTTTTCGGTCTCCGTTTCTTTCACTTGGTACCGACAAGATTTACAGTAATCACTCATCCGATCGATATATTTGCCGCTGGCGCAATAGGGCTTCGACGCCATCACCCCATCGTCAGCGAATAACGCCATTCCAAGAGTATTTGGCAGTTCCACCCACTCATAAGCATCGGCATACACAGATAAATACCACTCACATACTTCAGTCACAGAACATCCAGCGATGAGTGTGAAGTTACCCGTCACCATAAGTCGCTGTATATGGTGCGCATAGGCATTTTCACGCGTATTCCGAACTACCTCCGAGAGACATATCATCCCGGTTTTCGATTCATCCCAAAAAAAAGGTGGCAATGGCCAGGACGCATTGAGTGAATTGCGAGTTTGGTACTCTGGCATATAGGCCCAATACAGTCCGCGGACATACTCACGCCAGCCGATAATCTGGCGAATAAAGCCCTCAACCGCATTGATTGGCGCATACCCCTGGCGATAGGCCTCTTCAGCAGCCTGACATGCTTCCATAGGACTTAATAATCCGAGGTTCAGACTGGTTGAGATGAGGCTGTGAAATAATGTGTCTTTACCGAGCACCATCGCATCTTGAAAGTCTCCGAAAAAAGGCAAACGCGCGGTGATGAAATGGTCAAGCATGAGAAGCGCCTGTTCGCGGTTTACCGGCCAATGAAAGTCCATCCCATCCAGCATGCCAAAATGATCAGTAAAACGGGTATTCACCAGTTCAATCACAGCTTCAGTGATCGAATCCAATGGCCATTGTGGAGGATTGGGTGTAGCACGTTGATCCAACGCCTTGCGATTATCATGATCAAAATTCCATTGACCACCAACGGGATCTCCTTCTTCCATCAGGATGCCAGTCGACTGCCTGATTCTACGGTAGAAGTGTTCCATTCGTGGCTGCTTTCGATCCTTTAAAAAAGCCTTGAACTCATCATGCGAGCAGATAAATCGATCATCGGAAACAATCTGGAGCGGTACCGGAAAAGTCGCTTTGAGCTCGTCGAATGCTTCTTTTAAGCGCCATTCACTGGGCTCTGTGAGTAACCATTCAGAAAATTGATGAGATCTTTGATGACGTTCGACTTCGCTGGTCAAACTTTGGGTATTCCTAGGATCGGTCAAGGGAACATATATGACAGAACGACCACTTGCTCGTAATTCATCAGCGAAATGGCGCATCGCACTAAATACTAGAGCTATTTTTTGCTTATGATGCTTGACATATGAGGCTTCTGCCGAAACCTCTACCATAAGCACAATATCTTCCAATTCAAGATAATTCAGTGACGACAAGCGATGCGATAACTGGTCTCCAAGGACAAGACAACAACGAGTCAAAGATGTACTCCTTTAACAACGAGGATAACATCCATGAACCTCAAAAAACGCAGCATCCTATGCTTGTATGTGGTTATCGTTATGACGACTTTAAAGACGAATGCAGCATGCGCACCCTTGCTGGACCATTCGGTCCGGCAATTAGCAGAAGAACAAGTCGATAGCCTCTGCTCTGAGTTTGGTGCGCAAATAGTTTTCGCAATAACGCTTTGCGTCGCTTCCCCACATACAAAACTGCCACACGCCAAAACCCTTCATAGGTGATGAATATATTACAGTAAAGTTAAAAACAACAGAGAACTAAAAAATCCTCGCGCCATATAAAATCCTAGTTTACTTCCAGACCAATTCGGGCTTATGAATCCTCATAAGAAATGCATAATATTGAAGCATGCGAAGCTATTGATACTCCACATAGAGCAAAACAAGCAGCCGATGTGATATTCCGTTATGCGCTCGCCACTAGTAGGGCTGGATATGACCCATCAAGGGGTCTGGCTGGTGCTCTGATATCCAGCCGTCGCACAAAGCATCATGCCTCAATCACTGATCCTAAACAGATTGCTGAATTGCTGAGAGCTATTGGTTCTTATCAAGGAACAATTGTCGTTAACGCTGCATTAAAAATTTCGATTTTGCTCTTCCAGCGTCTAGGAGAAGTAAGACACATTATGAAACCTTTAATATGTAATAAATCTATATAAAACATTTACCTAAAATTATAATTCAGGTCATCTCACTCCGACCAAATTCTTTTCCCTTAACATCTCTATAAGTCCAAAATACCCTATTTTTATAGTATTTTAATTAAAAACTGGTCTATAGTAGTCCTTAGAAGCTTACCTATATATAGTTTTAATAGGTATTTCTAGATTTACTATTGGATGGTCTATCTGCTATCTACAAGAATATTGCAGCCGAGTTTTCTAATTACTTTTGTTCAAGAGCCTCTAGAACATTTTTTGAATCTGTAACCCAACCAAATATATTCTCAAAATTCCAAAGTGTTGCTTCTCTACAAAAATCTGGGCCAGTATGATTCATAGCATCTTCAACCAATATTGGCCAATATTCAGCAAAAAAGGCATCGCGACCAGTGCTTTCAACGCAGACATTGGTTGTAATTCCAGTGATAAATAAAAACCGAATATCTTTATTTCTGAGATAGTTATCTAAATCAGTACCCACAAAACCACTGTATCGAGGTTTACGGATAATAATTTCATCATCCTGAGGTCGAAGTTCATCCACGATCTGCCAATCCCAAGTGCCATCTATTAGCAACTTTCCTTCATGCTCTGGTTTTTCACGCATAAGCCTCAGGCCCAACTCCTTGTGATAATTTGGCGATATCATGCTACCAGCATTGCTCAGCATAGAGTTATAAGTCATCACAAGATAAATTATTTCAAGCTTTGCCTTACGGGCTCCATTTACTAAAAGCTGGTTGGTTTTAATAACTGCTTCAGCACCGGAAATATCAGCTCCAAACAAATCTAGCATGCCACCTTTTTTGGCAAAAGCGTTTTGCATGTCAACGACGATTAAAGCCGAGCGTCTTAGGTCTATATCGATATTGTCTGGTTTAGCTTTAAGCATTTAATATAGAAAGCCTTGAAGGTTTATGATGATTATTATGTAAAATAACTCATTAATAGAACTATTTGGCTAGGGTAAAGGCGGTATCGGCGATGGGGGAAGGAGCATGTACACAAGAAAGCAGCAGCAAAATAAAAGTAAATCTGGGTGAAAATGCAAACCTGAGAAAGTGTGTCATAGAGCTGTATCGAATGCGATCAAATAAGTTTGATTAGAGTGACTGGTATCATATATGTGTGAGCGTAAGCATGACATAACTTTATCAGAATTATGCCAACTGGTTCATAGTTCTGATTCTTCATGTTTTCCTTACAATATCAAGCAGTTATTGCATTTTATTGACAGAAGAAAATGCTCTTCTTAATAATTTAAATGATGTTTGTATGGTAGCTATTTGATTTTAAATAGAAATTAATTTTAATTCTGACTTATCCAGATTTTCTATACACAAATCTTTTTGGATAGATTCATTGGCTATTACCTGTATCTGGAAGTGATTATCGCCAAGGTTGGCGACGTCTATTATTTCTCCAACAGCTTTGTTATCAAGGGTATTTATTTTCATGTGTTTTTCTGGTGCAGACCTACTGTTTAGCTGTAATAAATAAAGTCGCTTCTTGGCTTTGCCCCGGTAGTGCATTCGGGCAACAATTTCCTGACCGGTATAGCAGCCTTTGGTGAAGCTTACATGGCCTAATTGGTCGTAGTTTAATTCCTGCGGGGTATACAGACCTGTATCCTCTGCCTGTAATCTATATAAGCCCTGAGCCTGATCAAGTAATTTCCAGTCTTCCATCTTTCCTTCAGGCAGATTTGCATCTGCGCTAAAATCGTCAGAAGTGCCAGAAGCATTAAGTTGCCATAATTCATAGCGTTGATTATCAGGATCTGCCAGCCTCAGGTAAGCGTTATCGGCACTGCTTGCTTCTACCTGATTAAGAGCTGTGGGAATTGCAGTAAAGTGCTGACTCAGGTATTTTTTTGAGGAAGCTCCAATCAGCCCAAACCGGGTAAAAAGCTCGGGCTTGATAACGATATCACTTTTATAAAATACACTGTATTTTTTTAAATGCTGTTCTGCAAAAGCGGCTGCACCTTTTTCCATTTCAAGGTAGAATGTCACTGCTAATTTCCATAGGGTGAAGCTTGCAATAACCCGGCCTTTGTTATCACATAAACAGCCTGGGCAACTGTCATGCTCAGAGAGAGCAGCAAGGTCACAGGTTAACTGTCCCTGGAGAAAACGCTCACTATCTTCTCCACTTACGACAAGCAGTTCACGCTGGTTTAAATTGACATAATAATTTTCCATGTGTGTCATTATACGGGCCGGAACCAGACTAATAAAATGAATATATGAATGAAGTCGAATTAAAAAAAATATGGTGGCACAGTCGCCGCGGCATGCTTGAACTGGACTTGCTTTTACTTCCCTTTGTCACTAATAAACTGGAAGACATGGATGACAAGCAACAGTTAATTTATCAACGCTTGTTGGAGCAGGAGGATCAGGATTTATTCAGTTGGCTGATTGAGAAAGAACTGGCGCCTGATCTGGAATTAAGAGAGATGGTTCGGTTGATTTTAATGAATAATGAAGTGGAAAAAAGCAGCTGAAAAAGTGTGCCAGTGTAATTTTTCTTTTTTATTCGGGTGTTAAAACAGTATCACCACTCTCCTTTAGTTTTTCGGGATAGTCCAGCGTGTAGTGTAGGCCCCGACTTTCCTTTCTGCTGATTGCAGACCTGATAATAAGTTCTGCAACTAAAGCCAGGTTTCTAAGCTCCAGAAGATTGGTATTGATTTTATAATTGCCATAGTACTCATGGATTTCATGTCGTAACAACTCGATACGGTTTGCCGCTCGTTGCAGGCGTTTGTCGGTTCTTACAATACCGACGTAGTCCCACATCAGCCGTCTGATTTCATCCCAGTTGTGGGAAATGACCACATCTTCATCGGAATCAGTAACCCGGCTTTCATCCCAGAAAGGAGGTTCCGGAAAAAACTCTGTGTGATTAAGCTTTTGCTGAATATCTTCCGCTGCTGAAAAAGCAAAGACGAAACATTCAAGCAGGGAATTGCTCGCCATGCGGTTAGCACCATGTAAGCCGGTAAAACTGGTTTCACCAATGGCATAAAGATTATTTACATCAGTTTTGCCATTTTTATCTACCATGATGCCACCGCAGCTATAGTGTGCTGCAGGAACAACAGGTATCTGTTCGGTACAGATATCAATGCCATATTTCAGACATTTCTTTTGTATGCTTGGAAAATGTTCGTGAATAAACTCTGGGGATTTATGGGTAATATCAAGAAAGACACAATTACATCCCAGGCGCTTCATCTCTGAGTCAATAGCCCGGGCAACAATATCTCTGGGGGCAAGTTCGGCACGCTCATCGTAAGCCGGCATGAAACGATGACCATCCGGCAGGCGTAAGATGCCACCTTCGCCACGTAGGGCTTCACTGATCAGAAATGACTTCGCGTGTGGATGATAAAGACAGGTAGGGTGGAACTGGTTAAATTCGAGATTAGCCACACGGCAGCCTGCCCGCCAGGCCATGGCAATGCCATCACCGCTTGCACCATCGGGGTTCGAGGTATACAGATAAGCTTTACTGGCTCCACCAGTAGCCAGCACAACAAACCGGGCGTTATAAGTTCTGATAGCGCCGGTATTTTCGTCAAGAATATAGGCGCCAATACAACGATTGTCCTTGTCCCCTAATTTGCCGCTGCTAATCAGATCAATCGCCACCGTATTGGTAAGGACAGTAATGTTCGGGTTGGCCAGTACTTTTTCTGAAAGACTTTTGAAAATGGCTTTACCGGTAGCATCGGCAGCATGAATAACCCGGCGATGGCTGTGACCGCCTTCCTGGGTCAAATGAAAATCTGAAAATATTGACGTGTTTTCAGTATCGGATTTGGCAGGTTTGTCGAGCTGGGTAAATGTAACGCCTTGTTGCATTAGCCAGCTGATACACTCTGGGCCGCGGCTGACAGCGTACTCCACTATATCCCTGTGACAGAGACCGGCACCGGCAATTAAGGTATCTTCAACATGGGACAGCTCGCTATCCTGAGTATCCAGAACGGCAGCAATACCTCCCTGAGCATAGTAAGTGCTGCCCTGGCGAAGGGAACTTTTCGATAAAATAGTGACCTTAGTAAAGTCGGCCATCTTTAGCGCCAGACTCAGGCCTGCAGCTCCTCCACCTATGACAAGTACATCATGGTTGCTGTATGCTGTAGTGGTATAGTTTTTTTTCATACTGAATAGCTAGTTACAATTTTAAGCATTTTACTCGTTTAGGTGCCGTAAGTAATTAATCAGTAAGCACTAAGTAGTAAATAAAAGGAATAGATAAATTGTCTACAGGTAAACCCAAACAAACGGATAAGCAATTGGTTGATCAGGTTTTCAAAGGCAACAAGCATGCCTTTGATTTGTTGGTTTTACG
>Ga0181564_10005877_pt1 | contig 10117 bp, 14 predicted proteins | sample 011ome_24_FD_134512 | JGI IMG/M metagenome (GOLD analysis project Ga0181564, IMG submission 134512) | Coastal salt marsh microbial communities from the Groves Creek Marsh, Skidaway Island, Georgia - 011513CT metaG (megahit assembly) | ecosystem: Environmental > Aquatic > Marine > Intertidal... | reverse complement strand
TGTCTGATCGTTAATAGAAGCGTCAAAGTCTTCGAGCTTGTTACCGCCCAGGTCAACTATACCGCTAGAAACTGCAAGTACATTTGTATCAGCAGTTCCAACTGTCTTCGTGGCCGCATCGCCGAGTCCAAGGTTTGTCCTAGCAGTTCCTGCACTCACCACATCGCTAAGATTATTACTTGCGACTAGATCACCCTGCGGAGCGGCGGCTACAAGGTCAGCAACGGTTACCTTCTTGGTGGTTCCCTGTGCCGATCCCGTAGTGTCGGATACATCGGTGATCGGCAGAATGTCGCTAACTGCTGGGGTTGTCCCCAGGTCGGTCAATGCACTTATTTTCTTATTGGCCATAATTTATTTCCTCTTAATCGAATGCTAAAAATTGTCCCGCTTCCACTTGCAGAAAATCTGCCGCCTCGGATTGGATGACTCCATCGGGGCCGCTAGGCCCTACCTGGCTATCCCCTTCGGTATCACCGATATGTAAACCTATCCCAAAAAAAGGCATCAGGCTTTATACAGTATAGCCGCACCGCTGGTAAGAGTGAGGCTGGTAAAGGGAAGGTAGATGCAGTCGTTTTTATTAAATGTTATTGCGTCCGCAATTAACTGAGCGGAGTTATCCATTTGACCGGTGATAGCACCAATTACCGAATCCTCGGTAAACTGAATTGCGACGAAATCGCCTGTCGTTGCCGTTGTTCCGTTTACATAGGTGCAACCATTTGCTCCCATTGAGTTTTGCACATTGAATGATGAAATGCCCATAGTAATTAAGTAGTGGTTAAGACTGATACGCCGAAGCTGTAGCTTGGGTAAGTGTTAAAGGTTATTTTGTTTTGCGACTGGAGGCGTTCTGCCCGATCAATTTCCAATGCGAGATATTCCTCTGCCCTGTTCTCCTCCTGCATGGCCGCCTCTGTCTGCCCATCTCCACGAAGAAAATCAGATAGTCCGCCGGCCACCAGGTAGTTGGCTAAAAAGTCAGGCACATTCGTTTCCTCTCCTGTATCCTTTCCATAGGTTGGCCGAACTGCGGTCCCGACGATAAAAACAGAAGATACCGAACTGTTTGCCGGCAAAATTAAGTAGCCGTCAAGTAGCTTAAAATCTAATAATACCGCCGTGCTGTCAGTAAATGGGTTCTTTGTGTAAACCTGGTGGATCTCCATGATGTTTAAATCATTGTCGATCTGTACTGCCTTGCCGGCAGTAGGATTAGTCGTTGATCCGACTGACTTCTCTACCAGTTTGAGCAATTCAGGCCACTTGCATCGATGCCAGGCAGTTTGAGCCCTGCTGTTTAAAGATTCCTTAAAGAAAAATTCATCCACCTGCGTCAAGGTTGGCAGGCCAGCCGCCATCTTGAAGCGTTTTTCGAGGGACTCAAATGTAACAGTTCTAGCCATTATTGAACATTAGCGATGCTTGGATTAACCGGTTGGCCTCCTGCTTGGATGTTGTGCCGACGAAACTGACTAGGGGCACGATATTGGAGGATGTCATTCCGATATTGTCGGCTCTGCTCTCGTACCAAATCAATCTCCTGATTCAGTAAAAACTCTGCATTCTGCTCTTCCACTTGAGCTTTTTCTGTCTGACCATCTCCGCGTAGAAATCCGGCATAAGATGACTGAACTAAGTAGTCGAAAAAGAAATTGGGGATGTTTGGTTCATCTCCCGATTCGTCACCATAATATCCACTTGTGGCCGCTCCGTTATTTATTTCTGAGCGAAGATCTTTTCGATAAGTTATAAATACATTTACCCCGTCTAAAGGAGCTGGCTCAATGATTTTAATTGATGGATAACCACTAGAGTCCAGTTCTGTTAAGAATGTATACTCCTCGGGATAACGAGTTGTGGATGGGTCTGTCTTATGAATACGAAAAACTACATTGGCATCATTGGCCAATTTGTTACTGACTCCGTAAATTCGTAGTCGGTTTGCATCAGCAGTGACCACTGCTACGCTTTCACCGATAACAGTAAATTGTGGCCAGGGGTATCTCTCATGGGCTATACGAGCCGCACGGTTTACTAAATCACGAAGGAAACTAGCATCTGTTGCTTGCAGTGCATCAAGCCCGGCCAATGCTCGGAATCTTGATTTAAGTTGAGCGTATGTAGCGGTTGCGTAGTTTGCCATAATTAGAGTTAGTGTTTAATTTTGCACTCGGGGTTTGATTTCTCGAAGTCTTTTTGAAAGCCTTTATCAGCCCAGCATCCGGGTCTTTCCTGCTCATGGCGGAGGTAGGTAGCCATGTCGGTTACCCGAGCAAGTCGAAAGTCGCCTTTGCTTCCCTCGAGGCTTTTAGCGGCTTTACGAACCTGGGCTTGCCGTTGGTGGTAGCCTGCCTTTTCGCGAACCACTGCCTGCTCGTTGGCTTTTCGAAGATAGTATGCAATTTCCTCCTGGGAGTTTCCACTCCTCTTTCCACCTTTTACAATTATATTTAGACTCATTTTATAAAAAGAAAAAGGAGGCCGGCCTACCCCTAAGCCGGCCTCCAAATAACAACATGATAATAATACTATTACCTGATCAAACGATAGAACCTAAAGCCCTAGGATTGCCTACACGCAATGTACACATTGCCTCAGTGAAAGCCCGTTTTCCAGCACCATTGTCAGGAAGATCCACTACAGTAATACCCTCAAGGAATTTAAGGGAAACAGTGTCATCGTCAGGGATGAGATAAGCACGGTCGGTATTGACTACGCCTTCAGCGGTGTCTGTACCGGATGGAGTACCATTTACCCTACCCAAAAATAGGTCCGGGATGATATCGATACTGCCAAAATCACTGACATAATGTAAAACACTATTTACCAAGGTTTTACCGCTAACATCTTGCGTGAAGCTGTAAACAGGATTGTTGGTGACTGCCGCACGGGTGTAATCGGTGATGGCGTTCATCACCGCTGGACCGGCAAACAATTTATACGAACCTTTAGCACCACTTGCAGTGTAAACTGCCTGAAGTAATCCACGAAAAGCAGACTCAGTTAAAGAACTAAGAGTTACGCGAGATCCACTAACAGCACGAAATGCTTGTTTAGCCGCTGAATCGAAAGTGTTACCTCCAGTAACCCCCGAATTACCTGCGGTAGGATTAGACCATACACCTAACCCGCAGAGGGTAGCTCCATTGTTAGCATCTCCGGCGGCTTGATCGTTTCCTGAAGCGATGGCTGTTTCGATTGAGCGCTTAAGCTGAATCAAGCTTTTTGCTTTGGAAGCGTTAAATAATCCACCCTGTCCACCAGGGGCGACATCAATCATCTCCGCTTGTCTTGATACGGAAAAAATATCCCTTAAGGTTTGCACTCGGTTGCCCAATCTTGCTCTTGAGTCGATCAAGTTGGCCGCATCAGAGATCGTAAGATCAACGCCGTCAATTGTTCCGCCAATCTCGGGATCGGCGAGGGAGTCAACCAACCACTCGTTAAGAGTTGCCTTTGGAGCGGCTGATTGTGACAGAGTAGAATACAGAGGTGTTTCTGTAGGTTCTACAGTTTTTAATAGATTTTCTAAGTTTTCGCGAGCGCCTTTGGCGGCGGTCACATTGTAGCTTGTTGCTAATGCCATTTTAAGTATTTCCTTATTTTAAGATTTTAAATTTTAGTCCGCGAGAAATGCGGCGAGATCGTTAGCCGAGAGTGGTCCTTTACGATCCAGGATCTTTGCTTTTTGTTTCTGTTTCCGAGTCGTTGAATTTTCGATAGGTGGTGATGCATCTCCTCCATCTGTGGGAGGTGGAGCTTTACGCTTTTTGACTGCCTTCTTGGCAGACTTTGCGGCTTGCTCGCTTTTTAATGCTTCTATTCCACGAACTAGAGTGGCGGCGATGAAGTCACCATTCGGAAGACCGTCCAATACATTGGCGTATTGATTTCGAAGTGATTTAAAGGTGTCCCTGCGACTTTCAGAGATATCATCATCTTTGGATGAATCCATCCACGGATGGGTGGCGATGGTATCGCGTGACCACTCTGATTTTTCTTGCAGGTACTGCTTTCGTTGAGGGATTTTCTCAGTAAGATATTCGTCTGCCTGGGTGAGAATATTTCGAATATCATCATCGCTATATTCCTTGCCATCGACTTCTATGTAATCCTTACCGATATGCTGAAGTGCAAACTTCTTGGCGGCCTGTGCTTCCCTCTGCAACTGTTGCAAGTCCTGAAAAGACTGAATATTTTCTAACTCGGGTTGAGCTGGTTGCGACTGACTGCCTCCTGATTGCTTCAGATTGTCGATTTCAGCTTTGAGTGCTTCAGCAGTTTCTTCTGCTGACTTTGCTCGAGCTGTAAGCTTATTGACCTGCTTTAATAGCTTACCAACAGCTTTAGGAGGTTCGCTCTCGCTTTCCTCCTCGACTTCCTCTTCTACTTCTTCGGTATCTTCTCCGTCCTCTCCTTCGGACTCAGAAAACTGTGAAAGAACATCTTTATCCTGGTCGGTTGATGCTTCTGCGTGGTCGGTCTCGGTATTCTCCTCCTTCGCCTCATCTACCTGAGCCTCCTGATCAGTTTCGACCTGCTCGACAAAGGATGCCGCCAAATCTTCCACCGATAGTGGGCCTCGTACTTGATTGTTTTCTGCTCCCGTAGATTCAGCCGGAGCCTCGCTAATAACTGTTTCTGCCATGATTTCTGCGTTTAAAGTTCGCACTCTTTAAGTTTTCTGCGGGGCAGATACACCCCACCAAAAACTATTTTAGCAGGTAAAAAATCAAATTTCTCAGGAGATTTTATAAACGGACCAATTATTTTTAAATCGTTCGTGCTTGGCCCTAGAATTAACAATATGTGGGTATAAACTAATACGCTTCGCACCGTCTAATTCAATGCATGGAATATGGTAAAAAGTATTCAACTCATCGATATAGGCCACAATGATATCTACTTTGGTGCAATCTATTGATACTTTACCATTACCACCCGATGAAGTAGTTACCTGATATCGGCCAACCCCTTTTCTTTTAGGGTCTCTAGACTTAGTCTCTGTTCCTTTTACCTGAACCTTAAAGACTCGCCCTGCTGAGTTCATAACCAGGCAATCTTGGGGAAGGTAATCCCCCAGTGGGATAAATACTTCAAGCCCAGCCTCTAGAGCAGATGCAAAGTATTTCTGCTCGTAAAGATTACCCTTACGCTTCATCTAAATCGACTTCTGACTCGAAATCGACAACCTCTTCATCCAACCATTCTTGCGTGTCATCTACTGCTATTTGAGCCAACTCTAAGTCATCAATATCAGACTCTTCGACCCAACGATTTAGTAAAGACCTATGTGCGTTTTTAAACTGCTGATGGGGTGTCAGTTTCGGCATTTTCAAGTGACTCCATTATTCGGGTAAGCCCAGCTATCTCGCCACTTAGCCTTGCAAGCTTCTGCGGGTTATCCACATGAGTATAGTCCTGAAAATCTACCAGGCATATATCCCTCTGCTCTTTAATAAAATCTTTAATTACTACCCACTCGGTTTGTTGCCCGAGTCCGGCTACTGCATCTGCTAATGTCATTTTTTCCTTTTCATTAAGCGGCCATCGATGTACCTGGTACATTGCCGGGGGCTGTCCCTAGTTGACCAATAAGTGCGTTGCGCTGCTGGGTTTGCATCATTTCGAGCTGACCCGCATATGTTTGAAGCCTCTTGGCGAAATTCTCGTCCTCTTGCATCCGCTGTTGGACATCCTGTGCCGGTATTTCAGGAGTTCCCTGAATGTACTGCTGAAGTTGTTGCAAGCGAAGCTGAGAGTTTACTCCCTGCTGTGGTACATTGACCACCTGACCCGATGCAATCTTAGCGATATCCGCAGAAGTCTCCTGAATCTCTTTATCTGTAGCCTCCTGCTGTGGCATGATTAATTGGGATGCTAAGTTAGGATCAATCGCTTCCAATACCTTGCGGAGATAAATGTCGAATCGAGCCTGGCCACTGCGATCATACTGAGCCATTAACTTACCAACTGTATCAAGCTTTTCGATCACCTTGGATTCGTCTTGGTTCATCGAGTTCCAAGTAATATTGAAATCATACAACTCAGCAGTTTCATCCAAAATCAACTGTGCCCCCTGCTCGTTATTCGTAACCCGAAACCATATCATCGGTCCGCTGTAAGTACGATCCAAGCACCAAATCCTCTTCAAAACTTCCTTCCATCCACTGAGCCAACAGTTGACCAGGTGCTGTTTTATCACATTGGCCTCCACCGCATCATCAGGGCTAGTCGCCCGACCGGTTATGCGATTACACAACTGGCGGATTTGCATCTCCACTTCCATGCTTGCCTGCGAATAGCGGGGGATCTCCATGAACCCGACCTCTCCCCTACGGCGTACAGGAATCTGTGCCCCTGGCCCCAAACGCTCGGGCCGTCTGCCGATTTGGTATTCCACCGGTGGCATCGTACTCATCGAAGCACGGTCCCGACGACTATCGACTTCTGTCTTTACCGCCAACTCATAACTCTTCAGCAGTTCAGGGTATCCGCGAGAGTCCAGTAAACGATGGTTTAAATGCTCTCTCGTGATACACACGAATGGATATCTGCCCTCGTCATAGCCAACCGGTTCATGGAATCCTGCTTCATCCATTTCATCCGTCCAGCAGGTCTTGGTGACTACGGGAACATCATCCTCGTCCAACTCCTTGCGGTAGGTGGTAACTACCCGAATCAATCCCTCGTAGTGCTGACTGCCATAGCTTGTGCCATAATCATAATGCATGGCCGAGTCGCTGTATCTCTCCTCGTAAAAGTCTTTCGCCTTCTCAATCGCTTCATCGATCCAAGCTTCATCCCATCCCTCATTTACCTTCTGCTTCAACGCTTCAGGAGAATAGTAATGAATACAGTGAATGCTCCTGGCGGATTCTAAATCGATTACATTTGAATCGACTATTAATTCCCTGCCTAACTCATAAGCTTTAACTGCCGGACGGTTTACGACCACTTTTTCGGTCGGAATTTCGGTCTCACCATTCTTCCGTAACTCATTAAGCATCTTCTTGACCCGCCGCTTTTTCAGCTTCGGAAACATAGGATAAAACATCTCTTCGACTCCCTCCTTCATTTCAGGGTCTTCTATCGCCATTGCCAGTTCAGGCGATTGCTCGGCAATCTGCTCCAAACTAATAGGCTCAAACTTCCTCGTCTTCTCCTGCTTCCAGTAAGTACCGAAAAAAGTCACTCCGTTCTGCAATAAATAATTAGCCCCAATCGATGACTCTCTCATCAGTTCATCCATCGTACCCATACGCCAACGGAGAAACTCAGTAACTAGCTTGGCCGATGCCACATCCCCACTCTCCACGGGAGCCGCCACCAGGTTAGCCTTGGTCAACGCCTGGGTCAGGGTGGCAACATCGCCATCGATTAATGGGTTTATGACACCAGGCTCGAGGTCGGATGCCCCATCGAATGGAAAGGCTTCAGGTCCACTCTTTTTACCATCACCCGTCTTGCCTGCCCACTGATTAAAGCGAACCTCCCGGGCATCTTCCGCTTTATCCATCCATGTAGATAAATTTGCTTTTGCCCGCTCGAAGTCATGCTTCAGTTCATCCACATCGGGCTTATCCTCAAAAATCTGTATTTCGTTTTCCATAATTATCCAACTTTATAATCTATCATTTTATTTTGTAATTTTCTCAGGGCTTTGGATTCGATCCGATCAATGGTATCTTTTCCCACTCCCACAAAGTCTGCGATTTCCTGAAGCGTGAAAGATTGATGTAAACGATTATCCTCTATCGCCCCTAATGCCTCCTCTATAACCATCTCACGAAGCAGACAGTCAATCCGCCGGTTCTTGTCCTTCTCCGTCTCATGCGATGCGATAGAGATCATCCTCTCCCTCCACTTTCTTCACCATCACTAAACTCTTTGGGGGGTGATTATTACCCGCCTTCTTAACGCACCTGGCAACGCCCTCCCTGCCCTCAAAATATATCAGCATAAGCCGAGGGTTCGGAACCATCTTTAATACCCTCGCCTGCTCCACCAGGTTAACCGGTTCGGGTTCCTGCTCCACCTCCCGAAGCTTCCATATCCGTTGAGCTGTACTCTTGGCACACCCAACCTCCTTAGCTACATTGGCCCAACTTTTACCGGCCTGCCGAAGTTCTATAATATTCTGCTTATCTTCCGTAGTTAATGCCCTCAATATGTACCTCCACCTGTTGCGATTAATTCTTCTTGGTCAAAGTATTCAAAATTCCCCACTGCGAAGTACCTGGCATTATCCACAAAGTCCTTACTCGGACATTTCAACCCGGCACTCGGCTGATATGCCTGCATACAACTAATCAGATTCTGACACTCATCGCTAAACATCAGCCTGGGCTTATTATCCAAATCCATCGGCTCACTCCGATCCCATGCCAATAAATTATTGATTGCCTGCAATCCCGTCTCAATGTCCAACGCTTCCGCCGGCTGTACGATGATATCTTCGTCCGATAAATCATCTATTATGTTGGAACTTCCCTCCGACTTCTGATAACTCGCCGATCCCAACCTCGGGTCGATTATCCGTGTGACCATATTATCCCCGCAGATCGATTCCATCCGCCGGATCTCCTCCGCATAATCCTTTAACCCAAATCCATTAGGCTGGGCCGCCTCGCCGGCACTCAGCTTATCCTTGGTCAGGTCAATCCATCCTCCCCAGGTGTCAAAATCAGGGAACTCCTTGACCGCCCATGCTACCCCATGTGCATCGATTGCAAATAATACCATCGTCCAGGGCTTTGCCCCCGCCGGGTCAATCGATAATACCCAATTGGCATCCGTAAAATCAGGGAGTTTTTCCGATTGGACGATGTTCTGGTCCGAGAGCGACGGGAACACAGCCTTGGACTGGCGCACAGGGACTCCATAGGCCCTACAAAGGATAGTCTCCCTCTTCTCTCCCTCCAATTGATTCTTCATCGCCGCCCATCCGCCAAAGGGGTTCGCCTCTGTATGAAAATACACCACGGAAGACGCTTTGCGGATGGGCTGTTGGACCAGGGGAACCTCCTCACCATCCAAAAGATCCGCTTTTGCCGATTCCACAGTCTTCGCCCCCGTAAGCATCGATTTGACTACTGAGTTCCACCCGTCCACGGCGGTGAAACTGATAATTCCCTTGGAATTGCGGGTCACGGTGCGAAAACGAAGTGTATTTACCCAGCTCATTGGCACCAATTCGTCCGCCCAATATCCGATGTTATGTGTTTGATTATCAACGACTTGCGGAATTCCTATCTCTCCACCCTCTATAGTCGAAATATCCTGACTCCAATTACGGAAAATACACTCAGATCGATTAGGTAGAGTAAACTTGCCGGCAGTGAAGCCATTTCTGAGCGAATACATGACATATCCGACCTTACCCCTGCCTAACGATTTTAACTCCTTGGGCAGGTATTTAAATATTAGCTTCTGCTGAAACTGTATGCTGTTAGCCGATGTTTCCGTTAAGCACCATATGATCGTTCCTGGGTTCTCTACGAGGCACTGAACAACCCTTTTAGCCGCCCATTCCGATTTACCTGCCCTGTTACCTCCCATTACCAAGATCTCCGAGTGAGTCTTTAACTGTTCGTCTGCCCGCTTCCAGGTATCCAATTCAAACCCATGACGATATGGATCATCCTTCTCCAGCTTGATCGCTTCCTCACGCCTTTCCCAATAAGCGAGGATGCTCTCAGGTGTCATCCGCAGCATCTCTGCCGAACTGAGAGGCGGGATGGCGGGATGCGGTGTCCATTCTAGTGGCATATCTTAATGATAACAGATTATCGATAAGAGGTCACCTCGGGTTGGGTAAATTACCGAAAATTTGTTCGGACATGCTGATATTCAGTCACTTACATAATTAATAGGTTTTGAGTATTACCTGTTGGGATTGTCAAGATTATTAAAGTTCGTTCATTCCGAAAAAAGTTCGGAGGTGTTGATTATCAATGATTTACGGCATTGGGCAATTTGTTGAAATTTTTTTGTGGCTACTAATCGGTCGCGGTGGCCGGCGGGCCGGTTTGCCGGACCCCCTCCCCCCCTCTGATTTGTCAAAAAAAGCATAAAAATGTAAACAAACCTTGTTTTTGTTATAAACTTA
>Ga0181564_10005876_pt1 | contig 10121 bp, 9 predicted proteins | sample 011ome_24_FD_134512 | JGI IMG/M metagenome (GOLD analysis project Ga0181564, IMG submission 134512) | Coastal salt marsh microbial communities from the Groves Creek Marsh, Skidaway Island, Georgia - 011513CT metaG (megahit assembly) | ecosystem: Environmental > Aquatic > Marine > Intertidal zone... | reverse complement strand
TCAGATCTTTTAGTAATATTTGGATCAAGATTGAGTGCACCATTAACAGGAGGAAACCCAAAATTCTTTGCACCTAATGCTAAAAAAATTCTAATTGATATTGATTCACTCGAGTTAAGAGAGGAAAATAAAATTCCTATAAATTTAAAGATTAATACTGATCTCAAAAATTTTGTTGATTATTTAAAAAAAGAAAAAAATTTATGGTCAGTTAATCATGCATGGATACGAGAAATAAATAATCTAAAAACGAAGTATCCACTTGTAGATAAAGAATATAACAAGCAAAAAAAATTTGTTAATCCATATATTTTTTTTCAAGAACTTTCAAAATGTACAAAAAATAATGATATTATAATTCCAGATGCAAGTGCTAACTTAGTATGGACATATCAATCTTATAAAGTCTCAAAAAAACAAAAAATGTTTACATCTTTGAATCATTCTCCAATGGGTTATTCTGTGGCGGCATCAATTGGTGCAAGCCTTGGTTCACCAAAATCTAATATTGTGGCAATAATTGGAGATGGTTCAATGCCAATGAATGTGCAAGAACTTGAAAATATTAGAAGTTTAAAATTGCCAATTAAAATTTTTATTTTAAATAATAGAGGTTATGGAATGATTAAACAGACCATAGATACATGGATGAAAAGTGTATATGTTGGATGTGATCCGGCAAGTGGGTTAAGTTTACCAGACTCCCTTAAAATTGCAAATTCTTATGGAATCAAAGGTACAAGGATTGTAACTCAAAAAAATATCAAAAATCAAATTATGAGGATTTTAAAAATTAAAGGTCCAGTAATTTGTGATGTACAGTTAAACCCGAACCAACAAATAATTCCAAAAGTAAAATCTGGAAGACCATTATATGACATGTTACCTGCATTAGATAATGAAGAAATTCAATCAAATATTCATAAATCATAAAAAATGGATCAATTTTTAACTTTTAAAAATTTTTTAATTTCACAAAAAAAAGAAAAAGTCAAAAAAGGTTTAACGGCAGTCATTACAGGAGGATCTGGAAGAATAGGCAGTATTTTTACAAACCAACTTTTATTAAATGGCCATCATGTTATTTCGCTTTCAAGAGACAAAAATAAATTTGATAAATTTAAAAAAAATTTTCCTATTAAATTCCAAAAAAAACTAACATGGTGTTTTGTTGACCTAAGCATTCCAGACACTATTGAAAAAACTATCGATATTATAAAAACTAAATATAAGAAAATTGACATTTTGATTAATAATGGATCACAAAATCTTAGAGGAGAGAATGTTCAGTATGATAAAAAAATGATTAATTTGGAATTTTGGGGAGGATTTGGAGGAACTTTTTTATTAACAGAAAAATTGTTGCCATTCTTAAGAACCAGTAAAAGCGGCAAGATAATCAATGTTTGTTCACTATGGGGGACAAATGCTTCAAAATCTTCAACTTATCTTAATTTAGATATTGGACCATCTCAAATGCTTTGTGCCAATAAAGCTTCTTTGATACAGTACACTAAGCAATTGGCGACAAGAGAAACTAGCAATAAAATTACAGTAAATGGATTGATTCCAGGGTGGTTTCCTAGAAAAGGGAAGAAAGAAAACAAGAAGTATATAAAAAGTATTTGTCAAAATATTCCAGCTAACAGAATAGGAAAATTAAAAGACTTAATTTCCTCGGTAGACTTTTTAACGTCATATCAATCCTCATATTATACAGGGCAATTTATAATAGTAGATGGAGGATACACTCTATGGTAATAATTTTTTAAATTAAAAAAATTTATTTTTACTACCAATGTATTTTCAGAATTTAGATGTTCAAAAAAAAATTTTAAAATCAATAGACGATAATGGATTAGCTGTAATTAAGAATTTTATAAATAATAAAAAAATTTTAGATATAAAAAAAAAAGTTAAAAAAAGACTAAATAACATTAGTTATCTTAAAACGCCTTCAAATATAAAGGCAGCAAGCACAGAAAGAAAAAAGTTAAAAACTGCCACCTGGCTTCCAAAAAAATATCTTAAGTATTATAAAAATAATATATTTAAACAGCCAACTGGTGAAATAGAAAATAAAGTAGATAATAAATTATTAAAGAAGGGGTATAAATTTTATTCAAATTATACAAACTCAATTGAATTTAAAGATCCATTTATTAATTTTCCTGAAATTTGTGAAATAGTTTTTAATAAAAAACTTTTTGAAATTGCAAAAAAATTTTTAAAAGAAACTCCCTATTTGGGTTATGTAGCCTTAAGATGTCATTTCAAAAACAACTTACCAAATAATGATTTTAATCTTTATCATACAGATGGTAGAACAAAAATAACAAAAAAAAATTACAAGTTATTAAAATTTCTAATACCATTTCACTTAGAAAAAAAACAATTAATAGAATTCAGTCAAATTCTATTTAAAAGAAATAAAATGAAGACTGAAGATTTTTATAAATTTCAGTATTCCAAACCCAATGATTTACCAAAATATTTAAAAAAAAAGATAGTAAAACCAAAGGTTATGAATGGGGATGGTTTCTTTTTTGATCCTGACAATTTTCTTCACAATGCTAAAAAACCAAATAAACTAAGAATAATGCTTTATATAATATTTATTAAAAAAAAAAATTATATGATACCCAAGACAAAAAATATTCTTATATCAAAAAAATTTGTTAATAATTTATCTCCAACAATTAAAAAGAGTACAAAATTTTTAAATAAAGTTTAACTTAAATAGATTTTTTTTATAAAATAGATATTTTTTACAAATAAAATAATCAGATGAATTTTTTTTCTTATTTAGCTTACATTATAAAGAATAATACCTTGTTAGTTGTTTTAATGTTAGTAATTTTATTGTTGGGTTCTGCAGTAGAAACTGGAAGTCTATTGGTTATCGCACCCATCATTGATTTTTTAACAAATTCAGAAAAGTCAAGTGCACTTACATATTGGTTTGAAAATTTTTTTTCATCTTTAGGTTTAGAGTTTAATCTAAAAATATTATTTATTACTTATTTCTGTATAGTGGCGCTAAAATCTTTTTTTGATATAATTTCTTTGAAATTAAGACTTATAATTAAGTATTCTGTAATAAAAAAAATAGTGTTTAACACATATAGCATTATTTTTAATTGTGGTTGGCATTTTTTTCTTCAGGAAAAATCTGGCAAACTGATTAACACATTTACTAAAGAAATAGACAGAGTAGGTGATAGTTTAGCATTTACTGGACGGTTGTTATCAGATTTAATTAAGCTTGTAGTTTTTATAATAATACCACTGAAAATATCATGGGAAGTAACCGTATTAAGTTTTGGCTTTGGATTTTTGATTGCTATCCCACTTTTCTTTTTTGGAAAGTATATTAGAAAACTTGGCGCAATTAGTACCCACACTTCAAACGAATATGTTTCATCACTTCAAGAAGATTTTAGTTTAGCTAAAATTATAATAGGTTTTGCTTCACAAAATAAATCAAAAGAAATATTAAAATCAAAATTCAATACACATGTAGAAGCAACATTAAAATCTAATTTATTTACATTTTTTTTAACAAATTTTTATTCTCCAATAGCAATTATAGGAATAATTTTGATTTATTATACTGGAAATTATTTTTTGTTATCCCTTTCTGATATAGGAGTCATTTTTATCACTTATTATAAAATTATTCCTACCATTAAAGATATTTTAAATGCTAAAAATTCTATAGATTCATCATTCCCAAGTTTTGCACAAGTAATGAGTCTGCAAAAAAAAGCTCTAAATTTAAGAAAAAATTTTGGTGAAAAAAAATTTCAAACATTTAATAAGAAAATTAAATTTATGAATGTTGACTTTTCATATCAAAAAAATAATCAGATTATTAAAGATTTATCTTTTGAAATTAATAAAGGTGAATTTGTAGCATTTGTTGGAGAGTCAGGAGTGGGGAAGTCAACTATTATAGACTTAATAATGGGTTTAAATAATGCAGAATCGGGAAAAATATTTATCGATGATAATTTAATAGAAAATTTAGATATTGACTCATTTAGGCAAAAAATTGGATACATACCGCAAACAGGATTATTATTTAATATATCAGTACTAGATAATATAAAGTGGGCTAATGAAGCAGTCACGAATGATAAAATCAAAGCAGTTTGTAAACAAGTTTATGCTCATGACTTTATTGAAAGTTTTGAAAATGGATATAATACAATAGTTGGTGAAAGAGGTGCAAGAGTGTCAGGAGGTCAATTACAAAGACTTTCATTAGCAAGAGCTTTGATTAAAGATCCTGATATATTAATTTTAGATGAAGCAACAAGTGCTCTTGATATAAATTCTGAAAAATATGTTCAAAATACATTAAATAAAATTTATAACTCAAAAACTATAATCGCCATTGCCCATAGGTTGTCCACTATTCAAAAAGCTGACAAGATATTTGTAATAAAAAATGGAACTATTCAAGAAGAAGGAAACTTTCATTCATTAATTAAATTGAATGGGTTGTTTAAAAAAATGGTCAATGACCAAACTTTTATAGCGTAGTAATTAACTGAAGCATTAAGTTTAATACAGGAATATGATATATTGCTCTTGCAATAATGATGAATAAAGCATTTTTTTTAGACAGAGATGGGATTTTAAATAAGGCAATAATTGTAAAAAGAAAGCCATATGCTCCAGTTAATTTAAAAGATTTTAAAATTAATTATAAATTTTTATCTGTTGTTAAGTATTTAAAATCTCTTAAATATCTTTTAATAATAATCACAAATCAACCAGACGTAGGCAATAAAATTATTAAAAAGAGCACTGTTAATCTATTTAATCTAAAATTAAAAAAATATTTTAATTTAGATGATGTTTACGTCTGCTTCAGTAGTAATAATAAAAATTATAGACGAAAACCAAATCCAGGTATGCTAATTGAAGCAAAAAAAAAATGGAATATTGATTTTAAAAAAAGTTATTTTGTAGGTGACAGAAAAAAAGATATAGATGCTGGACTCAAAGTAGGTCTTAAGACAATATTCCTTGATAAAAATTATAAGGAAGCTAAGCCGACTAATTACAATTTTAAAATAAAAAACTTAAGTAAAATTAAGTTTATAGTGAAAAAATAATAAATTTAACAATTTAATTTTTAGACTTAACTTTATTTAAATTTTTCTAAAAAAAATTACTTTTAATATAAAAAAAACTGTTCTATATCGAATTAGTACTAAATGCTAAATAAAAAAAAAATATTAGTTACTGGAGGCGCTGGTTATGTTGGCTCAGGACTTTTAAAAGAACTCTTATCAAACGGATATAATGTGACATGCATTGACAACTTGATGTTTGGGGGAGAGTCTTTATTAGACATTTGGTATAATCAAGATTTTAATTTTATCAATTGTGACATCAATAATAGTGAAAAATTAAATGAAATATTTTCACAAAATAATTTTGATGGAGTTATTCATTTAGCAGCAATTGTAGGAGATCCTGCATGTAAATTATATTCAGATCTTGCAAATAAAACCAATTGGGAGTCAAGCAAATGGTTATTAGAAAAATCTAAAAGTTCAGGTGTTTCAAGATTTATATTTGCATCCACATGTAGTAATTATGGAAAAATGGAAAATCCAGAAGCTTATGTGGATGAAAATTCTAAGTTAGCTCCAGTATCTCTTTATGCAGAATTAAAAGTAAAGTTTGAAAAATACATGCTTAATGAAATTGATAAAAAGGATGATTTTTCACCAACATCTTTACGTTTTTCAACTGTGTATGGTCTTTCCTCAAGAATGAGGTTTGACTTAACCGTTAATGAATTTACTAAAGATCTTGCGCTTGGAAAAGAACTCATCGTTTTTGGAGAGCAATTTTGGAGACCTTATTGTCATGTAAAAGATTTTTCAAATGCGTTTATTACTACATTAGAATCTCCCAAAGAAAAAGTTGCTTACAACGTTTTTAATGTTGGTGATACAAAAGAAAATTATACAAAACTAATGATAGTTAATGAAATTAAAAAAGTATTACCTAATTCAAAAATCAAATATGTGGCAAAAAATGATGATCCAAGAGATTATAGAGTTAATTGTGATAAAATTAAAAATGAGCTTGGTTTTAAAATAAGCATGACAGTTCCAGATGGTATTATGGAAATTAAACGTGTAATTTTAGAAAATTTAATCAAGGATCCTGAAGATCAAAAATATTATAACATTCCTCATGAGTAAAAATAATGATGTTCAAAATTTAGATGTAATCAATTTTATCAAATCAACATACGGCAATGATAAATTTATACCTCTTCATGAACCAAGGTTTTTAGGAAATGAAAAAAAATACTTAGAAGAATGTGTTGACTCAACATTTGTTTCATCAGCAGGTAAATTTGTTGACCAATTTGAAGATAAAATGGCAAAATATACTGGTGCAAAATATACGATCGCAACTACTAATGGAACTTCAGCTATTCACATATCATTAATATTAGCTGATGTAGATCAAAATTGTGAAGTTATTACTCAAGCTATAAACTTTGTTGCTTCCTGTAATGCTATTAGTTACTGCAATGCATCACCAATATTTATTGATGTAGATGAAGACACAATGGGCCTATCGCCATCTGCACTTAGATTTTTTTTAGATAACAATACTACTATTAAAAATAAACAGTGTATAAATAACAAAACTAGCAAAGTGATTAAAGCTTGTATTCCAATGCATTCCTATGGCCATCCTTGTAGAGTAGAAGAAATTAAAAAAATTTGTGATGAAAATTATATATTTTTAATTGAAGATGCTGCTGAAAGTGTGGGTAGTATGTACAAAGACAAGCATACAGGAACTATTGGCCAATTAGGAGCTATGAGTTTTAATGGAAATAAAATTATTACAGCTGGTGGAGGTGGATGTATAGTCACAAATGATGAAGCTCTTGCCAGGAAGGCAAAACATTTGACCACAACCGCTAAAACTTCTCATAAGTGGGAATTTAATCATGATACAATTGGTTATAACTATCGAATGCCCAATTTAAACGCAGCATTATTAATTGCTCAACTGGAAAAATTGGATGATTTTATTATTAATAAACGTAAATTAGCAAAACAGTATGAGTTTTTTTTTAGAAATACTGATTATAACTTTTTTAAAGAACCAGATAATAGTAAATCAAACTATTGGTTAAATTCAATTATTCTTAAGGATAAAAAAAATCGAGATCAATTTTTAGAGGAGACTAATTCAAATGGTATTATGACAAGACCTGTTTGGAAATTGATGAATAAATTGCCCATGTTTGAAGATGCACAATGTGATGATTTAAAAAACTCAGAGTGGTTATACGAACGTTTAGTTAATATACCTAGTAGCGTTACACGATGAATAGAATTATTTTAATTGGTGGAGGAAGTCATTGTAAGTCAGTAATAGATGTAATAGAGCAAGAGGCTAAATACGAAATTGCTGGTATAATTGATAAACCTCAGCTCTTAGGCTCTAAAGTTTTGGGTTATCCCATTATTGGAAGTGATTCTGATTTAAATAATTTATCTAATCAATATAAATTTGCGATAATTACAGTTGGTCAGATCAAATCTCCATTGTTGAGGGTTAATCTCTATGAGCAAACAATTAAAGCTAATTTTACTTTACCAACTATTATTTCTCCAAATGCCTATGTATCCAAGCATTCAAAAATTGGTAATGGTACTGTAATAATGCATAATGCAATAATTAACGCAAATACATTTATTGGTGACAACTGCATTATAAATTCAAAAGTTTTAGTAGAACATGATTGTAAGATTTCTAATCATTGTCATATTTCCACAAATGCAACAATTAATGGTGGAGTTGAAATAGGATCCAAATGTTTTATCGGTAGCAACGTAACAACAAAAGATAATATAAAAATCGAGGAAAGCAGTTTTATTAAAGCTGGAAGTGTAGTCAAATGAGGGTGTTCATTATTGCAGAAGCAGGCGTAAATCATAACGGTTCAATTGATTTAGCAAAAAAATTGATTAACGCTGCATCTAGCTCTGGGGCTGATTCCATAAAATTTCAAACATTTATAGCAAAAAATTTAGTCACAAAAAATTCTGAAAAAGCAAATTATCAAAAAATTACAAGTGACGAAGAAGAAACCCAATTGGATATGCTTAAAAAATTTGAGTTAAATAAAGAAGCACACCTTGAACTCATTAGATACAGTAAGGTTAAAAATATAAAATTTTTGTCATCTCCTTTTGATCACGATAGTATTGAACTTTTAGATGAAATTGGATTGGAAATATTTAAAATTCCAAGTGGTGAGATTACCAATCTACCATATCTTAAGCATATAGGAAAACTTAATAAAAAAATAATTCTTTCAACTGGAATGTCAAATTTTGATGAAGTTAAGAGTGCATTAAATATTTTAGTTAACTCAGGAACAAAAAAAAATAATATTACAATTTTACATTCAAACACAGAATATCCAACACCAATGCAAGATGTAAATTTGAGAGCAATGATAACAATCGGTAAAGAATTAGATGTAAAGTTTGGTTATAGTGATCATACCTTAGGTATTGAAGTTGATATAGCAGCTGTTGCAATTGGCGCTCATTGTATTGAAAAGCATATAACATTAGATTGTAATATGGAGGGACCAGATCATAAAGCAAGTTTAGAGCCAAGTCAGTTTAAGGAAATGGTAAAAGCCATAAGAAATATTGAGAAAGCACTTGGTAGTGAAATTAAAAAACCATCAAAGAGTGAAATTTCTAATATTGATATAGTAAGAAAATCAATAGTTGCTAAAAGCAAAATAAAAAAAGGGGATATTCTTAATGAAAATAATCTTGCAGTAAAAAGACCAGGCAAAGGATTGAGTCCCATGAAATGGGATGAAATTATTGGTACAAAAGCATCAAAAGATTACAACGAAGATGATTTAATATGATTAAGAAAAAAATATGTATAGTCACTGGTTCGCGAGCAGAATATGGATTACTTTATTGGTTAATAAAAGAAATAAATTTAGATCAGGATTTTGAACTTCAACTGATTGTTACAGGTATGCATTTGAGTTCAGAGTTTGGTTTGACTTATAAAGAAATAGAGAAAGAATTTAGAATAAATAAAAAAATAGATATTAAGATAGCATCAGACACAAGCTTAGATATTTCTAGGTCTATGAGTATTGCTCAAACATCTTTTTCAAAAACCTATAATGAAATGAAACCCGATATTATTATAATTTTAGGAGATAGATATGAGATTTTTAGTGCAGCTGTTGCAGCCATGATAGCCAGAATACCAATAGCTCATATTCACGGTGGAGAGACCACAGAGGGGGCAATAGATGAGGCTATACGTCATTCTATAAGCAAAATGAGTCATGTTCATTTTACTGCAGCAGATGAATATTCAAAAAGAGTAATACAATTAGGTGAAGATCCTAATAAAGTTTTTAAAGTAGGAGGACTGGGTATAGAAAGTATCAAAAGACTTAAACTTTTGTCAAAAAAAGAATTTGAGAAATCGATTAATTTTAAATTTAATCTTAAAAATATTTTGGTTGCTTTCCATCCGGTAACTCTAGAAAAAAAAACATCAAAAAAACAGTTTCATGAATTGTTGAAATCAATTGATAAATTAGAGAATACAAATATTATTTTTACCAAAACAAATAGCGATATAGATGGAAAAATTATTAATTTAATGATTGATGAATATACAGCTAAAAATTCACATAAATCTAAATGTTTTAAATCTTTGGGGCAACTTAATTATTTAAGTGCATTATTACATGTAGATTTTATAATTGGTAATAGTTCAAGTGGACTTTTAGAAGCTCCAAGTTTTAAAATTGGAACAATAAATATTGGTGATAGACAAAAAGGGAGAATAAAAGCTAAGAGTGTAATTGACTGTTTGCCAGAAAAAAAAAATATAAAAAAAAGTATAAGAAAGGTTTACTCAAAAGAATTCCAAGGAATATTGAAAAATGTCAAAAATCCTTATGGTGATGGATGTGCAAGTAAAAAAATTGCCAAATTATTAAAAAAGATAAAATTAGATAAAATTTTGAAAAAAAAATTTTTTAATGTGAAGTTTTTATTATAAAAATG
>Ga0181564_10005867_pt1 | contig 10126 bp, 6 predicted proteins | sample 011ome_24_FD_134512 | JGI IMG/M metagenome (GOLD analysis project Ga0181564, IMG submission 134512) | Coastal salt marsh microbial communities from the Groves Creek Marsh, Skidaway Island, Georgia - 011513CT metaG (megahit assembly) | ecosystem: Environmental > Aquatic > Marine > Intertidal zone... | reverse complement strand
TCGTGGGCGGACATGCGAAAGGTGATGATGCCAAAGCGCGTGAAGTCACGGATGGTGGTGTGATTGTAGATTTTGAAATTGATTTCCAAGTGCGCGATCCCATGCACGCGGCGGCGGTGAGCATGGTGTTTGACGACGTCGCCAACAGCCAAATCAACGCGTTTGAAAAGCGGTGCAAACAGCTCGCGCTCAACGCCGCGCGCAAGACGTGAGCGATGGCGCAACATGGGGCAACATTTTATGAAGCAGTAATATAAGTATAGCAATATTCATTTCCATGACTATAACGCACGCACGCGCGTGCGCGCGCGCGCGCGCTCGAATGAATCTGAACGTGAATCAATCATCAACCTTTCTGATTGATGAAATTAATCGAATACGACCCCGTGGCGGGATCCTTTTCCGCCTTGAAATTATCCAGACTCAGCCCGAAATTCCCAAGCAATGAATTCCCTAAATTTTTCATCGTCGCAATGACTTCTTCTTTCATTTCCTCGCGTTTAGCGTCGACGATGGGCGTTAAACGCGCTACGGCGTCGCGCGCCGCGACATCCGACGGCGCCCGCTCGAGCACGCGCTTATAATCATCCAACGCCCCTTCAACATCCTCCAACGCCTCTCTCGCCACCGCGCGTCGCGCATACGCTTTTGTATACGCACCATCAATTGCTATGGCGCGCGTGGCGTCCGCGGAGGCGCGCGCGTAGTCGCGTAATTTAAGAAAACACGCCGCGCGATTGGCATAGTACGTCGCCGCGCGCGCATCCTTTACCTCAACGCCCTCGCCCTCGCCTTCGCCGCACTGACGCGTCAACGCACTGATGCGCGATATCGATGCATCCACCGCGTCGTCGACCGCGCCGATGCAGCGCAACGCGGCGGTATACGCCGTGATAGCGTCTTCGTACGCCCCGCGCGCGAAGTACTCGTTTCCAATCATCTTTTGCGCATCACCCGCCTCGTGCGCCGCCGCGCGCGACGTGCCGACGTCCGTATCGCCGTCACGCGATGACATATCGCGCGATGCGCGCGATGACGCCGCGACGACGGCGGCCGCGACGTCATCGTCGACGTCATTATGCGATTCAATCGTCACCATGGCGCGCCAACGAATGCCGCATTCATTGACGCGCAAAAGGTCAATGTGCGCGCGCATTCGTGCGCTCGCGTGACGTAGAGATGTTCGCCGAGAGTGCGTGCGGGGACTTAACGTGCACCGATGTCGTCGAACGCGCGTTGGCGCGCGTAGAGGTGCGTGAGCCGTCGCGAATGTGTGCATTGAAGTGTGTTCCGCAAGTTGACGTGTGTTCCGGTGGACCGTCGAGTTCGCGCGCGTCGCGGCGTTCATGCGCGCGTACTGACCGTGAATGTGTGCTCACCGTGTGTGTGCGTGTGTGTGCTGTGCGCAGGATGCGTCGCTGCTGACGAATATTCGTGCGGCGCTCGCGTTGATTGAGAATCACGGGCGCGAGACAACCTCCGCGGATGCCTCAACAGTGTACGTTGTACCGCGCGCGGCGCGCGAGCGCATCGCGCAAGAGATTGCGCAGGCGTTAGCAGAGTATGATTCGACACTGCGCGCACCGTTGCGCGTGGTGGCGCTCGGTCGGTCAGGGGTTGGAAAGAGCCACGTGTTGAATCAACTGTTGAGCGAGCTCGCGAGTCGAACGAATGAGCGCGCGGCGTCGGCGTCGAGGCGTGAGGTTGTAGATGGAGAAAGTGGGACCGCAGACGATGATGGATTAACGATTGTTCGGGCGATTGATCACGATGAGGCGGCAGAGGAGCGCGAGGCGGACCGTATGCGCGCGTTGGAGGACGAAGGCGAGAACCATGTGAGCATGGCGGCGGATGCGAGCGTATTCGCTCCTCCACCGCCTTTAGATCGCGATAAATCACGCGTGGTGTACGTACCGAGGCATATGAAAGGTCGCGCAATTGCTGGTGAGGCGGCAAGTTTTGCGGATGAAGTTCAGATTCGAAAAGATAGGATTAAGGAGCTGTCGGCAAAATTGTCCAAGAAGAATGCGAGAAAAGTCAAACCGAGCTACGCGCTGTACAAGGAGGAAATGGAAGCAAAGGCGCGCCAAGCCGCCGCAAAAGTCGCCGAGCAACGGAAACGCGAAGATTATGAGCGTATCATTACAGAGTACGAGATACCAGTTCGGGATCGCCCGTTCAAGCCACCGTTAGTTCCCATTGACGACTTCTTGAGCTATTCGCCGAGCGCGCCATTTCTTCTTCCCGAGGGCGATATATTAGACACGACATCTGTCGCGTCTTCGGTGAGCACGTCTGATGCGTTTAGAGTAACATTGATTTATTTCGCTGAGGAGGTTGTGAAGAAGCACTTGCATGCGCTGAATCAAGCCGCGAGAGAAGCTCGGCTCGTCGCCAAGCATCGTCCACATTTGGGATTTTTTGCGGACAAGTTTGCAAAGAACGAATTAAAAGAGCAAGGCTTGAACGAGCTGACGCTGTTGGATTTCGCATCCAAGCCCAAAAATAGTGATGGGAGTGACGACGATGATGATACTTACGGCTTGCCGTCGGTCCTTCGCGTTGCATGCGCGATGGTTGGACTCGACCCGAACCGGTCGTCGCTTGACACAGTGGAAGAAGCAGAAGTGGCGCTCCCGGCTGAGTACATCAAACGTCTTGGAAAGCGCGTGACATTCGAGTACCGACCAGAGGGTAAGGAATGTATAGATTATAGCGATGAAGAAACATTTAGACGTGGGTTGATGGCGACGAAGCGAACATTAGTGACGCAAACGCACATTTCAGCGGCGTGCTGGGGATTGTTGCGCGAAGTCAGAGTAGAGATTCCTGTGCCAGAACACAAACGAGGTTTGGTTTTAATCGACGCCCCCGGGGCGGGTGATTCAGATCCGGCACGTGATCGCCATTTAGTAGCTGCGTTACGTAACGCTGCCGCGGTGATTTGCCTTGGTGACGCGCGTGACGTCACGGGAGACATTGTTCGCGCGCTCCACAAGAGCGGTTTCCTTCAGCAACTCACCATTCGTCCAGCGACGAGAAGATTTATCAACGCCATTCAAGGTGATCGCGTGTGGGGTTCCACACTCACGACGTTCAGAACGGCGCAGCAACTATTAAGAGAACGGCTCGGCAAAGATATGAGCCTGGAGGAATTTATGCAGCATCAGCCACCGAAACGCGAGGATATCCAATGGGCAGTCGATCACGTCATCCGCGAAAATTCCAGTGTACTCGCAGATATACGCCGCACGGAATTATTATCTATGCTTACCGATCCGAATGGGAGCGTGCACGAGCTTCCGCAGGTGGCGAACGCCATCGGCGTCGTGGCTTGGAAATTCCTCGAAATCCGTTCTTCGTGGGCCAGAGTCTTGGACGCTTCAAAGATTGACGTGCAAAAAGTCACGGGTCACGGCTCGTTGTACGCAGAACTCGACGTGTTGAAACAAGCGAGAAAACTCAAGCTCGTTCGGCGCGTCACAAAGCGTGTGCATGACGCGCTGAGAGCGTTTTGTACCGCCGCAGGTCCGATGCATGCCCTCCCTGAAAGCTCGGATGAATCCCTCCGAGGACTTCACGAGAGCTTGGAATTAGCGTTCGGCGAGCGTGGGGAGTATGCGAGTAAAGTGATTCATCGAGATACGATGTACTTCATCAGGCGCACGTGCGCGACGCTGTTTCGTGAGGAATTCAAGGCTTTCAGTGATCGAGTCGCGGGCAAGTGTCAGACGTCCACGGTGCGCGCCATGCTCAAGGCGACGTTTGCAAACGCGCCGCGTACGTTGCGCGTAAGCGACGTGCATCACTTTGCGAAAGATGCGACACAAGTAATTGAGGTTCTGTTTCGAGACGCGTTCTGCTTAAACGCCGACCGCAGCTCGTCAGATGTGCTTTACTGCGCGTGCTCGGCGTTTGTCAACGGCTGGTACAAAACTATCGCCGCCGAAGACGAACAGTCTTTGCATGCTTTCGCGCAAAAGACGCTGATGGATCTGACGGGCGACGAAGAAGATCCAAAGTGTGCAATGGTACGTGCGATAGTGTCTATTGCCGTGGCGAAATTCAAGCTTAGCCCGGCGTCAAAGTCGGCGTACTTGTCACACGGACAGAAGAAAGAAGCCATTCGCGGTTTACACGCCAAGCTTGTCAAAGACTTGAGCAAAGAACTTTTGACGCAAACCAAAGCTATCAAGGCAGGGATTGTAGAAATGTTTGATGTGGAAGACGTCAAGGACGACGCGCACGCGACGGAAGATGAGACGGAGAACTTTTTTAATAATTGCACGACGCTCGTGAGTTCGTGCGCGGTGACTGTCACCGATGCAATCACCGACGCACTGCATGAAGGCATCACAGCTTGGATACAACCCGCTATGACGGCTGGGTCCAAAGATGCAATGAAATCCGTGCAACAGTGTCTCATGCCGTTGATCAAGAAGCAAGTCATGCCAGACTTCCGGGCTCGAGTGGCGAAGCGATCCATGCTCACCATTATCAACGAGGACATTGCCAACGTAGAAAAGATCATGTCAGTCACGGCGGATGTTTTAGGATCGGAAGCTAAAAGTGATCCTTCGCAGCTAGAAAAAGCGAAACGACTCGCCGAGCTCTCGCGTATGGGTGACGAGCCACTTCAGTTGTACAAGCTCAGCGTTCCTATGCCGCCGCCGAACCCAGCGTTTAGAGCATCCGACGACGTCGTCCAGGTTGACCTGTCAGAGTTCCCCATACGCATTTACGCGACGAATTTGGAAGTTACGGATGACGTACCACTAGTTCCGGTCGTGGCACCTGTACAACAGGTTATTCAAAGCGCACCTGCAGTTGAAGCGGTCGTTGCTCATCCGTCGCCACCCATCGCAGAGGAAACCACTCCCGATGCGCCGCCAGTGCAAATCAAGCTGGATATTCGCATCGTTTCTCCTGAGCCTGTCAATGCGCTGAGATCACCAAGCATTGGACGACGTGAAATCGCCGTGCAAACAGAGGACATGCCGTCCAATTTACCGACGGTCGCTGTGCAAACGGAGGACAAGCTGCCCGATTTACCGACAGTCGCTGTGCAAACACAGGACACGCCGTCCAATTTACCGACGGTCACTGTGGAAGCGGAGGACAAGCTGCCCGATTTACCGACGGTAGCTGTGCAAACACAGGACAAGCTGCCCGATTTACCGACGGTAGCTGTGCAAACACAGGACAAGCCGCCCGATTTACCGACGGTAGCTGTGCAAACACAGGACAAGCTGCCCGATTTACCGACGGTAGCTGTGCAAACACAGGACAAGCCGTCCAATTTACCGACGGTCATTGTGGCGCCAGAGCCCAAGGCGAATATCGTCGAAGCGCCAAAGCAGAATTCTTCTTCAAAGTCGGGCAAATCCGATGTCACCGCGACACCCACGCCGGCAACGAGGCTGAGATTAGATTCACCACAAGCGCCTTCATCACAAGCGCCGAAGTCATGCAATCATTGCGGCGACACGTCGTCGTCGGTGTGGAAGAAAGGCCCTTCGATTAAACCAACGTTGTGCGTGGCGTGTCGAGACTACCTCGATAAGCGATGGACTTTGCCAAAGTTGTCGAGGAAATCGAGGAACAATACGCCCATTCAGAATAATATCAGGTCGCCGCACGTCGTCCACTCGCCGCGCCAGCACGCCGCGCCGACAGATCCGAGCGTTCAGCGTGCACCAAAGACAAAGGAAGACTCATTGTCTCCCGATGTGAAAGACGTGCCAAAGACAAAACATGGCAGACTTTCGCTCGCACATGTTTTGGCCGATGATTTAGACGTCTCCGATGCCGATGATTCACCGGTGCCAAAAGGTAAAATACGTCTCGAGTGGATGCGCGAAGACGGGGAGATTAAATCTATGAAATGGGGCACCGAGGCCTGGAAGCCTTTGAGTAAAGCTGACTCGCCGCGGGAAACCACAGTTCGTCCAAAGATTGCAGAGGCGTGCGTCCAGCGACTCTCTCCCGACCCATCGACGACGTTCGGTGGCCCTTCAACGAGTGGCATGAAACGCAAACGTCCCATTGAAGGCGCTACGGCTGCAGACACGCGGGTGATTGAAGCGTCAAAGTCCAAAGAGACGGCGCCCGTGACCAACGATACGATTTTTGCCTTTGAGAGCGAAGACGACGAGCAAGACGATGACGACGACGGAGAAGAAGAAGAAGACGCTGAGAATCCGACGAGCGAATCGTCTGACATTGACGCCGTCGCGCCGCAGTCAAAGAAATCACCCTTGGCCGCGCTCGACGCCTTGGGCGACGACGACGACGACGAAGAGCGGTGGGTGAACAGATTCGCCAATCTCCACTCACCAACCAAGCGTCCACGCACATGAAACATGAAAACACACTCTAGCAACACATAGCAAACATTTGTCATTCTATTCGACGAGAATACAGTTAACTTTTTAGCCGACGCCCCCTCACAGTTGAGCGCACGACCATCCGCTCGCGCGCACACACGCGCATAATGGATGACGTTATACTCACCACACAGCGCGTCAATGCGCTGTGTATCACCATCAATCGCCCGGCGTCGTTGAACGCGCTGAATGCCGCGTGCGTTGACGCCCTTCGCGCGCGCCTCGCCGACGCCTTGCACAATCCTTCCATCACCACCGTCATCATTCGCGGCGCTGGTGACCGCGCGTTCTGTGCTGGTGGTGATGTCCGAGCCATTCACGCGTTGCTCATTGCCGGCGAACTCGCGCGAGCGACGGAGTTTTTCACGCGCGAATTCATGCTCAACGCCGAGCTCGCGGCGTTTGCTGAAACCAAACCCACCGTAGCGCTATGGAACGGCGTCGTCATGGGTGGTGGCGCGGGCGTGAGTTGTTATTGTAAAATTCGTGTCGCCACTGAGCGCACGGTGTTCGCCATGCCAGAGTGTGCGATCGGGCTATGGCCCGACGTTGGCGCGGGGTGGTTTTTGCACCGGGACGTCGGCCACGCGTTCGCGGTGTACCTCAGCCTCACCGGTGCGCGCGTGCGCGGGATTGAGGCGAAAATAGTAGGCTTGGCGACGCATTATATAGAGCTCGAGACGTGGGAGCGCGACGTGCAAGGGGAGATTGAAGTTTTAGGGGGTGCATGCGACGCGCGCGACGTCGCGGATGTCATTCGGCGCCGCGAGTCGACGGTTGACGCGACCGCAGTGAGCTACGCCGTGAGCGACGAAGGGCGCGAGGCGATCGAGGACGTGTTCGGTGATGACCAATTAAAATCAGTGGATGATATTTTGTGCGCGATTGATGCGCGCGAGGCTAATGCGGGATCGGATGTTGAGCGAGCGTTTTGGAACGCGTCGAGCGCCGCCATGCGGAAAGGGTCCCCGACGAGCTTAGCGGTGTCTTTAGAGCTCATGCGCCGCGCCCGTGGGCAATCTTTAGAGTGGTGCTTAGGCACAGATAATGTGCTCATTCGAAAGTTCTTAGCTGGGGAGGACTTTAGGCGCGGTGTCGATGCGATGTTAATAAAAAAGACGGGCGTGCCGCCGGCGAATGGGTGGGGCGCGGTGGCGCCGCGCGTCGTCGAAGATTACTTTTCAGGCGCTCCCGACTCAAAGTTATGAGCATAGTTGTCGTGTTTGTGGTTGTGATTGTAGTTGTTTATGATTATGATTGTTGTAAATTATATACGATAATGGATGTTGAAATTACAGAAATTAGACGCTCGCCTTTTGACTTGCGCGCGAAGCCCATTGCAACGAAGCCTCGTGCACGGCGTCCACGCCTGGCGTTGACTTTAAGCTATTCGCCGCCGCGCGCACCGCCTCACGCTTGGCTTCCAATTCCTCAATCATTTCCTGCGCCGTACGTTCTAACGCCGCCGCTTCTTCGCGTAAAACTTCCGCCTCTTTTCGTTTCGCTTCGGCGCGCGTATTCCTCGCCACTTCATCCGGCGACCGTCCCGAATACACCACTCTCGATGCATTCGCCGCAACATCTAAATCTGTCACCCCGCGTTCGGCGCACAACGCATCAATTGCATTCAGCCGCGCTTCAACGGCTTCTTCGACGCAAATCGCATCGAATTCCTCCTCGGCGTTGTCGTACACGTTGCGCAACAACTTGGCGTACAAATCAAACAACGGTTCATGATGCGCGGGATTTAACCCCGGAAACGCACGAATAAACTCCTACGACGTCGATAAAACACCAAAGCAATAAGAACATAATCCACACCGGTCACGCACGCGCGCACGCGACGCGCTCGAGCAATGTATACAACGTAAATCTCGCGAGCCAGGGGAACCAACCGACGCGAGCGCGCAAACGCGCGCAACGTCCCCCAAGCTCCCACGCACCTGTGCAGTCGGCGGCTCCACGCACGCCTTCAACGCATTCACAAACGATCGTTTCAACTCTACGAACCGCAGACCACCCGTCGCAGGCTGCGGTGCGGCATCATCGACATCCATGCCGTGGTCTGTAGACATTTTTGAATTCAATCCAGTCAACAAATCGCGAGCTCACGCGCTCGACGATGCGTCTCACGAGCGTGCGCGCGCGCGGTGCGATAGAATTCGATGCGTGTTCTTCACCTCTGCGCGAATCGCGTCGAGAGATTGGACGTCGAATGGTACGCGGCGGCGAATGACGTGCACGTGCGAGCTGTCACCGCACTGCGCGGCGCGCCATGGATTACATTCTGCGCCCGACAGGCGTGGCGTTCGCGCACACCCACGCGGTGTGGCACGTCACACACGACCCATGCATTCGTGGCGTCGTCTACGCGTCCTCTGCCGATGGATCCACGCACGTGTGCGCGCGAAAGAACGCTGAATCGACGTCCGAATCATCATCGTGGAGCCCACCGACGGTGCTTGAGCGCGCGCACGATCGCGCGGTGCGCTGCGTCGCCGTCTCTCCGTGCGGGCGAATGCTCGCCAGCGCATCGTTTGACGGCACGTGCGCGGTGTACGTGCGGGCGTCGCCGCAGCACGCGTGGCGGAGGGCGTGCGCGCTCGAGGGTCACGAATCCGAGGTGAAGCGCTGCGCGTGGTCCCCGAGCGGTTCCTTGCTCGCCACGTGCGGGCGCGACCGAACGGTGTGGGTGTGGGAAGCGCACGGGGAAGAAGAGTTTGAGTGCGTCGCAGCGCTGCATGGGCACGGAGGGGATGTGAAGTGCGTGACGTGGCATCCGAGCGAGGATGTGCTCGTGAGCGCGAGCTACGACGAAAGCGTTCGCGTGTGGCGCGAAGACGAGGACGGGGATGATTGGTCATGCGCGCAGGTATTGGGTGGAGAGAGTGGTGATGGGGGTGAAGGGCATAGAGGGACGGTGTGGCGCGCGAGCTTTGAGCCGAGACGTCGAATGGATGGCGGCGCGGGCGCTCGATGCGTGAGCTGTAGCGGCGACGGCGAATTCGTGGTGTGGAATGGGTCGGGATTTTGTAACACTGAGCTCGCGTTTGGCGTGAGATTCCAGTGTGGGCACGATCAGGCGGTATTGAGCTGCGATTGGGGGGCGAATGGATTCATCGCCGCGGGTGGTGGGGATAATTCGGTGCGCGTGTACGGCGAAGGCGCCGACGGCGTCTGGCGTCAGGTGGCGTGCATAGAGAATGCGCACGATGATGACGTGAATCACGTCGAGTGGTCACCGCACGATCCGATGGAGTTGATTTCTTCCAGCGATGATGGAAGTGTGAAGACGTGGATGTTCGCCGTAGCGTAGAAGACACATTCTTTCAATTATTATAGTTCGGTTTCATGTCACATTCAGCACAATATAGTCAGTAGTGAACGCCTACGCACCAGCGTGGCATCCGCCTTGGATGAATCGCACATTCGAGCATGTTGCGAAGCATGAATTTGAATACGTCAGTCCGTTCTCGCCGCACACTGGATCGTATTGTAAGATGCACGCTGAAGCACAAGTGAACCTGGTGCCAAATTTCTCCTCTTCGACGCGACAGGCGCCGGGAACGACGGCGTTAGCGCGACCCGCTGCGGCACCTAAAAGCGCTTTTTCGAACGCACAGTTCGCCCAGCACGCGTTCGCGTATGTTCCAGAATACAAGCACACTGGTTCGAACGCATCTTCGACGCAACGGTCTCGACATTGCACCAACGCGGCGCTCTCGACATCCAATTCCACG
>Ga0181564_10005862_pt1 | contig 10132 bp, 7 predicted proteins | sample 011ome_24_FD_134512 | JGI IMG/M metagenome (GOLD analysis project Ga0181564, IMG submission 134512) | Coastal salt marsh microbial communities from the Groves Creek Marsh, Skidaway Island, Georgia - 011513CT metaG (megahit assembly) | ecosystem: Environmental > Aquatic > Marine > Intertidal zone... | reverse complement strand
TCCGATGATCTCGTCTGGATCCAGTTCCATCCCCGGTTTTAAGACAATAACTGCCTTACCCGTTTCCCCCCAACGTTCGCTGGGTACGCCAATAACGGCAGCCTCAGCCACCTCAGGCAAACGATAAAGGACGTCTTCTATTTCGGCGGGGTAAACATTTTCTCCACCGGAGATGTACATATCTTTCCAGCGATCGACAATATAGACGAACCCTTCTTCATCCATCCGTGCAGCATCGCCCGTCTTCAGCCAATCATCGATAAAGGAATTTTTCGTCGCTTCAGGATTGTTCCAGTACCCCGGTGTAATGTTGGGACCGCGTATCAGTAACTCACCGACTTCGCCATGGGGGAGTGCGTGGCCTTCATCGTCGACGATTTTGATTTCTGTATGTATCAGAGGTTTACCGGCAGAGCCTATTTTGCGCTCGGCATCCATTGCATCCAAACAAATACCCCCCGGGCTCGTTTCGGTCATCCCCCAACCCTGCACCATTGCCACGCCTCGCTCAGACCATGCCCTTAGAATCGCTTCTGCGCAGGGTGCTCCGCCGACACCGGAGATCTGTAGGCGAGATAGATCGGTCGCCTCAAAGTCAGGGTGCTGCATCATAAACTGGAACGGTGCCGGAACGGCGAAGAAGTGGGTCACACCATATTCAGGATTTCCCAGGATAGCCAGCGCCGCTCCCGGTTCAAATTCCCGCACTAGAATCAGCGTACCACCCGCATGCAACACGGGATTGGCATAACAGTTTAAACCTCCGGTGTGGAACAGCGGGAGTACAACCAATTGCACTGTATCGGGTGAAATACGTGCTGGAATACCAAGATTCACGCAGTTAATGAAGTTCATTCGATGGTTGATCATGGCACCTTTGGGGTGCCCGGTAGTACCCGAGGTGTACATGATCAGGGCAATATCATCGTGAGTTACGAAAGCTGGCTTATAGTCTAGCCGCTGGCTTATCGCAGCCTCATATTCATCTGCATCGTCAAAGTCGATCGATAGCCTATGCGGGGTTCCGCAAAGCTCCTGCAGCGCCTGCGCTTGATCCGCAAAATGGCTGTCGTAGAGCAACACCGTCGGTGCGCAATCGCTGATGATATATTCCAATTCAGGTACGGTTAACCGCCAGTTCAATGGCACCGCGATACCACCGATCTTGCCGCAGGCGAATTCCAGTTCAAAAAAGTGTGGGCCGTTGCGCGAAAGGATCGCCACGCGATCGCCTTTGCTGAGACCTATGGATTGCAGATAGCCTGCCAACGCACTACTGCGTTGATCCAGTTCCGCGTAGGTCAGATCCATGCCCGAATCCAGATCTCTTATTGCGATGGCCTGTGGCCTGGTGTGGGCTTGTCCCGCGACCCAATCAAAGTATTCCAATGTGCCCGTCCTAACTCTGTTAACGTCGGGTCATGCTACCCTGCAACCTTGGGTAATGACCAGACTGGAATGCCCCACACGAACAGGCTGATCCGCGCAAGACACCGAGAGATTTATGCGGTTGCGGCGTGGCGCCCATTCGCCCGGGTCAGACCCCTAAATCAGCGGCTGAGTGACTGAAACACATTCCCCTCAACTGATGTAAGTCCCGTTAACGGCAATTGTTAACCAGCTTGCGGCGCACCGCTTTTTCAGACGACAAGACCGCAAAAAATTTGCGCAATAAGCGCTCAGCTCGTGCATGTTTGAGGCCCGGCAGATCTGAGAACTCGCGAGTCATTTTTAGCACCGCGTCTTGTTGAGCCAGCACATCATCCACAGCGCTCAGCAACTGGGCATTGTGCGCGCAATAGCCACGATAAACCCGCCGAGGTTTACCAGATCCGGAAGAGGCCGCGGTGTACGGGGCACCCACCAGCATTGAGGCATCAAAATCGTACGGCACCGAAAATGTGTCTGTCAGAGCGATTGGCACCGCGTTATGACAACACTCATTTGCTGGGCCCCTTCGCAGAGAAAAATCAATGTTGCCAATCATGTAAGAAAAAATAGACACCATGGCCGCATAGCTTGCATTCAACTGCGCCAGCTCAACTGCTTCAGTGTCAAGCAACTCTCCACCGACGCGCGCGGCTAGCTGGCGCTTATGTTCAATCAAGAAGGCAGGCCAGGTTTGGCGGGACAAATCATCCGAATCCACATACGTAACCTCCACCGCCCGCACCCTGAAACTGACTTCAGACAACAAGTTAAACAAACGATAGGCCAGCATTTCTGCTGCAAGATAACCGCCGCGACTCAGCTTGCGACTACAGTGCGTGACTAACTTAAGCTTATTTTGACCTTCAAAAAGTGTCCCTGTTGTTGCCTTTTTCTTGAAGTTGAGACGCAGCGGTGGGTGAGAACAGGTCTTACGCCGAGACTTTCCTCGCGGACTGATATCCAGGGGTAGGTCAGTCCCGTCCGCCATTGCTAGTCGCGCCGGGAAGGCCTCGTCAAGGGTTGGCCCAAGCTTCTTGAGCTGTTTCAACGGGAGGTGTAATTCTATCGTGAGCGGGTGCGCCGCAGCGGGGTCTGCGGGGAACAACGATGGGGCACCCTGCGGCAGTAAGCTGGCCACGGATACTGGAGTACCGACCAGTGCAAACAGAACGCTTGCCCAATAGACGATTCGCCTGCTCACGGAGCCCTACCTCAGTAGTTCAGCACACATCGTTCTGAGACTTTCAATAAAGGCCAGCGGCTGGTCTAAAAATACATGGTGCTGCGCCTGCTCAATACCCACCGCCGGAAAGTCCTGGGGGATTAACTCGCGCATGTAAGACAACGTCCGTTGGGAGAACAGCTCACTTTGTTCTCCGTATATAAGCCCCAGCTTCAGTGTGAGTGCTTCATAATCTTCCGGCTGACGTTCGCCACCACTCAGAGAGGTCGGTAGGTCCTCGTCAAATTTCCAGGCCCACCCGCCACCATCCACCGCCATCAATGAATTGCGCGCAATGTATTGCAGGATAAACGCGTTGTCACAGGGCTGGGGAGGTTGCAACCGGAAGCGGTTCAGGGCGGTATCTCTGTCCGGATAAACTTTCGCCTTACCGCCCATCATCATCGTGTGATCCGGCGGCGGGTCGTCTGGATGACGAATACCAGAATCCACCAATACCAACGCACCAAAGCGCTCGGGAAAGACGTTCGCTGCTCGCACCGCCATATACCCGCCAAAACTATGGGCGACCACCACACACTGCTGATCAAACCCGACATCGTCTAGGACCGCTTTGATTTCTTCAGCGTAGGTATCACCGGAATACTGATAGCGATAATCGGAGTCGCCCATTCCGGTAAGATCCATCGCAGCCACCTGATATTCATCAAGCAATTGTGGCGCGATAAAATCCCACCATCTTGAGTGGGAATACATACCGTGTATCAACAGCATCCCTGGCTTACCCGGGGATGGGTAAAAGCGGTAGGCCACATCACATTCGTCGACCTCCACGGAGCGGGTTTCTGCCGGTGTTTCTACTGCCGTCCAGAACCAATCCGGAATACTGTTATCGCTGCTTTGTTGATCCCAACGGGCCATTTATCGTCCCCCCCGCACGTGTTCGCCTAGCCGCTTTCTTTATGTGTACCGGTTCTGGTCTATAGTCGGCCAAAACGCTTCAAGTGATGGTCTACATTACCAAATAGCGTGTCGATGATGGTCAGGCGCTTGAAATAATGTCCTATATTCAATTCGTCGGTCATACCCATACCACCGTGCAGTTGAACCGCATTTTGCCCGACAAATCGACCTGATTTACCAACCTGGACTTTGAAGGCACTGACCGCCTTTTGTGCTTCTGGCCCGTAGCCTTCATCAAGCCGCATGGCCGCCATGTACATCAGCGATTTAGACTGTTCATGTTCCATAAACATATCAACCATGCGATGTTGCAGAACCTGGAACTTACCGATGGGCTGCCCAAACTGCTCTCGGGTCTTACAGTATTCAACCGTGCTCTTGTAGAGTACTTCCATACACCCGACGGCCTCGGCACCGACGGCCATGATTCCGTCATCAATTGCCCGCTCAATGATCGCCAGCCCTTCACCCTCTTCACCCAACAGGGCAGCAGCGTCGACCTTGACGCCTTCGAAGGTAACTTCTGAGGCACGCATCCCATCTACCGTTGGATAATCGCGTCGGCTGACACCCGAGGCATTAGCGTCCAGCACAAACACTGAAATTCCCTGCTCGTCACGTTGCTCCCCGGAAGTACGCGCACTGACTACCAACAGGTCTGCAGCGGGCCCATTGAGCACGACCGCTTTATAACCATCAAGTACAAAGCCATCCCCCTCTTTGCGGGCAGTCGTTGTGATGTCGGCCAGATTAAAACGACCTTGAGGCTCAGCATAGGCGAGTGCCGCCTGGATGCTGCCATCAATAATGCCGGGCAGATGCTGGTTTTTCTGATCAGCGTTACCACCATGCTTAATGGCCCCGCCCGCCAGCACCACTGTAGCAAGATAAGGTTCGACCAGTAGCCCTTTACCAAAGTTTTCTGACATCAACATGGACTCTATGGCTCCGCCGCCGAAGCCCCCATCTTCTTCTGCAAAGGGCACTCCCAACCAACCGAGTTCGGCGAACGTAGACCAGTTCTCTCGACTGAATCCATCTTCCGATTTAACCAGCGCCTGGCGGGCGTCGAAGTCATAATCATTGGTGAAATACTTGGCGACGCTGTCTTCAAGCAACGTTTGTTCGTCTGTAAATGAAAAATCCATGGTTAACCTCTAACTCTTGTACCGCTTTGAAACCTCACGCCAAACTGCATCTCTGAGTTCTTCGGCGCTGCCTTCATACTGTTCTATCACTTGCCGCGTTAAATGCTGCCGAACGGTCTTAGCCGCATCAGGAGGACCCACCGGTCCTTCATTATGCAGCAACATTTCGTCCGGATAGGGTAGCGCATAATACCCGAAACTCTCCATTTGTAGAGCGCCAAGTTTTAAGAGAATTTCGCGACTGCGCAAACGCAGCAGATCCAAGGGCACCGGCGGAGTCGTTTCTCGCTGTAGGGCATCAATGTAGCGCAACTCTAGCGCACACAAACCTTCAAGTTCGACAGCAATGGACTGCCTTTGCAGGTGTATCGCATCTGTCGGGTCCAACCGCGCCAACTGGACGTCGAGAATGTCCAGTTGCGCCTGCGCTATGGCACTCTGACTGAGGATAGAATGCTCAACGCTGGAAAAAATTTTCACCAAAGACGTCGCCTGCGAGCTGCGCGTAATCAGTGCCGCGCTACTCAGGGACACATCGCTGAAAGTGACTCGAGCCATCTCTTGACTGTGATCTAACGTCGCCAGCGGCTCAATGCTTACACCTGCAGAGGCGACGGAGACCGCAAACAAACCAAATGCGGGTTCATCATTTAAACGCGCAAAACAACACAACCAATTCGCGCGCCGCCAATGGGACACCCCGGTTTTGATGCCACGCAGCACCCAGTGATCACCCTTCCATTGTGCATGCGTTGTCATCCGTTCTGGGTCTCGGTCGCTCTCGGCTTCGGCAACGGCGATGGCCCATGATTCACTCATCGTCCTGATGCCAGGCAACCAGCGTGATTGCTGCTCCGCGCTGGCGTAGCGCCACAACATCGGGCCAATAATGTCGGCGCCCACATCCTGGCTCGTTGGAATGTCGGCCTTCGCGCATGCCCGGCGCCATAAGAATAACTGCGTAGCGTCCCAACCAGTCCCGCCCGCCTCTACCGGCCAATGCGGCACAGACCATCCTGCGGCCAGCAGCGCTTCATGCCACCTGCGCAGATTGGGCGTAGGAGAGCCTCGCCAGTGGCGATCAATGAACGCTCGGATCTGCTCATCAAAATCCTGCCACTGTTGCCCGTATTCAAGCTGCAAAAGTCAGATCCCTGTTCAACGAACGGTTAAGTCTAACACGTAGAAATGCGCGCCCAAGACAGGCACCATAGTCCGACGAAAGCCAAACCCCGTTCTGAATCAAAACGCTGAGGATATATGGAATACAGCACTATTTTATACCAGGTCAACGAGGGCATTTTAACGATCACGTTAAACCGGCCAGATTCCCTGAATGCCTTTAACCACGACATGATGCGGGAATTGATCGATGCCTGCGACCGCGCGGACGCGGACGACAACGTTAAAGTCATCATCATGACCGGTGCCGGCCGCGCATTTTGCGCCGGCGCCGATTTGGCCAGCGGCGGTGACGCATTCGACGCTGACGCACGCGAAGATCGGGCCAGCGGACTACAACCCGACGGTGGCGGTCGCGTGGCTTTGCGTGTGTACGAGTTGAACAAACCCATCATTGCCGCCATTAATGGTGCAGCCGTGGGTGTCGGGGTCACCATGACCCTGCCCATGGACATTCGCCTGGCCGCAGACAGTGCCAAATTTGGCTTTGTATTTGCCCGCCGGGGGATAGTTCCTGAGGCCTGCTCTAGCTACTTTTTGCCCCGTGTAGTCGGAATAAGCCAAGCTCTGGAATGGTGCTACTCGGGCCGCGTATTCGCAGCCCAAGAGGCATTGGAGGGTGGACTGGTGCGCTCTTTATCTCCAAAAGAGGAGCTGTTAGCTCAGGCCCATGCACTGGCCGTTGACATACGGGATAACTCCGCCCCGGTGTCGGTTGCGCTAACCCGCCATATGATGTGGCGCATGTTGAGCGCTGACCATCCAATGGACGCGCACAAAATCGACTCCCGTGGCATTTATTATCGAGGTCGGGCTGACGATGCGAAAGAGGGCGTGAATAGCTTTCTGGAAAAAAGGCCTGCAGCGTTCACCGGCAAGGTTTCCACTGATATGCCAGACTACTTCCCCTGGTGGGAAGAAGAACATTTTTCTTAGGCACAAACCTGGTTTGACGCGCGTTCAACTACATCCGTGACTAAACCAGTGCACCAGCGTTTTAAAATGGAGATTGACTACAACATCGTCGGCAAGCCGCCTATAGTCGACGTCAGCAGTTACATACAGCACTTTAATAGCATCGATGGAGAATAAGCATGACCACATCCAATGACCCCACCATTGCACAAAAAGCACCTTACCCGGTCGACGTTGAGGCCGGGCAAAAGTACTTTTGGTGCGCCTGTGGCAAAAGCACTAAACAACCCTTTTGTGACGGCTCCCATCAGGGCACGGACTTCTTACCTTTGTCATACACCGCACAAGAGACTCGAACGCTCTATTTCTGCGGCTGCAAGCATACCGCTGGTGCACCGCTGTGTGACGGTGCACACAACGCACTGTAGTCGTTCGGCTCATGTTTCGTCGCTGGTTTAACCCGGGGAATCGCCTGGCGCACCCCGAACCCCAAGAGCGCCTACAGGCCATCCGGGCATTAAGCTCAGAACAGGCCCTCGGAGCCACTCTGACTTTGGTGGATCTGGCGCGCAGTGACGAGTTGGCTAGCATCCGTGACGCTGCCCTGGAAAAAATAGAGAACCTGGATGCACTGGCAGATCTGTTAGACGAGCCACAGATAGCTGATACCGTCGCCACCCGCCTTGCCAAAGCCATCAGCGCCGGTCATTCCTGCAAAGCCGACCGTCATCCGTTGGTCGTCGACGCACGAATCAGGCGAGCTGAGGGTGCAGATGTCGAGGCGTTACTCCCGCTACTGGCTAATGAGGGCCAATGCGCGGCCTTGGCCTTACAGGTGCCGGATGCGTATCGACAACGTGTTTTTGATCATGCCTTGCTGCAAAGTGAATCTGGCCTTGTCGCTCTGGCTAAAGCCGCTAAAGGGCGAGACAAACGTTGCCACCGGTATGCCAAGCGCAAATTAGAGGTGATTAAAGTCGCGCAACAACGTTGCACGGATAGCGCGGGCAGGCTGGATGAAATCGATATATCGATCAACCGGGCTCTTGGCAACAAACCCACTGACCCGCGGTCTCTGAACAACCATCACCAGCATCTTCTGGCCCTGCGTAAACTACGCGAAACGGCTGTTGCAAATTTTCTGCAGGCAGATGCAGCACTGACAGCAACCGGGACCACACCCAATCGCTATCAACTCCCTCAAGACCCGCTCGATGGCCTGGATTGGGCAAAGCCACCAGCCCCGGAGGATCCCTATCCGCCGTTGGTGACCAAACTAGAGGCGTTGGCCCAACGCATGTTTGAGGGCGTTCTGGTGGACCATGTGAAGGCCGATTGCGAGCCGTTGTTTAGCAGTTGGCTCAGTCATGCCGATCATTACCCCCCAAATCAAGATCAACAAGCTGCATTTTCGCGCGTGTCCGAACAATATCAGGCTTATCTGGGGGCCTGGCAACGATTGGACAACGTGCAAAAAGCAATACAACAGGCACCCAAACCACTGCCAACAGACACCGAATTAAACACACAAGCCACGGCCCTGTTGCGCTCGCGTGTGCATTGGCGGCAACAGTGGCAGGCGCAAATCAACCAAATCGACTGGCCATCCAAACATACGCCGCCCGGGGGCGTGCTCGATGCCCACGCCACGCTCACCCAGACATTAAGCGAGATAGCTCGACTTCAGGATTTGTTGGCCGACAATGACCGTAAACTCACAGACGCCATCAAGGCAGCTGACAAAGCGCTTGAGCAAGGCCAGATTGAACTGGCTAAGCAGCACCTGCAGGCTGCTCGAACCCTGCACAAGAGTGGCTCTCATGGCCATGATCGGGCACTTGCCGCCGTCAGCGCAAGGATCGCTGAATTCCGAGATTGGCAATCTTTCGCCACCAATCCAAAACGTGCCGAACTCATCGAGCAGATAAAGACCCTCGCTGAAGCCCCTTCAGAGCCTACGCTCCAGGCCCGCCATATTAAGCGTTTACGCAGCGATTGGCGTCAGCTCGGGAAGCCGAATAACACGCAGGAATTTGAGCAACAGCGGGCATTTAACGCACTGGCTGAGCAGGCTTTTGAACCCTGCCGTCTGCACTACGCGGCACAAGAAGAGCAGCGCGTGGCCAATCTGGTCGCGCGCGAATCGCTCTGCGAACAGCTGCAAACCTATCTATCGGCTACCGACTGGACCCGGACAGACTTTAAAGCTGCAGAGTCGATACTGCGCAACGCGCGCTCAGCATGGCGGGAACATCATCCCTGTGACAGGACGGCTTTGAAACCGGTCGAAGTACGGTTCAATGCTTTGCAAGATGAGCTACACGGCAAAATCAAAGCCCACTGGGACGCCAATCTGACCTTGAAGCGGAACATAGTCACCGAAGCAGAAGCACTGCTCAGCATGGACTTACCCAGCCAGATTTCCGGAGCTAAGCGCCTGCAGCAAGCATGGCAGCAAGTTGGAAGCACCCCGCGCGGCCCAGACCAAAAACTGTGGCGCACTTTCCGGAAGATCTGCGATCAAATCTTTCAACAACGCGATGTCGATCAACAGGCTCGTGAGGCAGACAGCGCAGCACAACGTACAGCCCTTGAGGATGCGATTGCAGCACTCGAAACAGCGGCCGAGTCGACTCAACCAAGCCAGAAAACCCTCAGCGAACTCAACGGCAGTATTGACACACTCAGCCGCGAGCTGAGCCTCAATCAGGCCCTAAAGACACGCATCGATAAGGCACGTGACGCCTACACCGCGTCACTCTCGCGATTTGCCAAAGTACAAGCGCGCGCCGCACTGGATGAATGGCGAGCGTGGGATGAGCAAGTAAGCCAAGCGGAGCGAGAGGGCACAACCATCGAGGCGCCCCATCGCTTATTCTCCGCCCGTCTGACCGGCCAGGCGGCTCCCGCAGATTGGCTCAACTTAGTGCTAGAGGCGGAGATCGCCGCAGATAAGCCGAGTCCACCCGCTGATCAATCGGCAAGGCTGGCCCTACAGATTGAGCTAATGAATGCCGGAAGACGCGACCTGGCGGCAGAAGACTACCGCATGCTGCTTAACCGCTGGAGCGAAGCCGGGCCCAAGAACGAACAGGGTGAGCAACTTCGCACAAGATTCTTTGACGCACTCGCCTTGCGACTCTAATGTGAACACTCTGAAAAATATTGAAGGAAGTCGTTTGGAATTCTCTATTAACCCCGCTGCCCATACGGCAACGTCTCTCAAGATGGCTCCGTTGCTCGACGATATCGCCGCAGGAGCGGCCGAGGCGGATACACAACGCCACATTTCTGACACCGTGATCGCGGG
>Ga0181564_10005852_pt1 | contig 10141 bp, 12 predicted proteins | sample 011ome_24_FD_134512 | JGI IMG/M metagenome (GOLD analysis project Ga0181564, IMG submission 134512) | Coastal salt marsh microbial communities from the Groves Creek Marsh, Skidaway Island, Georgia - 011513CT metaG (megahit assembly) | ecosystem: Environmental > Aquatic > Marine > Intertidal... | reverse complement strand
TATAATTTTAATTTTTCAATTGCTTTTAAATATGGTTCTGGGTCTGGTTTATGTCTTATACAATCATTTGCAGTAATGAGTAAAGAAATGTAGTCTTGTAATCCAATATATTCAATAATATATTCTGCTGCTCTTTTATTACAACTAGTGACTATCGCTATTCTTCTATTTTTATTTAATTCAAAAAAATTAAGAACACCTGGCAATAAAATAGATTCATTACTATTTTTTAATAATTCAATAAATAAATTATCTTTTAATATTGATATTTCATTAATTTCTTCAATACTTATAGTAGGCAATAAATAATTCAAAAATAATATATCATTTTTACCCTTAATAAAACTATTAAAAAATAGGTTATCAACTACAAACCCGAAATTATACTTTTTGAAAATCATATTCCATACATTTGTATATATATTGTCAGTATTCACGAGAGTCCCGTCTAAATCAAATAAAAAGGAATATTCATACTCTTTCACTTGTTTTGGCGTTCCAAGAGAATAATAATATTTATTTTGTAGCGTTGTATATTTGAATTCTAAATTGTTATTTATCATTTCTTTAATGACATCTGATATGTAGTATTCAGATTTAGATATTAAAATGTCTTCTATTATGGACGTTGTATAAAATAAAAGTTGTCGCCACGATTGGAAACCATATGCACCACAGCAAGCAATATCTGATATTTTTTCTTTCTCTCTAATATCATATATAATATCAGAAATAATATCGGTATTTATAGTATTACTATTAGTTGTAATATAAGAAAAAATGGGTTCATCTCGTTTATCCTTAAAAGAAAATACTTTGTTTTCTCCTTTCCATAATTTAATAATATCAGTAGTATAAAAATTATCGCAATCAAGACATAAAATAGGACAATCATTCATTTCTTTGTTTATATTATTTAGTGCAATACTAATTGTATGTGCTGCTCCTCTAGTATTATTTTCTATTACAAAAAATTTAAATTTTATTGAAGGATATCTCTCTAATAATAATTTTTCTAACCCATATTCTATATATTCTTTATTGTATGGAATATATACGAAATTAATCTGATTCGTGTCATTAAAGATAAGATTATCTAATAAATGAAATAATATTGGGTTATTATTTACTTGTATTAATGCTTTTGGGATAGTATAACCATTATTTTTAAATCTTTCTCCTGTTCCACCTAAAGGTATTAATATAATCATTATAGTATTAAATATATATTTAAATAATGAGTATATATTTAAATATATATTTATTAGAATCAATACTATTTTCATTTATATGGTTTTAATTTATATTTATTTAACACTTAATTATAAAATAACTTAATATCTATATTGCTCTATAAATCTCTTATTATAATCTACAACTCTTTTTTCAAGATCGGAATAACACGGCAACTGACCACCATAAATGTTTTCATAATATATGAAATTACTTTCTAATTGAAGTGGTTTCCAGCATTGGTCGTTTACCCATTTATTTGGGTCTTCGTCACTCATTAATTGTTCAACGCCTTTTTTATATACTTCTAATAACCGTTTTATAAAATTATGCTTTATAATGTATCCCGTTGCTGTTTGATTATTAATTATTTTATGAAATCCTTGATTATAATTTTTAACAATAGTATCGCCTCGTGGTGTTAAGGTTAATAAATCCCAATTTGTATCATTTTTTATTTTATCAAATTCTCTTATAAATCCATTAAAATTATCTTCATTCAAAATAAAAAAATCATCTTCCATTATCAAATAACATTCTTTGTTTCTTTTTAATAATTCATTCAGGCATTTTATATGCGATAATGAACAACCAATAATGCCGCGTTTATTTACAACCGCTTCCATTCTTTCTATATTTTTAAAAAAAGGATGTGTTTGTTTTAATTGTTCCATATGTTCTTTTCTATCAGTGCGGTGACTTAAATTTATATAATATCCTTCTACACCACTCATTTAATACAATAATATAATAATATGTCATATTGTATTAAAATCCTTTTTAGGTTAATTTAATATTTATAATTAAATGATAAAATTAACTTATATAATTAAATATTTAAACAATATTAAACTATTATATTATTAAATTACTTAATTTACAATGAAAAAATGTGATTTTATTTTAATTATTTTAAATTGTAAAGCATATAAACATAAATCCAACTTGCAAAAAGAAACGTGGTTAAAAAAACTTCCATCATCATTACCATACTATCACGTTATTGGAGAACCCGATTTACCGACGGATTTTGAATTTAACGAAAATGATCGTATTCTTTATGTAAAAACACCAGATGATTATAATTCACTTCCTAAAAAAGTTATTTGTGCATATGAAGCATTATATAAAACATATGAATTTAAGTATATTTTTAAAACAGACGACGACCAGCAATTAGTGAATGACCATTTTTTACCAGGCATTATATACAAATTAACATCAGAAAAGTTTCATTACGGTGGGCATATTGTTAATATTTGTAATGACCATATAAGTAAATACTATATAGAGCATGATTGTTTACCACGTAATATTCTTATGAAAAAAGGAATATATTGTAATGGACGTTTTTATTTTTTATCAAAGGAATCAATTGCAGATTTATTAACAAAAAAAGAAAAGTTTTATACCGAATATTTTGAAGATTATGCAGTTGGTTATTATTTAAATAGTAATTTAAAAAGTAGTATCTTATCAATAAATAATTATGAGTTTTTTCGCGATGTAGTATAATATATTTATTAATTTAATATTTACACAATAAAAATATATTATACACTTACCTTTAACGATTTTATTATCTCATCATAAATGGTAACTTTGTTCGTTTTTCATGCTCCGCGCTTAATCTGTTATAATATTCCTGTTGTCTCTGCAAAAGTTCTTTTTTATCCAAGTCGGTCATTAAATGTGCATAATTCGTTACGCGTCCTTCTATGTCACTATAATCCTCGCGTTGAATAACGGTAAGTGGTGTAATTAAATACCAATTGTCTTTTAATTGAAGAGAGAACCAATATTTATCAATTGCATAACTAATATGTTGTTCTGGCGAATGCATTAATTTTGCCAGTCCTTCTTTGTAATTTGCCAAGAGAGTATCGTAATAATGCCCGTTTACCATATAACATGTTGTCGTTTGGCAGCGGGTTACTGATACACACGTTTCGTCGATTTGTTCATAGGGCGGAACGTTATTTCCAGCAAATAAAACCACATCCCAATTATGTTGTTTTGATAAAAATCGGTTTAATTGTGTCTGAAACAATTCCACATTTGTAAACATTGTATCATCTTCACAAATAACCACATGAGAATAGTTACGTTCTTTTGCCAATTCAATACATTTAATATGACTCAATGTACACCCCACACGTCCGTTCACCGTTTTTACTCCATTAAATCTCTCTACATTCGTAAATCCAATCTGTTTCAATTGTGTTTCAATATGTTCTTTTCGGTCGGTACGGTGTGCTAGATTAATATAAAAGACATTCGTAATATCTTTTATATTGGTTATCTTGTTTAGTTCTGGTGATTGTGCCATGATAAGTATATATTATTGTTAATTATACCAATACTATATTTAAATATATTATTTAAACATATCAATATTTAAACATATCAATATTTATACTAATAATATATAATAAAACATTATGAGTAATACAATGAGTAAAAATATAACGACAAGCACGGGTGTAATTATAAATACAATGGATGTAATTAAAGAAAATGAAGATAATGTTAATGCTTCATTGCCTTTTGAAACTTTTTTGAATGAATTCACCAAAAAGATTGATGATTATGAAACATGTAATTGGAAAACAGTAACACATGTTTATTCTAATTTGTGGGATGATATTTCTCGGTTAAGAAAAGAGAGTTCACAAAACTTAAATGAAAGCAATATACAATTTTTTAATAATTGGAAATATAAAATTTCATTTGAACTAACAGAAAAATCACATCAAGACCAACAACAAATATTTAAAGATATGTCTTGGGAAAAGAGTTTTGTATTATCATTACTGTATTTCATATATCATTAAAAATCATCATTTGCTCCATCGCCATTATCGTTATTATCGCCAAAATCAAAAATATCATCCGGTTGGGTCTTTGTTGCCAATGCATATTCACCCACTCTTTTTTCAAAGAAATTTGTTTTTCCTTCAATTGAAATGAGTTCCATAAAATCAAATGGATTCACTGCATCATAAATGGTATCATAACCCAATTGAAGAGAAAGACGATCTGCCACAAATTCAATATATTTAGACATTTGTGTAGAATTCATGCCAATTAATCGACAAGGCAATGCTTCACAAATAAATTCTTGTTCTATTTTCACGGCGTCCATGATAATAGCACGCACCGTTTTTGCCGGGAGTTTATTCACCAATTTCGTATACAGCAGAATTGCAAACTCGGTATGCAGCGCTTCATCGCGTGAAATCAACTCATTGCTGAAAGTCAATCCTGGCATTAAACCGCGCTTCTTTAACCAGAAAATGGCACAAAAGGCACCCGAAAAGAAAATTCCTTCTACACAAGCAAATGCCAATAGACGCGCGGCAAATGAATCTTCTTCCGAATGAATCCACCGTTGTGTCCAGTCCGCCTTTTTGCGAATACACGGGTAATTATCTAACGCTTTAAACAGTTGTTGTTTCTCTTGTTTATCTTTAATGTAGGTGTCAATCAAAAGCGAATACATTTCCGAATGAATGTTTTCCATCGCAATTTGAAAACCGTAGAACGCGCGTGCTTCCGATAATTGCACGTCACTCATAAAACGCATTGCCAAATTTTCCAAGACAATTCCATCCGATGCAGCGAAAAATGCAATAATTGCCTTAATGAAATTCTTTTCCTCATGCGAAAGCGTCTCCCAACTTGCCAAATCTTTAGACAAATCAACTTCTTCTGCCCGCCAAAAACATTCAACCTGTTTTTTATACATTGCCCATATAGATTCATCTTGAATTGGAAACATTACAAACCTGTCTTCAGTCTCAGTCAATAAAGGTTCAGTCATTTTTGGTGATTGCGGTTGCTGTTGCGATTGTATGTTTTCCATGCCTAAATAATATAATACAATATATTTAATATTTTTTAGTATATTATATTATTATATATATTATTACTATATGACTAATATAGCATCACATACTACCGCATATGATGATAATGATAGAAGTAGTGGCATTAATATTGCTAAAAGTGATAAAAAAATGATGAATTTAGAAAAAGAGTTGAAACTTAAAAAAAAACAATTAAAGGAAGACTACCATATGATGTTAAAAAATGTTAAACAAAATCCATATTTAAAAGTTGCTATTCATGAATATGAAACTTTTTTTGAGAGCGAAAAGGAAAAGACACTGCAGAAAGTGGACGCTTTATCCAAATTACTAAAACTAACTAAAGATGAGATGGATAAGTTTGATATACTAAGAGAGATTAAACGATTAAATAAAATGAAATAATATATAAATATACTAGTAATGGATGGCAATAATTATCGTTTAATTGATATATTTCTCTCTGGACCTTTACAAATACTTGTATCAACGTATATAGCAAATACACATGTATTGCGTTATTTCATGTTATTAACGGGTATAATGAACATAATATACAACAGTCATAATTATTTATTATTTGGTTCTACCATACAATCACCATTTCCAATTATAAAACGGTTCGTTGATTTAAAAAATGGAAAAACACAATTACACCGATTATATAATTTGTTTATAATGTATCCTATTTTTATTATTATATTATTAAAGTATCATATGCCATTTAGTATAAAGTTTTTGTTTTTAATTAATATTTTTATTGGAGTTAGTTACAATTTATTCTATTACCTTACTATATAGAATATTTTGTAAATAAATGTCATTTATTCAAAGTATCCGTCGTATGTTATACAAGTATGGCACTAGTTCTGTTCCGAGTTATAAGTCGTGTGGTTGCAGAAAAACATTAAAAAATGGTAAGTCAAAACGTAGATATGGATATACGCGTCGCAATAAGCGTAGTAAGCGCATTCGCAAATAAAGTTTTCCATTTTAAAAATTATTAATCCATATATAATTATTAATCCATATATAATTATTAATCCATATATAATTATTAATCCATATATAATTATTAATCCATATATAATTTTATCTATTACAATTATATATATAACTATGAGAAAGCGTAGTTCGTCTAAGAAACCTGAAATGAGTATTAACTATTTATTAAAGAGTCGCAATGTCCTTTACGTTGTCCTCTTTTTATCAGTTGCCAATTTGTTTAGTTATTTAATGATGAAACAATTAGACGCTGTTGCATTTTTTATCATCATTGGATTTTTAACAACTTACTTTAGTAAAAATATGATTATTGTTATGTTGACTGCCGTTGTCAGCACTTTCTTTTTAGTGAAAATCAAAATGCTCGGAAATGTGAAAGAAGGAATGGAAGGTAAGAAGGATGATGTAGAAGATGAAGATAAGGAAGGAATGGAAGATAATGAGGAGGAAGAGGGGATGGATCACGATGAAGACCACAATGAAGGGATGGAAATGAAAAATGGACTTTCCACGCCGGAAATTCCTATTACGGAAAAACAACGCGAAAATGTCACCAAGGCAATGGGTAAAGTGTCTGGTGGAGCGCCTACCGGAGGTGTTAAAAAAACCACTACTACTGAAAAATTCGGTCAAAAATTAAATCCTTCCAATTACAACCAAAGCGATGACGATACAATGCCCAACAAAAAACCCAAATTTGATTATGCCGATACAATTGAATCTGCATATGATAATTTAGATAAGTTGTTGTCGTCTGATGCTATTAAAAATATGTCTCAAGATACGTCCCGTTTGGCAGAAAAACAGCAACAATTAATGAGTCATATGGATAAAGTAGGTCCTATGGTTGAAAAAGCGGCAGGATTAATGGATAAATTTGATTTTTCTAAAATGTCCGGAATGACCAATATGCTTAATAAGGCAATCGGCAATGTTGACCAAAAGGCAGAAGCGTTTTCCAGTTCACTTGGCAAAAAGAAGTAAATAATAAAAATCATAAAAATCGTAAATAACATTTATTTGCGTGTTGGTTCGTACCCCATCATATAAATATATTCTTTATCATCATCTAACTCGTTATTTTGGTGTACTTGTTTTATATTTTCATTATTAGAAGATAAACCACAATTATCTTCATTGGCATATTTAATTTTAAGAATAGTCTGACTATCATTATGAATATTCCATCTTCCTAAATTAATTTTAACATTTGGTGAATACATGGGTTTAAATATATTAAGAATACGTAGAGCGTTCATTATTTAATCTTTTCTAAAATAAAATATAGTATATATTATTTTCAATTTTTTTATTAATTATAATAATGTATTGTATAAATTTGATATTTTAAATCTTCAATGGTCTAAACCCACATATATATTTTTTAATATTCTAAAAATATATATACATTCACTCTAAAATGCCAAAACGTTGTCCTCCGGGTGTCATTTGTTTTGAAAATGCAACGATTGTATTCATTTGTGCTGTAATTGCGATTGTAGGGATATGGGTTTATATTAGAAGTGATAGAGTGTTTTCTGCACAACTACAACAACGCCATCATCAACCAACTGCTATTAATATCCATCATAATGGCGGTGGCGGTAATGATGGACGCGGTAATGATGGACGCGGTAATGATGTCTTTTTAGACATTTATAAGGCACCGTTACGCGATGACCGTTGTTCGCTCGGCAATGGTAGCGATATTCGTGTTGCCCCTTCTGCAATTTCACAGGTTTCTAATGCAGTCAACGTTTCTACGCAAGGGTGTGGTGATTCTCCCTACCGCCAAGTCGGAATTTTAACCCGATTAAATGGGAGTGACGAAACGATTCTTCCTTTAATGGGACGTCCGTTATTTACAAGGAGAGATAAATGGAACTTTTATACCTTAAATGATAAAAACAATATGATTAAATTACCAGTTACCGTGAAAGGGCGCAGTGGAACGGATGAATACGGATGTGATAATGTCTATACCGGCGATACCGTTTATGTGGATGGGTATAATGGTGCTTTTAAAGTGACGGCATACGATAATCAAGTCATGCGTTATTTGCCTGGGTTGTAAAAAATATATAGATTGTTTTATTTAGAGAAGTATCTATATATTTTTTGCTCATTGTATATTAGTATAAATGGAAGAAACAAAAACAGAAACAGAAACAGAAATAAACACAATGGAAAAATCAAATGCAAATGGTATAGATTATATAGAAGATGATGAACGTGTCGAAATTAATATGCGTGAAGTAAAAAAAATGAATGAACCGATTTGTGTGATTAAATTAAAAAATGGAAATTATAAACAACCTACTAAAAAGGAAATAAAATTATTAGAAGAAAAGGGGATGAGTAATCCATGTCTAGGTAAAGCAGCATCAAATGTAAAACCAAGTGTAAAACCAAGTGAAAAAACAAATGTAAATCCAAATGTAAAACCAAGTGAAAAAACAAATGTAAAAACAATACCAGGGTTGAAACTAAACAATAATACAACGAATAATACAACAACATTAGAAAAATTACAAAAAGAACTTGATACAACAATATTAGATCAACAAAAGGCGGCGCAGGAAGCAGCAAAACAAAAAGAAGCAGAATTAAAGAAGGCGGAACAGGAGGCAATAAAACAAAAAGAAGAAGAATTAAAGGCGGCAAACTTAAAAAAAGAATTAGATACACAAACTGCTATTTTAGAAAAAAAAAAAATTGATGAACGAACCCGATTAGATGCAGAAAATGAAAAAAAAAGAATAGAGGCAGACCAAGAAAAACATAATGAAGAAAAATTAAAACTCTTAGAAAAACAACGTATTGAAGAAGAAAAACGTATTGAAAAAGAAAAACGTATTGAAAAAGAAAAACAAAATAAAAGAAAACTAATAAATGACGCCTTAATTGAGCGATTTAAGAATATTCAGGTCAAAGCAGAGGAAGAAGCAGAAAAAGCAGCAGCAGAAGCAGCAGCAGAAGAAGAAAGAAAGGCAGCAGCAGCAGCAAGAGCAGAAGAAGAAAAAGCAAAAAAAATTGCAGCAGAAGCAGAAGAAGAATTAAAAAATGCAGAGGCAGCAGCAGCAGAAGCAGCAAAGGCAGCAGCAGAAGAAGAATTACAACGACTTAAATTTTTAAAAATACGAGCAGACAAAGCAGTAAAAGAAACACAAGAATTATTAAAAAGCACATACCCAACAGATATTGCTAGAACTAGTCGAAAGTTCTTTGCAGAAAAAGCAAAAACGGAACAAACAAAAATAACGAACTTAATAGAAAAATTACAAAGTAATACTGGATATGGTGAAGGTCTTATAGCACAAAATGAATTTAGAGGTAGGGCAGCGTCAATAGCAAAGGGTATAGAAACAGGTAATGTTGCAGTAATGAACTATAACAATTTACTAGATGTAACAGGAACAAATAATAATCAAATTTTAAAACAAGATTTAAAAAATAAAACAGATATTGAAAAATATTTAAATAAAGTGATTGAACTTAGTATGGATGCCAAAAATAAAATTACAGATATAATGCTGGATACTATTATATTAATAAAATTAAAACAAGATATTGATAATAAAGAAGAAATAGGAACAACCTTTGATGTTAGTTATAATGGTATAGTTAAACAAGTAAGTTATACAAAGGATGATGATGTTAAAAAATCATTTTCATTTACAGAACCAAGTTCGGATGGTAGTAAGAAAGATTTTACCGTAGACAACATTAAAACAATATTTGCAACAAACGCACAAGGAGGAAGTAAAAAATATAATAAAATAAATCTGAAATTAAGAAAAACAACATTGAAAAAAAAGAAAGGGAAAAAATATAATAAAAAACGGTATACTATGATAAAGAAAAGTTTAACTAGAAATAAGAATAGGACTAGGAATCGGTCTACGAAAACCAAAACGAAAAAACAAAAACGCCGTATTAAAAAACCAAGATATACAAAAAGGCGTTATTAAAAAATATAAGATTCAAATAAAAAATCTTATATTTTAATACATTTTCATTTTTATTATTTGTGT
>Ga0181564_10005845_pt1 | contig 10148 bp, 8 predicted proteins | sample 011ome_24_FD_134512 | JGI IMG/M metagenome (GOLD analysis project Ga0181564, IMG submission 134512) | Coastal salt marsh microbial communities from the Groves Creek Marsh, Skidaway Island, Georgia - 011513CT metaG (megahit assembly) | ecosystem: Environmental > Aquatic > Marine > Intertidal zone... | reverse complement strand
TACATTAAGGAGTTTATTGTCGAGATTCCGGAAGATATGGATTATAAGGCTGGTGGTTATATACAGATTAAAATTCCTAAATGTGAAATAAAATTTTCAGAGATGGATGTAAAAGCGCATCCACAGGATCATCCTGGTGAACCGGATAAATTTGAAAAAGATTGGGGTGAAGGAAAATTTGCCATGAGAGACCTAGTAATGAAAAACTCTGAAGAAGTAGTTAGAGCCTATTCTATGGCCTCCTATCCTGCAGAAGGTCGAAGGATTATGCTAAATGTGCGTGTGGCAGCTCCACCTTGGGACGGTAAGAACAATGCATGGATGAATGTTAATCCAGGTATAGCTTCTTCGTATATCTTTGGACTAAAAGAAGGTGATAAAGCTGTAGTTTCCGGACCTTATGGTGAATTCTTTATTAATCATTCAGAGGCTGAAATGTTATATGTTGGGGGTGGTGCAGGAATGGCTCCAATGCGTTCTCACTTATACGAGCTTTTTAAAACGCTCAAAACAGGTAGAAAAGTTTCCTATTGGTATGGCGGACGTTCTCGAGCTGAATTATTCTATATCCATTATTTCAGAGATTTAGAGAAGGAATTTCCGAACTTTAAGTTTTACATGGTTTTGTCCGATTCTCTTCCGGATGACAATTGGATAGAAATGAAAGATATTAATGATACGGAAGGTGATGGTTTTACTGGCTTTGTCCACAATGCAGTAATTGATCAATACTTGAAGGATCATGAAGCTCCTGAAGATATTGAATTTTATTTCTGTGGACCACCAATGATGAACGTTGCAGTGCAAAACATGTGTGACGATTGGGGTGTTCCTCCTGAGAATGTACGATTTGATGACTTTGGTGGATAATCAATAAATAATTAAAAGGTTAAATCCTCCTGCTTTTTAAGTAGGAGGATTTTTGTTTAAATGCGCAAAATGAAAGTTGTAACACTACTATTAATTACTTTTCTATTTGTAAGATGCGGAGAGAACCAGGAGTCTATTAATCCCAAAGGTAAAGATCTGTTGCCTAACTTTTTCCAAATAACTGGATATGCGCAAGGAACAACTTACTCTGTAGTTTATCAAGACTCCTTGGAACGAGATTTATCGAATTCAATCGATTCTTTGCTTAAAGATTACGATAGTTATCTTTCTGCCTATGTTGATACAAGTTTAATCTCTCAATTTAATAATTCTGAATATAGCCCAACATCTTCAAAAACAAGATGGAACAATGATTTTTTAGATTTGGAGATTAAGCCTGATGGAATTTTTGAAGATTGTTTTAAATCAGCAAAAGAAATTTACCATGCTACGGATGGCGCATTTAATCCTGCAATTTTTCCATTAGTGCAATATTGGGGCTTTTTTAAAGGTGAAATAAGAGAGGATGCTTCCGAGATTGAAATAGATTCCCTTTTAAAAATAGTTGATTTTTCTGATTCCATGATTAACCTATATACCGATACTGTTTCTAAAGGTGATGTTATATTTGGTTCGACTCTGGTAATAGGTAAATTGAATGGAAATACGAAGATTGATTTCAATGGAATTGCACAAGGGCACTCAGTAGATATTATAGGGAGTTATTTATTATCTCTCGGGATCATTAACTTCATGGTAGAAGTGGGGGGGGAAGTATTATGCAATGGAGTGAATAACAAAAACACTTACTGGCAAATAGGGGTGGATAAACCTGTAGAAAACTCATCTCCTGGGAGTGAAGGTTTTCAATTTGTTGTTACTGTAAATAATGGTGCAATTGCTACTTCTGGAAACTACCGTAAATTCTACGAAAAAGAAGGGTTAAAATATGCACATACTATTAATCCTAAAACAGGGTATCCAGTTCAACACTCTTTGCTAAGTGTAACGGTAAAAGCAGATAAATGTGCTGATGCAGATGGGTATGCAACAGCATTTATGGTAATGGGAGTCGAACAGACCAAGAAATTTTTAAGCGCGAAACCAGAGCTTGGTTTGGAAGTATATTTGATCGCTTCCAATGAAATAGAGGAGTATGATGTTTGGATGACAAATGGGTTTGAAAACCTTATTTCGAAGTAATAGTAAACAAAATAAGAAACTTTATTGAGATTTTGAGGTCGGAAAAATACGTATTCGTAAATTTTTATATTTGTTTTTATGATTGAAACATTGAACAATAAATCTGCTCTTGTAGCGAAAAAATTATTTACAATTTGGCAGGAATCATATAGGGTAGAGGCAAAGCTTCTTCAGGTTCTTGATTTTCCTCCATTAAATAGAACAGTTGCAGATTTTATAAATTCTTCAACGCGATTTTATAGTTTTGTAAAAGATGATAATTATAATGCTGTAATGGAGTTGCGAGATAATGATGATGTTTTACATATTCAAAGTTTGGTAGTGCAGCCTAGTCAATTTAGAAAAGGATTAGCCAGCAAAATGATTGCTTTTGTATTGAGTGAGAATATGGAGTATAACTTTACTGTGGAAACGGGTTGTGATAATTTACCAGCGATAAACTTATATTTAAAGTTTGGTTTTGTTGAAACGAAACAGTACGAAACAGATTATGGTATTCGTAAAATTTGTCTTTTATTAAATAGAAACGGGAATTAACCACCTTTTCTTTTTACCGAATACCCATCAGCTTCTAAAAGCTTTATAACCTTATCTCGGTTATCTCCTTGGATTAATATTTCGCCATGCTTAGAGCTGCCTCCAACACCGCATTTAGACTTTAGCTTTTTTCCTAAATCATTTAAATCGGCTTCAGCGCCAACAAAACCTTCTATAAGAGTAACAACACTCCCTTTTCGTTGCTTTCTATCTAGAGAAACATATAACTTTTGCTGATTAGGAGCAAGTGTCGCTTCTTCTTTATTTTCAAAGTCATCGTTGAAAGAGAAAATTTCTATTCGTTTTTTCTTTTTTGCCATTTTTAATAATTCAATACTCGGATTTTCTGAATTTCCTTCTTAGTAGCTAATTCCAGTTCTACCCTAATAAGTTTTTTAAACTTTAGAAACGCTTCTGTTTTATATGTCGAATCAATTACATCTGACCAATGAATATTGACAGTATATATAGTATCAATCACATTCGTAAAATTACTTTCTAAGGCTTTTGAAAATGTAAATTGCTCTATTTCTGGAAATTGCGCCTTGATTCTTTTTTCAAGTGCAATTAAATTTATTTCAGAAGCTTTTAATCTTGCTAATTCATTCCGATAGAAATCTCGTTGTTCACTAACAGAATTAAGGTTGTCTAGTTGATTTTCATATAGCTTGTTGATTACGTTTAATTCAAGTGCAGTAGTATCTAGATAAGATGGTTTGGCATTTTGTTTAATTGTTAGCTTTGCGGCAGCAAGGTCAAAGTCTTTTTGTAGTTCTATCCAGTAACTTTCGTCTTTCTTGTCTAAGTATTCGCCGCTGACAATAAGTTTGATTTCAGGGTTTCCATCATTGAAATTTGTTTTGAATCGAATATCTCTAGTTTCGTTCATATCTTCCAGTTTTTCTATATAGCTGAAAACATTTTGTTCGAAAATAGATTCCTTGATAACTGTTACAAACTTGAAAACACTCGGAATCATTATTAAAAGGGTGGCCGCCAAGATGTATATTTTCACCTTCTTCTCGGTTTTTTGATTGACAAATGCCACTTTTGGAAAGTTGAGCAGTCGCAAAACGATAACGGTTGATAAGGCAATGAATACAGAGTTTAATAAAAACAAATACATTGCTCCAAAGAAGTAGCTGAAATTACCTATTGCCAATCCATATCCTGCTGTACACATTGGAGGCATTAATGCTGTTGCAATTGCTACACCTGGTATAATGGTTCCGGCTGCACCAAGTTTATGAGTAGCAGCAGCAATTACACCTGCTAATCCACCAAAAAACGCTACCAATACTATTAAAACGTGCGGCTTGGTTCTTCCAAGAAGTTCTGATGTTTCTGCTTTTAAAGGGGTTAGAAGAAAGTATAAATAGGACGCTATCAAACTAGCCCCAACCATGATGGCAAAGTTAATTAATGATTTTATTAGTATTTGAAAATCGTTAGTAGCTAAGGCAAGACCTAATCCTCTAATGGGTCCCATTAATGGTGAAATAAGCATGGCTCCTATAATTATCGCGGGCTCTTCAAGGTTCAAGCCAATAGAAGCTACAACAATTGAACAAATCAGAATCCAAACGTTGGAACCATAAAATTCAATTCCATCTTTAATATTTGCGATAGTTGCCATGCGATCAACTTCATCCTTAATAGAGATCGTTTTAAGAAAGAAATGGAACAGATTTTTAGGAATATCTTTAATTTCTTCCTTTCCTAGTTCAATTCGAGTAGGGTCATAATCCACTTTTTGCTGATTTTTATCTTCTTTGTTTTCTTCTGTCATTTAATGCCCTTTAGAAAATGAAAGTACTGATAATTTTTTATATATAGTTCAAATATTCTTGGTCCTTTAAATAGTTGAAACACATTTGAATTCAACGGGTAGTAGCCATTTTAAAACAATAAACAAGTGATTACTGTTCAAAAAGCTCTAATAATTTTTCAAGAGAATTTTGGCTATCCTTACTATTAAATGCAGCAATAATTTTCTTTTTGTCAAACTCTGTTAGATGAAAACTCATTGATATTTCTTCATTTTCATTTTGATTTAAGTAAAATGAAACCACATCTATTTTACCTGGGAACCATTCTATAGCATTCTTAAGAAATTGATCATTATTATAATCATGTGTTTTAAGAATGTTTCCATATACATTAGCAAAAGGTTTTGAAATACGCTGCATTATTGATCCATTCCCTACATTTTCAACTTCAAAGTACTTTTGTTTATCTCTTATTTCTATAATTATAATTCCATTCGTATTTTCTGTAATCCAATCTTTAAAAGCCCGGATAAATTCTAAACTTGTTTTTAATCCGTAATTGTCTCTTAATCCAGCGTCCATTATCTCTATTGGAGGCTCAGTAGGCAAAGATACCATTGGTAGAACATAGGGAAAAGTAGCATTCATTCGAATAGCTGTTGTAAAGTCTAAATTCTTGGCATTATTATTTTTTAATAGCTCAGAGTATTCAATATTCTCTAAGGAGCTATAAGTTGAAGTTCCAAAAGTAGTGTCGTTATAGGTTAAGTAACTAATAGGCTGCGGTGAAATAAGCATTCTCCTTCCATCATTTGTTATGGATGGTGAGAATATTATCATAGGTATTTGAGCTTCTTTTTCAGGAAGGTAATACTCGAACAATTTTTTGTTCTTTAAAACACCTAAATTCTCAATCAATTTTTGTTCAAAAAAGTAGCCTCTATCTTTTGAATATGTATATGGTCCATTGTATACTTTTTGCGAGCGTATGAAAAAATCAGTTGTCGCTATACTAAAGGCCATCGGATTTAATAAATCTTTACAAATGTTATCTAAGTACTTAGGATCGGATAAATTAATAGATTTATCTGTTAGGCTTTGTAAATACAACTCTCTTAGGTAAGAAGCGCCAATCATTCCTCCAGAAGCACCTGTTATTAGATGCGTTTGCTTGAGTAATTTCCCATTCGTAATGCTGTCAAGTTTTGTTATAACTGACATTGTCCAAAGACCTGCTCTTAGACCACCTCCACTAATATTAAAAATAACCATTTTTGGTTTTTTATTCGTGTGAGACATATTTTTCTTCTTCCAGTTTTCCAATATTTGAATGGTGTGGGTAAAGGCTTCTTTGTAATTTGTTTCGTTTGCTGATAACTTTCTCAAACTATCATATGAATAGGATGCTTTTGTCTGATAGTCAATTCCGTATGCGTAGTTAGTGAAATTAAACATATCGTAATTTTTCGAAGCATAATTAAAAGTCATTAATCCTACAATCACTAGAGTTAATGTCCATCCTTTAAACCATGAATACAAAGCGCTAAAGAGCAATAAGAATATCGTGAATATTAAAAATATACTTGCCCCAGCTGGTATAATAACCCAATCGATATCTCTGAATAATCCTAAAATGATAAAAGAGGCAATTAGTACAATTTCAAAAAACGAAGCATTAATATGATTTTGTTTAAAAACTTTTTTAAGTAGTTCCTTATCATAGTGGTCACTTCTACGTGCCATTTTTAATTTAGTCAAACTTCCCATATAGGTCTCTACGCGCCATTTTTGTTTTCTTCCTATACGCTGGTACCACTTAATTTTTTTGATTAGTGTGGCTTCTTTTCCTGAAGCTAGTAGTTTTTCGAAATAAGAAGCATCTTTACCACTAATTTCATGTACATTTTTATTGAACCTTACAAAATATAAGGTAGAGATAATAAGAAATAGTAGGATGCCAAGTCCTAAGCCAACAAGGTTCCATAGCGCCATTGAATGGGGTATTAGTTCTTCATCTACTTGAAATGCATAGGCTTTAAAGAAAAGTGTAATGACAAAAATGAAAGGAATTATATGATTGTTATAGCAGAACTTAATAAACGGTCTCGAAAGGGTTGCTAGAAACTGAAATTCCGAAGCATATATTATGTAGCTATAAATATTGAAAGCCATAATAAATCCTCCAATCGAGAAACCTAGAATAGCAAAAGATAAAAAGTTGACTTCGCCTAAATATTCTGGTGCGAGAAATAGGTAAGGGATTCCATAGCTTTTCCCAATTACACCGGTCATGAATAAATACAATGTTAACCAAAATAATAAGAGTAATTGGTTTCTTTTAATGTGTAAGAAAACTAGTTGGAAAGGAAAAAAGTAAAATATTCTACCAGCAATGCCTTTTTTAGGAGTAGGTGTATGTTTGGGAGAATTACTCATTTTTAATATTACGCTAAAATTTGTAAAAAGATTTGTTTTTTAGATGAAAATTGCATAAAATACATCTAATTGGCATTAAGTCGAAATAAAATTCTATTCTTCATGTACGTGTTCTTTCTTCTTAATAAGGTTCAAAGATTTCCAATTGAGAGCAAATAACCCAACCGAAATTATGGAAAATAAGAATATTATGAGTTCAATTTTATTTGATTTTTCCGTTAAACTTTCCCTCCAGTTCCATGTCATTAATAGATGTAAAAAAGGCATAATAAAAGTCGGTATTGAAAATATATAGAAGCCTATTTTTTTCATACGCCACATAAATACTACACCTATAAAAGCCAATGCATGCAAACAAGCATAAACAAAGAAGTATTTTCCACCAATTGCTTCAAATGCTTTATCGTGAATAGCAGAGGAGCTTATTAATAGACCGACAGACCCATAGTAGATAATCATCAATAAACTCCACCCAAGGTAAAACCAACAAAGTATACGAAGAAACATGGAAGGTTTGTTTTTTCCAAGTATTATGCGTTTAAGTAAGCGGAGGTTTCTGGACAGAATGCTAATTGGTTCTGTTTTTTTTTCAGCTGCAATGTTTTCTTCTTCAATTCTTATACGCTCGATTTTATTTTCCTGCTCTATCATCTTATTAAATGCCTTTTTTGAGTTAGAAATAATGCTACATAAACAAGCGTTATTGCAATACTCGCATTGCCAACAATAATGGCTCCACTTCCACCAAACATGACAAAAGGAATTGCAGCATATGCACCTTGAAAAATTGCATAGATGACAAAGCCCAGTTTTAAGCGAATAAACATCATTGAAACACCAAGTAATGCTAAAACATCCAATATAGATCTGTAGATGTACATAAGGGAAATCCTCATGGATAGAGCTTCATTTATTATTTTTCCATCGGCTTCAAGGGTGTTTATTCCTTGATCTTGTAATAGGTCAAATTTTGTTTCCAATAATTCCCAAGTTGTTTGATCAGGTGATTCCATAACATCTTGAATCGAACCATAGGTCAAGTAGAATGAAGTATCCTGTGCCATAGCCAATGCAAAGCCAACGAAACTGAGGATACAAAGAATTTTAAGGCTCTTTGGAGTTTCTAATTTTTCTGCTATTTCGGTTTTTTGATTTGCCACCTACTTACTTTTGTTGGATATTTTGAACTTGCTAAACCCTTTTCCATTGTTGGGGAGTAGATCTATTTTTTTTAACCTATTTTCTCTTTCAATGGACAAGCTTATCGAATCTTCTTGAAAATAAATCAACCATTCAGATAGATCATTATTGATTCTTATTCCATTTATAGAATGAACACAGTCACTAACAACGATACCTGATTTTTCTGCAGTAGAATCTTCCAGTACATGAGATATTTCAAAAGAACCACTTTTCCAAGTTCCTTTTAATCCAAAGTTTTCATATTCTTTAGTAGATGGTTTGGTTTCAAATTTCCAGCCTTCATAGTTTAGGGCTTCAACAATAAATGGAGTGAAATCCTCTGTTCCATAGACCAGTTTGGTGAAAATGTCTTCGAAGGATTCGCCAGATATTTTTTCCAATATATTGCGATATTCTACTTCTGTATATCCTTTTCCTGTATTGGAAAGCTTATACATCTCTTGCATTACATTATGCAAGGAAGCGCCATTGATGGTGGCTCTTCGTATGCGCATATCGCAAATATATGCGATTAAGGCTCCTTCTGTGTAGATAGATGTTTTTCTGCCAGGAATACCTTGCACATAGCCATCTAACCAGGTGTCCCAAGAAGAATTAGCAACACTCATGTGTTTTCGACCATCGTTATGAAAATGCCTGGTCAAGTAAGTCTCAAATTCTTTAAAATATTGGTTTTCTTCGAATACCCCACATTCATAAAGTACTCGATCTCCCATATAACTTGTAACACCCTCTGCAACATATCCCATATGAGAGTAATTCTCTTTTGTGAAATCGTAAGGAAGCATTTCTTTCGGCCTAATTGCTTTAATGTTCCATGTGTGGTAAAGCTCGTGAGAACTGACGCCTAAAAAATCTACATAAGATGTACCAAACAATTTGTGACTAGGCCCCAATTGAATTACCGTGCTTTTTTGATGTTCTACACCATGATAGCTTCGATAGGAGGTTATCTGATTTAAAAAGTGGTATTCCTTCACTGGGAAACCTTTGAAAATTTCTATTTGATAATTAGTAAATTTTTGGAAGTCTGTAATTAGCTTATTCCAATTAGGCTTACATTCTCCTTGAAACCAAATATGAAAGGTAATACCTTTGGATTCGTAGCTTTTGTGCTGTAAAGAATTAGAGGCTATAAATGGCGTGTCAGCCAATTCTTGGTAGTTTGAAACCTTAAAAAGGTTATTTTCTAAAGGCTCCATAGATGAAGCTACTTTGTAATCGTTAGGTATAGCTAGTTGAATTTCACAAGGTTCGTTTTCTTTCCCTAAAATATATACACAACAATTAACAGGGTTTACATATAATTGATTCTCATCCATCCATGTTGCACCTGCATTTAACACTGAAGCGTAATAATCATATTGTATACTAATAGACGTAGCATTTTTGCAATCTAATTCCCAAGAGTCTTTGCTCAACTTTGGTGCACATAAACGATTTCCATTTTGGTCATATACAACAAAGTCTTTTACGTTTTTTGCAAAGTTTGCTAGTTCATAGCGCCCCGGCCTCCATGCAGGAAGTTGAATCGTTAGTTTATCTTGATTAGATAAACTACATTCTACTTGAATTGAGATAAAATGATTGGCTGGATTTTTTGCAGAGAATGTATATTTCATTAAAAAAATGGTGTTTGCTCAAAGTTAGTATTTTTGAAAGATTCTTTTTAAGAAAATCTACAAAATACGATTAAATGAGATTGTATTCTTAAAGAACTGGAAGTATCCTCTAGTGGAATCAGATATTCCGAAAATATTTATGGATGTATTAGTTAATTATTTACTAAATTCGTCAACTCAAAATAGATAATATATGAATTACGATTTAATAGTAGTAGGAAGTGGTCCTGGAGGATATGTCACTGCAATTAGAGCCTCACAATTGGGTTTGAAGACAGCAGTAATTGAAAAAGAATCAATAGGTGGTATTTGTTTAAACTGGGGTTGTATCCCAACAAAAGCATTGTTAAAAAGTGCAAATGTATTTGAATACATTAACCATGCCTCTGATTATGGGATTTCTGTAAAAGAAGGAAAAGCTGATTTTGACGCAATTGTTAAAAGAAGTAGAGGAGTGGCAGATAAAATGAGTGGAGGTGTCCAATTCTTAATGAAGAAGAACAAAATT
>Ga0181564_10005832_pt1 | contig 10158 bp, 15 predicted proteins | sample 011ome_24_FD_134512 | JGI IMG/M metagenome (GOLD analysis project Ga0181564, IMG submission 134512) | Coastal salt marsh microbial communities from the Groves Creek Marsh, Skidaway Island, Georgia - 011513CT metaG (megahit assembly) | ecosystem: Environmental > Aquatic > Marine > Intertidal... | reverse complement strand
ATTCCCTATCTGAATGCTTCTAAAAAAAGTTTTGATGCTCACCATAAAACGACATATAAGTTTTCTCTATTAATTTTGCAATGATCGATAGATTGTTCTTATAGGATATGTTTACGCGTTTCGTTAAATGGTTGTAATTTTAAACGACACCACCACCACGACAAACCACAAAAGCAAAGCTACATCCCTAGAAAAAGCCAAAAAAATGACCCAAAACGATTAAAAGGGACACCCCCCTATCGAAAAAAATGTCGGTTTCTGTTTTGATGGTTGGCTGTGAAATGTATATATAACCTTTTTACTACACCTATCTGATAATAAAAAAGTGTGTCGAATCCAATATAAAAAGTGTGTCGATTTTTTTTTACCCCCTTTTAAGAGCCATAAAAAAGATTTACCGTGACTAAAATACCAACTAAAAAAATAGATTTTCTACTAAAAATGATAAATAGTGTCGAAAATCGACACTGGTGTGTCGAAAATAAAGTAAAATCGACACTAGTTAAGTTACTGATTATCAGTATTATGATTACTGTTAGTGTCGGAATGTCGATTTTTTTTCTATTCTAAAAAAAAATAAAATATATAATAATATATTATAAATATATATATATATAGGGAACACAAACAAACTGACATCTAAATATTTTTCGTATATTTGTTGGTATAAAATTAAATGAAATGAATGAACTATTTTTTGACCAGGAAGGTCGAGACAAACTTATTAGTGGTATCGAGAAGATATCAAAGGCTGTAAAGAGTACTTTAGGTCCTATGGGTAACACGGTTATCCTTGAGTCACAGACACACACAAGGGGACTTACAGTTACTAAGGATGGTGTAACCGTAGCTAAAGCTATTAATCTAACTGACCCTGTAGAGAACCTTGCCGTTAGGATGGTTAAGGAGGCTGCAGATAGAACAGCGACATCCGCAGGGGATGGAACAACTACCGCCATAGTTCTTACTGAGGCTATTGTGTTGGAGGGTATGAAACTGATAAAGGAGAACCCATCTATCGGTGTGGCTGACCTTGTTAGGGAGATAAACAGGATAACTGACATCGTTATATCTGGTCTTAGCAAGAAATCAAAGAAGGTAACTGGTAAGACGCTACGTGACGTTGCAACGATATCATCTAACAACGACAAGGATCTTGGTAGGCTCATAGCTAATGTCTATAAGATGGTTGGTAAGGACGGTGTTGTTACCGTTGAGAACAGCCAGACGAGTGAAACATTCTACGAGGTAACTAACGGTATTAAGATTGAAAGGGGTCACACAAGCAGGCTCTTTATCAACAACCAGAAGAACGATGAGTGTATCCTTGACGACGTTTACATACTTGCTACGGACCTTGAGATATCAAACATACTTAACATTGAGAACGTGCTGAAGCCTATCATACAGGAAAACAAGAAGCTGCTGATTATAGGTGAGTGTTCACAGAACGTTATAAACACCTTGGGTATGAACGTTGTGAAGAACAACCTAAAGATATGTAACATAAAACCACCGCAGTTTGGGTACAAGACAAAGGAACTTATGAGTGACATCGCTCTTTCAGTTGGTGCTAAGTACTTCTCAGAAGCCACAGGAGACGATTTAAGCCTTATTTCTATGAAAGACTTAGGTCATGCCCAGAAGGTTGTTGTTAGTCCAACACAGACCGTTATAGTGCGTGATGAGAACAACTCCAATGAGGTTGTTCAGAGGATATCTGAGTTGAAGGACGCTAGGGATATGGCACATAGCAAGTCTGACAGGGACTTTATCAACGACAGGATCGCTAGCCTTTCAGGCGGAGTAGGTGTGGTATATGTTGGTGGAGACTCTGACATCGAGCAGAAGGAGTTGTTTGACAGGGTTGAGGACGCTGTATGTGCTGTTAGGTCTGCACTTGAACAGGGTATACTTCCAGGTGGAGGGTCCTCGTTGCTTTACTACTCTAAGGAGATAGAAAAGTTGGGGGACGCTGGTATGGTGCTCTCTAAGGCTCTACAGGCTCCGTATCATCAGATAAGCATCAACGCTGGTGTTGTTCAGCAGACCTCACCTGACTATGAGTTTGGTTACGGGCTGAACGTTAAGACTAACGAGGTTGGTGACATGTATAAGATGGGTGTTATAGACCCTGCTAAGGTAACAAAGAACGCACTAAGAAATGCGGTGTCTGTTGCCACGACTATTTTAACCACTAACGCAATTGTAACAATAAAGAGGTAATGAAGGCAATAAACAAGTACATAATAATAGAAAAAATTCTTGAACAGATGAAAACTGATTCAGGTCTTATCCTCTCTGGAGAGGATGCCAATGAGTTTAGGTACAACAAGGGAGTTGTGGTGAACCCTGGCACGAACGTTGACACGGTGAAAAAAGGTGACGTTATTTACTACGACAAGTCATCAGGTCACACGATGGTAATACAGGACAAGAAGTTCACGATCATTCTGGAGCGTGACGTTGTTGTTGTTTTATAGATTTATTCATTTGTTTTATAGCTCGTCCATATACCTTATCGGTGTAGGGCGAGTTTTTTTTGAATATTGGGTTATTTGTTGGGTTCTCTGATATAGGATTCTCACCCGACATCCTCTTGTAGAACTCTGTTATCATCCTCTTCCCCTTGTACGATAACTCATACAGAGAAGGCTCGCTACCTTTTGACTTACGCCACACGGATATCCATCCGTCCTTCAGTAGCTTATAGAACCTCTTCTCATCCCACGAAAATATCTGGTTGTACTCGTTGAAGTCTGTCCTCTTGAACAAACGTTCTGAGTATAAGAATAGTAGCATTTCTAGGTCGGCGAGACCCACTCCGTGGGTCTTCTTTATCCAATATCGAACAATCCTGAAATATTTGAAGTAATCGTACTTAGGTTGCTTACGGTCGTAGTTTATTCTAACCCTATCGTTGTAACCCTTTGTCGGCACTTTTCTATCCCACTTTCTTCTTGCCTTTCGTTTTTTCATTATCACAAAGATAATAATTTTATATATCTTTGCATAAAAAATATTATGAAGGCAAAACCATGTACATCGAAAGTGAAAGCTAAAACTAAAATGAAGAGCTATGCAAAGAAAAAAAAGTAGTATGACACTTATACAGAAGGGTATTGAGATGAAAAAAGCTAAAAAAATGGCTAAGGAAATGGAGGAGGCTATGATGAAGGCTATAGTATACAACTCAATAAAGAAAAAATAATGGGTCTAAGTAGATCTGCAAAATATTACAGGGATAACCCTGAAGCTAGAGCGAAGAAAAACGCTTATCAAAAGAGGTTTAATAAGAGAAAGAGTCAAAGTAAGAGCAGGGTAGAACTGAATCGTCTGAACAGGCTCTTTGGAACGTACGGTAACGGTGATAATTTAGATGTTTCTCACCGCTCTGGCAAAAAAACAAGACTAGAACATCAGTCTAAGAATAGAGGAAGTAAGAAAAACACGCCTGGAGATAGAAGGGCTAGAGGTTAGCTATGGATTTAGTAAGGTTTGAGTTAAGTTTAGGTTTCATGAAGGGTATAGTGTTAGGAGTATACCAAGAGGATTTTTATGGTGAAGATGTATTTGAGAGGGATGTAAACCTTTGTTTAGGTATGTTTTTTATAAGATTAACAATGGTATATAACTAATGGCTAATAATAATAAGATATGTCCGTCAGGAATAGCTTGGGCTAAGAGAACTAAAAAATATACAAGAAGGTAATGGCAGACAAGAGCAAGATGAAGTGTAACCGACCTACCAAGTCGGACAGAGCAGGTAAGAAGAAGATGGTTAAGGCTTGTTCTAAAGGTACAGAGAAGCTGATTCATTTCGGAGCTTCAGGGTACGGTCACAACTACTCTGCTGCTGCACGTAAATCCTTTAAGGCTCGTCATAAGTGCTCTACAGCAAAGGATAAGCTGACGGCTAGGTACTGGGCTTGTAAGAACTTGTGGGCAGGTAAGGGAGGATCTACAAAGAGTTCTCCAAAATCAAAACAGGGAAAGTATTAGATTATGAAAAGTAAAGGGTTAGGGGATAGTATTGAAAAGCTAACTAAAGCTACAGGTGTGAAGGCTATTGTTAAAAAGGTAGCAGGAGACGACTGCGGATGTGCAAAGAGGCGTGACATTTTGAACAGAATGTTTCCATATAAGTAAACTATTATGAAAGGTTGGTCAAAAGTTAAAGATTTATTCTGGTACAGTGACAGTGAACCAAACGAGGTTCTTATTGCGTTCTGTCATGTTTTGGCTTTACCATCGTCTATGTTGATGGAGTTTAATGATCCTAATCTTTTGTTTATATTAGGAGGAATAGGATCAGGTTTGTTTCAGTTATGGGCGGTTCTGTTTAAGGGATGTTTAAGGTATCGATTGATAGCGGTTCAGTTGGCATCTATTGTAGCTGTAATGACTGTTGTAAACCTATGTTTTGAAGGTTTAATGGAAGGTTCAAGGGTGGGTTGGATTATTATACTTTTATTTGCTTTTTGGAACACCGTGAGGGTATTTAAAGAAAAAATGGAGAGGAATGGTTAAGAGGATATTAAAAATATGGGGTTATAGTGATAGTCAACCTACTGAAATTACTTTAGCTTTAGCTAATATTTTTTTAACTCATGTAGCGATTGGAATTGAGATTGGTGATAATTATATATTTAGAGTAGTTATATTTTTGAGTGGGTTGTATCAATTGTATTGCGTCTCAAAAGAAGATTTAAGTTGTAGATTGAAAGCTTCAGTTTTATCTTTTGCTGTTTATCTAATCTCGACTATAATTTATATTAAATCTATTGGGTTGCCAACGCCTACACATTATGGTTGGGTAGTTCTTTGTTTTGCTTCTTTTGGTTGCATGCGAAGATTAATAATAGAAAAAATACATAGACAAAAAAAATAATGGACAATATAACTCAAATTATTATTACGGTTGTAACAGTAGCTGGGTCTGCAGGTATATGGAAGTTTTTGGAAGCTAAACTAAAAGCAAATTCCGAAAATAAAAAATTAGAAATTGAAAACTCAGATGGTGTTCAGTATCGTGATGATTTAAAAACAAGAGTTAAAAACTTGGAGAATTTGTTAGCAAACTCAAGTGAAGAAAAAGATAAACTAAGAGACCAGGTTTTAGAACTGGTTGCTGAGGTAAACTCATTAAGAGTTGAGGTGGATTACCTTAAGAAAGAGAACGAACGATTAAAGAATAAATAATGCAACTAACAAATAACTTTAGTAAATCTGAATTTGAGTGTAAGTGTGGTTGTGAGATGCCTGACAACGTGCTTGATAATGTAAAGAAATTAGCATTATCTTTACAGAAGGTAAGGGATAAGATAAAAAAACCTATAAAAGTTAACAGTTCGTATAGGTGTTTGCACCATAATCGTAATATCGGTTCAAATGATTCGTCACAGCACGTATTAGGTAAGGCAGCTGATATCGTAATTAAGGGTCAAATACCTGAGCAAACAGCCAACTTACTGGAGGTGTTGATTGATAATGATGAAATATCGCAAGGAGGTTTGGGTGTTTACAATACCTTTACACATTACGATATTAGAGGTAAAAAGGCTAGATGGGACTATAGAAAATAAATAAATGAAAGATAAGAAACCATTCAAAGAAACTAAGGTAGGACAGTTTTTACTTAAGAAGATTCCAGGATTAATTGGAAGCGTACTTCCAGATAACGGTGTTTTAGGCGTTTTAAAGAACGTTATAGATGCAGATGATACTATCACTCCAGAAGAGAGAGAAAGTCTACATAACGAGCTAAAAGAGCTATATGAGCTTGAGATAGCTGACAGGGATTCGGCAAGAAAAAGAGAGGTCGATAAAGCGAAGACGGGGCAGTTTGATTTTATGTTTAATCTTACAGGTGTTGTTGGGTTGTTAGCATTCGCTTTTATTATATATGCTATAGTATACTTAGAGGTTCCAGAAAACAATAAGGAGGTTTGGATACATTTAATAGGTATATGTGAGGGAATAGTACTTAGTATATTCGGTTACTTCTTTGGTAGTGCTGTTCGTAAAAAAGATGATTAAATGACAAAGATAAAATCATACATACTAGACGATAATATCACTGGTAATGATAAGTGGATAGGTACTGATGGAAACTCGTTCAATAGAACGAAGAACTTCTCAGCGTCTAACTTAGCTAATTACTACAATGAGGCTAGAAGGATAGAGTTATCTAACTCTCTTAGTTTTAAGTACGACACCGTTGATGTTGGAGATGATAGGGCTATAGGTAGCTTCTCATTCGAGAATGAGATTGGAGCAACTGTTCCTTTTTCTAGTATATCCAACCTTATATTTCATAAAAACACCTCCAACGGCAAGACTGTTACCAACTTTCTATCTGGTATTGATGAAGCTGTAATACTTTTACATAGGTCTGATAATCCTGATTTTCATGGTTTTTTCAAGTTTAAGTCTTACACACAAAGGATAGATGACGTTGACTTCTATGACGTTGTATTTCAATTCATTCATGGTAACGGTAGCATAGAGGAGGATAAGTTTTACTTCCTATCAGTGATTCAGCTTGATGTTGCTGCTGATAAAAACTATGTACATAACCAATCTACTGCTTCAGCAACTTGGAACGTACAGCACAACTTGAATAAGTTCCCATCAGCTACAATGGTTCTGTCTACTGGACAGAAGGGTTATGGGGATGTAACATACATAGACGAAAACAATTTAACAATAACGTTTGCCTCTGCGGAGTCAGGTAAGGCATATATAAACTAAAAACATGGCAATACCTTTTTTAAATAACATTACTCTCAATAACAATGAGATACAGAATGTAAAACTACACAATACAGCTAACATACCATCCCCTAGTCCAGGTCATATTTACTTTGATACGGACGATAATATTGCTAAGTATTGGGATGGATCTGCTTGGATTGATATCGTAAGTAACACTAACGACTATATAAATAGTTTAAGCTTTAATACGTCTGATGGTGTATTAACTGCTGCTGTACAGAATCAGTCTGATGTTACTATTGACTTAGATGGTAGGTATGCTTTAGCTAGCGATATACCTGCTACAATAGTAGAGTCTGTAACTGGTGGTACTTATATAACAAACTCTGGAACAGCAGCCGATGTTATATTAGATCACGATGCAACATCGAGAACAGATACAACCTCTACAGACGCTCCTGCATTTGGAGGAACCTTTGAGGCAGTTACTAGTGTGACTACAAACGCTACAGGTCACGTGACCGCTATAGATGTTTCCACTGTAACAATACCTGCAAATGTAGATGAGGATGTTACCGTTGCAAACTTAATAACAAGGTTAGGTGAGATATCAGAGAACGTTACAATTGGAGATGCTTCCGATGTAACTGTTATTATACCAGGAGACTTACAGGTTACAGGTACAACAACTACAAACAACGTAGAGACTGTATCAACAAGTAACGGTGTGATTTTTGAAGGTAATGCTGCAGATGAGAATGAATTAACTTTACTAGCAGGAACGTTAACATCAGACAGAACTATTACTTTACCAGATGCTACAGGAACTGTTGCTCTTACAAGTGACTTGCATAGTGCTGTAACATTAGCTGGAAGTTATGACTATATAACAATATCAGGACAGGAGCTTACGTTAAATCAGATAGATTACTCAACTGACATTGTTAATGCACCTACAATTCCAACAAACGGAGATAGCACATATGCTGCAACGATATCAGACTCTGTTTCTGGAACAACCTTTAATCATGGATTAGGAGAGGATGTTATAGTACAACTTTATGACACTGTTACAAAGGAAACTGTTTACGCTGATGTTGATAGAAATGGTAATTATTTAAATATTACATTTGCATCAACACCAACAAATTCAGTTAGAGTATTAGTACAAAAAATAGGATAATAAATGAAGTTTAAATCAAATATAGAACTACAGGCAGGTCTTGAGGATAATAACGCTGCATCTGGAACGTCTGGGCAGGTATTATCGTCTACAGGAACCGGTGTAGAGTGGATAGATCAAGCATCGTTAACCGATGTACAGTCAAACTTTGTTTATTTTGATGTAAAGAACGAAACAGGTTCTACTATAAATAAAGGCAAGGGTGTGATGGCTGTTGGTACTGACGGTAACTCTGGTCACATACTAATTGATGAAATGGTTGCTGATGGTAGTATAGAGTCTAAGTACTTCTTAGGTGTGCTTGAAACTACTGTTGCTAACGGAGGATTTGCTAGAGTTATATCATTTGGACAGTTAGATCAGTTCAATACGCTTGGTCAAAATGGTGAAACTTGGAATGATGGTAATATATTATGGTGTGATCCTGATTCAGCTGGTGATTTTACAATCACAGAACCTGACGGACCAAATGTTAAGATAGCTGCGGCTATTATATTGAATGCCGCTACTAACGGTAAGATACAAATAAGAGTACAAGCTAATGAAGGTGTTCACGACTTGCACGATACAAAGATTACATCTCAGGTAGATGGTGATGTTTTAGTTTGGGATAATACAACAGGTGTTTGGTTTAATGATAGCACATTAAATGTTGATTATACAAATAGTAGAGTTGGGATTGGGACTACTGATCCCTTACATACTTTATCTATAAACGGTACGGTTTCTTCTAATTTCTTTAGAGGGTATACATATCCTGATAATTCATTCTTAGATTTTGACAAAGACGATACTGCAGCATCCAATTACATAGCTTTAGCAAGTATAGGAAGAATAGCTTACCTAGCAGATACAAATACAAATGAACCCGCTGCTAATGCTGCGCATGAATTTTTTACTGGTACCTCAGATATAGATACTGCTACATCTCTAATGATTATTCAAACAGACGGCAACGTAGGTATTGGGACGACTAGTCCTATCACTAAACTAACAGTAGAAAACGGTATAGCAAGAACAAGTACAACAAAAACATACAGTACATTTGTTCATTCGGATGATTCTGATGATTATAGATTTGGGTTAGCAACTGCTTTAAAAGGAGGTGCAACAAGCGCTGATAGATACGTTTCTTTAGAGGCTGCAAGTTATCAAGTTTCAACAGACACTTTTAGCGGTGGTCTTGATTTATTGTTAAACCCAAATGGAGGCAACGTTGGTATTGGAACGACTGATCCTAGTGCTGCATTAGATATTAAAGATGTCCCTACTAGTGGTACAGGAACAATTTTAAATGTAGGATTTGATGCAATAAATCCTACTAGAGCGAAAATACATACAGAAAATTACAGCGGAGCATTTTCAATTTATGATGCAGGAAACAATGAGGATGTTAAACTTACAACTAATGGCAATTCGTGGCTTAATGGAGGCAACGTAGGTATTGGCACGACTAGTCCTGGGTATAAACTTGATGTTAATGGTAATATAAGAGGAACAGGAACTTCTCAGCTAAATCATTTAAATTGTATTAGTACACTGTCTTTTGGGGCTTTCACAGCCGGTACTCAAGGTACTATATTTGAAGGTTATTCTACGAATTCAGTAGTAAGAACAGACTCAGCAAGACTTGACTTCTATATGGGTAAAACCACTACAGGAGTTGGCACTATGATGTCATTGACTGATACAGGAAGAGTTGGGATTGGTACTACGAGTCCTACTGGTCGTCTTAATATACAAAGTGCTGCTTCAGCTTCATACTTAGTAAATCTAGACTACGCTGATGGTACAGACGGTGGTGGTTTCTATGAATCAGGTAGTACTGATCTATCGTTGTTCATGAAAGATTCCTCATCTGATACCAAGGTATCTATTGTTACTAGCGGAGATAGTTATTTCAATGGAGGCAACGTAGGTATTGGGACTACCACGCCTTCAAGAGAATTAGAAGTTACAGGAGCAGGTAATGTTTATGTAAAAATATCAACAAATTCAGATACAGATTTTCCAGCTTTAGAGTTATCTAATGCATTTGCTGGAAAAGAAACTTGGACTATTGCAAATTTTGATACAGACAATAGTTTAAGCATATATAATACAGGGGGGAATAAAGCAGTTATCACATCGGCTGGCAACGTCGGGATCGGGACAACTAGTCCTGCGGTCAAGTTACACGTGACAGGAGAAGTAAGAGCATACGATTCTTCAAACACATACTACGCTAACCTAAACGCTAACTCAAGCTGGGGTTATTT
>Ga0181564_10005831_pt1 | contig 10158 bp, 7 predicted proteins | sample 011ome_24_FD_134512 | JGI IMG/M metagenome (GOLD analysis project Ga0181564, IMG submission 134512) | Coastal salt marsh microbial communities from the Groves Creek Marsh, Skidaway Island, Georgia - 011513CT metaG (megahit assembly) | ecosystem: Environmental > Aquatic > Marine > Intertidal zone... | reverse complement strand
GGGTATTTTTGACACGCCTTTGATGAAAATGGCTCCAGAAAAAGTAAGAGATCCTTTGCTTGAATCAACTCAATTTCCTCATAGATTTGGTATTCCGTCTGAATTTGGTAATTTGGCAGCACATATTGTTGAAAACACTTACTTAAACGGCGAAACCATTCGACTCGATTCTGCCATGAGAATGAAACCAAGATAATGCAATACCCAGCATATTATGTTGAGGAGATTGAGGGTGAGTTTTCTGCCTCAATATCTGAACTTGAACTTGAAAAGCCAGCTGACGGTTTTGTTCAAATAAAAGTATCTCATTCGTCATTAAATTATAAGGATGCATTATCTGCATCTGGCAATAAAGGGGTGACTAGAAATTATCCATTTGTTCCAGGAATTGATGCTGCAGGAGCTATTTCTGATAGCAATTCCTCGCAATTTACTGAAGGCGATGAAGTCATAGTCACTGGCTATGATATGGGAATGAATACACCAGGTGGTTTTGGAGAGTACATTAATGTCCCAGTTGAATGGGTCGTCAAAAAACCAGATAACTTGACTAGTTTAGAGGCTATGTCCATAGGTACCGCAGGCTTAACTGCTGCAGCTAGCGTATTAAAAATATATGAATCCTCAAAAGAATCAGACTTGCCTGTATTGGTTTCAGGAGCTACCGGAGGTGTGGGTTCAATAGCTGTGATGCTTATGTCGAAGTTAGGGAAAGAGGTTTCTGCATTAACTGGTAAATCTTCTTCGGTTGATTTTCTGAAATCAATCGGAGCCACCAGTGTCATCATGCGCGATGAGTATTTAGATTCTCCTTCAAAAGCGATGGAGAGACCCTTATTTTCATGTGCCATTGATACAGTTGGTGGCAATGTATTGAGTAAAATGCTTCCTCAAATTTCATCTCATGGTGTTGTTGCTTGCTGTGGCAATGTTGCTGGTATTGAAGTTAATACAACAGTGTTTCCATTTATCCTTAGAGGTATTTCTCTTTGCGGTATTGATTCAGCTGAATCAGCAATAGATTTCAAAAGCAGCATTTGGCAAAAATTTGCTGACGAATGGAAGTTAGATCTTTCTTCAATAATAAAAATTGTTACTAAAGAAAATTTACAACCAGAGATTGACCTTATTTTAAAGGGTGGCCAAAAGGGCAGAGTAGTTTTAACACATGGAGAATAATTATGTCAGATAAATACGATGAATATTTTGATTCAAAAGAAGCTAACGAAGACAGCAAATCAGATTCAAGAGTTGCTTTAATACTTATCGCGGTTTTTGTAGTTGCGATGGTTTTCTGGGTATCTGGTCAATAATTACTCAGATAAAAATTTCTCAGCATCCAAAGCAGCCATGCAACCAAAGCCAGCCGAAGTAATAGCCTGCCTATAAATCTGATCTGAAACATCGCCTGCGGCATAAACACCAGGTACGCTGGTTGCTGTAGCCATACCATCTGTTCCTGATTTAATGGTTATGTAATCATTCTTCATTTCAAGCTGACCCTTAAAGATCTCAGTATTAGGGTGATGCCCTATAGCAATAAATACTCCGGTTAATTCGAGTATTTTATTTGCACCGTCAGAAGTTATTTCAATTGAATGAACGCCTTTTTCATCTCCCAGCACCTCATGCAATTGAGAATTCCAATGCATCTCAATTTTTCCCACGTTAACTGCCTCAGCAACTCTATCCCGAAGAATTTTTTCAGCTCTGAGTTCATCTCTTCTATGAATCAAGTGAACCTTTGAACAAATACGGGAAAGATATAAAGCCTCTTCAGCAGCCGTATTTCCGCCTCCAATTACGGCCACCTCTTGATTGCGATAGAAAAAACCATCACATGTAGCACAAGCAGACACTCCTTTGCCTAAAAATTCTTTTTCTGAGGGTAGGCCAAGATACTTTGCACTTGCTCCGGTTGAGATAATAAGAGAGTCGCATGACCAATTTTGACTGCCCATTAATTTGAATGGTTTTTCAGATAATTGAGTTTCATCTATATGATCATTAACGATCTGGACATCAAATTGTTCAGCATGCTTTTTCATTCTTTCCATTAATTCTGGACCCTGCAAACCATCAGAATCTCCTGGCCAATTTTCCACATCGGTTGTGGTTGTGAGTTGACCACCTTGTTCTGCACCTGTAATTAGTAAAGGTTTAAGTCCGGCTCTTGCAGCATAAATACCCGCTGCATAACCTGCCGGGCCAGAACCTAAGATAATGAGTTTATGATGTTGATATTCCATGTGTGAATTATAAGATAGAGAGTAAAGAAATTGTTATCTTTTCTAACTAAATAAGCTATATCTCAATATAATATTGATAACAGGAGTCAATCATCGCTAAAAAACTAGAGCAATCAAATTTATCAGCCGGCACTCTAAAAAATGTTTTTGCATTTTTTTGCCTAGGTTCAGTTTTATACATTTTCATATCACTTGTTTCATACTCATCACTTGATCCAAGTCTCTCATCCATCAGCTCGCTTTCGGGTTCAATAGAAAATTTGGGTGGACCTTTCGGGGCTTATCTTTCTGATGCCTTATTTTCAGTGGCTGGCATAGGTGCATATCTTTTTTTATTGGTCCTATCTTTTGTTGCTGTCAAACAGCTATTTTTTTATCAGCCATCTGATAAAACCCATAAAGTAATTAAATTTACCTCCGCACTAATATTACTTTCATCATTTTCTGCATTATCTGAATTTTATTATTCTGGTGATTATTTTCCTCAGTCCTCATCAGGGGGTCTTGTAGGCGCATTGATCTTTACCAATCTTTCAAATATTTTTGGAATCGTTGGCTCTTTAATCTTTATAGTAATTTTCTTTTTAGCATCCATTTCTTTAACTTTTTCATTTTCCTGGCTATCGGTTATTGATGCTCTTGGAAATGGAGCCAAATATCTCATCTTGGAGGTTAGCGCACAATTTAATCGTCTATTTAAATTCTTATTTAATGCTTTGAGATCTATTGATTTCTCAAAATTTAAAGTTAAGAACGAACCGTTGGTTGAACGTTCTGTGGTTGAAGCTAAACCAAGAGAATTAAATCTACCCAAATTAAATCCAGCAGCACCTCAAGCACAAACTAAATCACAAGAGGCCTCTAAAACAGCATTAAAAAATGACACACCCAAAAATGAATCAGCAGTCACATCTACTGTTTATAAGCCCAAAGATAAAAATACTAATCCAGAGATGCCTTCAACAGATCTTCTTGATAGGGTTCTGGATGATGGTTCATCCCTTACAAAAGAGCAGCTGGATGAAGTAGCAGATAGGCTTGAAATTAAGTTACAAGAATTTGGAGTTGAGGCAAAAGTTGTTTCTGTCATTCCTGGGCCAGTGGTAACAAGATTTGAAATCCAGCCCGCTCCAGGCACAAAGGCGAGCAAGATTACAAACATCGCTCAAGATATCGCGAGATCTCTTGCTGTCATGAGTGTAAGGGTGGTTGAAGTCATTCCAGGAAAATCAGTTGTTGGTATTGAAATACCAAATACGAATAGAAAGATGGTTCGATTGACTGAAATTTTGTCTTCGGAAACATTCCATAATTCTACTTCGCCTCTATCCATGGCATTGGGTCATGATATCGCAGGCAAACCAATTGTAGTTGATTTGGCAAAAATGCCTCATTTACTAGTGGCTGGTACAACTGGCTCAGGAAAATCTGTTGGACTAAATGCTATGTTGCTTAGTTTGCTATTCAAGTCTGATCCTGAAGCTGTCCGTCTAATTATGATAGACCCCAAAATATTAGAACTTTCAGTTTATGAAGGCATACCGCATCTCCTAACTCCTGTTATTACAGATATGACAGATGCATCCAATGGGCTCAGGTGGTGCGTTGCTGAAATGGACAGAAGATACAAATTAATGTCAGAAATGGGTGTTAGAGGTCTGGCAGCTTTTAATCAAAAAGTAGCTGAAGCTAATGCGGCTGGCACTCCCTTGTTGGATCCTTTTAATGAAGAGGAGGAGGTCCCGCTGGAGGAATTGCCCTCAATTGTTGTTGTTGTAGATGAATTCGCTGACATGATTATGATTGTTGGAAAAAAAGTAGAGCATTTAATTGCAAGAATAGCGCAAAAAGCAAGAGCAGCTGGAATCCATTTAATTTTAGCAACTCAGCGACCCTCAGTGGATGTTATTACAGGACTAATCAAGGCTAACGTCCCATCTAGAATTGCTTTTCAAGTATCTTCAAAAATTGATTCAAGAACTATTCTTGATCAAGGCGGGGCTGAACAACTGCTTGGAGCAGGTGATATGTTGTATTTACCAGCAGGTCAAGGTGTGCCTGAAAGAGTTCATGGGGCTTTTGTTGGTGATGATGAGGTCCACAGAGTTGTTGATAGTTGGAAGCAGAAATCTGAGCCAAATTATTTAGATGAGATTACTTCTGAATTGCAGGAGACAGGACCAATTCCAGGATGGTCTGATGGAGATAACTCCGATTCCTCTGATGAGAATGATGAGCTTTATGATGAAGCAGTAAGCTTTGTTATAGAGTCTCGAAGAGCTTCGATATCTGCAGTACAAAGAAAGCTCAGAATTGGTTATAACAGGGCAGCTAGAATTATTGAAGCCATGGAGATGGCGGGCTTGGTATCTGAAATGGGCAGCAATGGTAGTCGAGAAGTCTTAGTCCCGAAACAGCAATGATTGCTAAACTTTATTTTATACTTATTGCTTTTAACTTCTCAGCAATTACAGACGCCTCATCAATATCATCAGAATTTTTAAATAGTGAGTTAAAAAAAAATTATTCATTTGTTGAGAGGTCACTCAATCAATCAGACCTGAAAATTGAAACTTCTTCAGGGAAAATCTTTTTTGATAAGGCAGGTATCACGGTTAATGTGCTGACACCATTTGAAGAAAATTATAGAGTTGAAAATGGCAACCTTGAAATTCATGATTTATTTCTAGATCAAAAACAAATCGTCGCTATCAATGATGTCGACAACTTCTTTCTAAATATTTTAATTGATGGAATAGATGATAGCGCTGAAGAATATTCAATAAATCAGATTGATGGGACAACCATTCAGATCATTTCAATAAATCGCTCTCATTTAATAACTTTCTCATTTGTAGATAATAAGTTAAACCTTATTCGATACAAAGATTCTCTTGGAGTCGAGCATGGAATAGAGCTCACACCATTATGACAAAGTTTTTTTTAATAGCTTTTGGTGGAGCATTAGGAGCTCCTCTTAGATACCTTATCAATGACTTTATGAAACATTCTTCATTTATTATGTTTCCATCTGGGGTAATGCTTGTTAATTTTATTGGATGTTTTTGCATAGGTATTGCCATGGCTCAAATCTCAGATTTCAAATCTAATCTTTATTTCTTTCTAATTATTGGTTTTCTTGGCTCATTCACGACCATGTCAGCCTTCTCACAGCAAACAATTGAATTGCTATACAATGGTAAAGAATTTAATGCCTTGATCTATGTTGCAGCTTCGATTGCTTCATGTTTGATAGGAACATTTTTAGCTTATTCTTTATTTAAAAACTAATTAGAGAAATGATTGATACAAATTTACTTAAAGATAATCCCCAGAAAGTTCTGGAAGCTTTGCAATCAAGAAATTATGATTTTAATGTTGAATCATATGAAAGTTTGGAAGCTCAGCGAAAAAAATATCAGACTGAAACAGAAGACCTTCAAGCTAAACGCAATTCTTTATCAAAAGAATATGGATTGCTAAAAAAAGAGGGCAAGGATGATAATGCTCTTAACTCCAAGATTGAGACCATCAAGTCTGAGCTTGATAAATGCTCGAGTAAATTGAATCATATTCAATCAAGCCTTAAAGAATTTTTACTAGATATTCCCAATCTACCCGCTGACTCTGTTCCCAATGGTTCCAGCGAAGAAAACAATATCAAAATAAGAGATCATGGAGAACCACGCATTCTAAATGGTAAAGATCACTTGGAGATCACCTCAATGATTGATACAGAATCAGCAAATCTCTTAGCTGGCTCACGTTTTGCAGTGTTAATCGGAGAAATAGCTAAATTACAGCGTGCTTTAATAGCCTTCATGCTCGATAAAGCTGAGGAGCATGGCTATATTGAGCATTATTTACCAATGGTAGCGAACTCTGAGTCTCTGACTTCCACTGGCCAACTGCCAAAATTTGCTGAAGATCTATTTCAGTTAACTGACGATTACTATTTAATTCCTACTGCTGAAGTCCCCTTAACTAATTTGTACAGGAATCAGATTGTTGATATGAATAAATTCCCACTTAAGCTATCAGCTCATACCAGCTGTTTTCGCTCAGAAGCAGGAAGTTACGGCAGAGACACCAAGGGATTAATTAGGCAGCATCAATTCGAGAAAGTGGAGTTAGTTCAGATTTGCCATCCTGATAATTCGTTTGAGGCTCTAGAGAATCTTACTTCTCATGCTGAATCGGTTCTCAAGGATCTTAACCTTCCTTATCAAGTAGTAGAATTATGCACAGGGGACTTAGGTTTTTCTGCCGCTAAAACATATGACCTAGAGGTTTGGATTCCCAGCCAAAAAACCTTTCGAGAGATTTCATCATGCTCTAATTGCACTGACTTCCAGGCCAGGAGAGCTAAAATTAGATTTAAAGAAGAGGGAGCTTCAAAATTAGCCCATACCCTCAATGGATCAGCGTTAGCAGCGGGAAGAGCATTAATTGCGGTTATTGAAAATAATTTTGATCAAAAGGGTGCAATTACTGTTCCTGAAGCCCTGCATGATTATACAAAATTTAAATCGATAAAGGTTTGATAAAATTTATTGAAATGTTGCCTAATTGTTTCTTTTATTCAGGGGAAAACAGGTATAGAATTGGTTAACCGTCATTATTTTAATTTTTTAGAGGGAAATTATGAAATCATTGCGTAACTTATTTATGGTTGCTGCCCTAATTGCTATTCCAGCATTCGGTCAGGAGCTTACTTCGGATATTACAGGTACTGTAACTAATGGAGCTGGAACACCGGTTAGCGGTGCCACCGTAAGTGTTACTTACACTCCAACTAATACCACTATCACAAGAACAACCAGTTCAAATGGTCGTTTCAATGCTGGTGGACTTAAGCCGGGTGGTCCATATGAGGTAAGCGTTCAATCCAGTGCTTACAGCTCTGAAACTACAGCTGGCATTACATTGATTGTTGGCGATACCAAAAGATTAAATTTTGTTTTAGAGTCAATTGATGAGGTTGTGGTTGTGGCAAGCGCAGGCACTGCTTTAGATACAGGTTATGGGTTCGGCACAGCTCTTACAGCTAAAGACATTGAGCAAACTGCATCAGTGAACAGAGACCTTAAGGATTTTATTAGATTAAATCCTATGGTTTCCTTGGATGATGCAGAAGACAACTATGAAGCAATATCTATCGCTGGCGCTCATCCTAGAACCAATGATTTAAGGGTAGACGGAACATCATTTAACGATGACTTTGGTCTGAATGATAATGGTTATCCTGCACAAAGAAGTCCTATTTCTCTCAATGCTATTGAGCAGCTTGCTGTAAAGGTCGCGCCAGCGTCTGTTGAATACTCTGGTTTTAGAGGTGGAGTCATTGAAGTGATTACTAAATCTGGAACAAATGAGTTTACTGGTGAATTATTCTCTTATGATAGAGGTGACTCTTTTATGGGTGATGAATCTGAAGGAGATGAGTATTCCTTTGACTTAGATGATACTTCAGAAGGTTTTGCATTTGGTGGGCCAATCATCAAAGACAAAGCTTTTTTCTATGTGACATATGAAGAGGCTTCCATTAATAAGCCTATTACTCATGGCCCTATAGGCTCCGGTCTTCCAAATGAATCAGGCATTACAGTTGCTGAAGTAGATCAAATTAGACAGATTACAATTGATAAGTATGGGTTTGATCCCCTTGGATATACTGCAAGTAATCAATCTGAGCAAGAATTTATTACTGCTAGATTTGATGTCAATATCACTGATAATCATCGTCTTACTCTTAACCATAAAAAGGTCGAAAGCTCAAAATTAAATGGAGCCAATGATAGTTTTGGTGATTTTGCATTTTCATCTGCTGAATACCAAAAAGGCGAAGTCACCGAAACCGACGGATTCCTTCTTGTATCTAATTGGTCGGATGATTTGATTACAGAAGTTAGCTACTCTACTAAAACTCAAGATACTTCTCAAATGTCACCCGTTGGCCAAGGTCTGCCTTCCTTTTCTATTGACGATTGCGGAGCTTTAGGAATTGAGTGTTACATAGGCCCTGATATCTTTAGAAGTGCGAATCAACTTGCTACAGAGAATACCTTCTTTAAAGCTAAGCTTACTTATTATGATGATAACCATAAATGGACACTTGGATATGAAACAAAAGAGTGGGATATCTATAATGTATTTATTGTCGCTCAGGATGGTGCATATTCATTCGATGATATCGCAGCATATGAAAGTCAAACAGCAAACAGTTTCTTTCATAACAATTCAAGAGATTTAACAGAAGCTGGCGGTGCTGCTATTTTTAAATACGATTTAACATCGCTCTACATTCAAGATGAGATAGAACTTTCAGATAAATTAAATGTATTAGTTGGTTTGAGATATGATCAATTTGACTCTGATGATGCGCCTGCTGTAAACCAAGGTTTTGTTGATACATATGGATTCGCTAATGGCGGTATTGCTGGAACTGATCTGCTTAATTACAGATTTAGTTTTGAGTATGAAATTGATGATGTCAGCTCTTTAAAAGGGTTATATGGTACATTTTCATCTAAATTGCCAACAGTATGGATATCCAATGCTTACACTAATGATGGAGTAAGAATTGCTGCGTATAGTGGTTCAAATGCGCCTGGAGGATGTGATCCACTCACCAACGTTACTTCCACGTTGCCTGCCTGTGTTGGGGCTGCAATCCAAAATGCACCTCTTACAGATGCCGTAATTAATTTTATAGCTCCAAGTTTCGAATGGCCTGAAACTAAAACCCTGAACCTTACTTATGACAGGCAGATGGGCGATTGGTTGATGACTGCAACTTACCTTCATTCTGATCAAGAAGAGGCTTTGTATAAAATTATTGATGGTTCTCCATTGAGGGGAGATATGCCCTTAACACCATCCTTAACAGCCCCTGACGGTAGACCAATTTATAGTCAATCTGGTCCGAGAGGAACATATAAAGGTGGCTTATACAATGAGGGTGGAGGAGAGAGAGAGGTATTCTCCCTTGCTTTCTCAAGATTTTTTAATGATGGTGATACTTCATTAGCTGTTGGCTATACACATCAAAATATTGATGAGTTAAGCGGTATGGCTTCTACTACAGCAAACTCAAGTTATGGTAAGTATGGAGCTACAGACTTTAACAATAGAACTGCTCAAAGATCTATTTATGAAACTGAGCACAGACTATTCGCCACTTTGTCTTCAACTCATTACTTCTTTGGTGCGGACAAGCCTACTACCTTTAATCTATTCTTTGAAAGAAAGTCAGGTTTACCAGGCTCTTATTCATGGCAAACATGGACAAGAGGCGGCTTATTGGCGAGACAGACAGAAGCTTTTGGTTATGAAAATAATCTGAATGACGATAATGCTCACTTATTATATATCCCTTCTGGGCTGACAGATCCTAATGTTTGTTGGGGTTCATGTGCCGGTGCACCAGATTTAACTGTGGCCAATGAAGTTTTAGAGCTTCTCCACAACACACTGGGTTTGAAATCCTATGCTGGACAGATACTTCCAAATGGAGTGTATGAATATCCATGGCAAACTACCTTAGATTTAAAAATTACTCAAATACTTCCTGGCTTTAGGGCCAATGATGAGTTTGTAATTAGTTTAGGTATTGAGAATCTTCTTAACCTTATTGATTCGGATAAGGGCGTTGCAGAATATGGAAGTTATACAGGACTAGTTGATGTTATAGATATGAAGATGAGTGACGACTTTTCTAAATATATTTATCGACCAAGTCGCTCCGGTGGAGCAGATCTTGCGCGAGGATTTAGAGCAAGCAACCCTAAAGAAATAAGGAAATCAGCCGTTAATAGCATATGGAGAGCTCAGCTTGGGTTCACATATAAGTTTTCTTTCTAAGAAGGGTTAATATTATCAAAAGGGCGGTCTTCACCGCCCTTTTTTT
>Ga0181564_10005827_pt1 | contig 10161 bp, 13 predicted proteins | sample 011ome_24_FD_134512 | JGI IMG/M metagenome (GOLD analysis project Ga0181564, IMG submission 134512) | Coastal salt marsh microbial communities from the Groves Creek Marsh, Skidaway Island, Georgia - 011513CT metaG (megahit assembly) | ecosystem: Environmental > Aquatic > Marine > Intertidal... | reverse complement strand
ATTAAATCAAACAGACCCAAGATATTTTACTTATAATATATCTAATTATAAAATTTATTAAAATGATAAAAAATTTATTTGCACTGTTTATTGGTCTTTTAATCTCTATAATTCTTGCTGAATTATTTTTAAGACTTTTAAATGTTACACCTCTTGAAAAGTTTAATAATCAGGAAATCCCAGTAATGCTATGGGCTCAGGAAGACCCTATATATGGTTGGAAAAATAAAGTTGGAGAAGCATTGTCACCAGAAAAGAGTGACGTTATTATGGATTTTAATTCTGATAATTCAAGATTTGATCCGAATTTTAAGAAAAATAAAAAAAATATTCTTGTATTGGGATGCAGCTATCCAGCCGGATTCTCATTAAGTAATAATTTAACCTTTTCTTCAATATTATCAAAAAATTCTGACTATAATTTTATCAATTTTTCAGTTCCTGGCTATAGTAATTATCAAAATTTACTTCAATTAAAAGAAAAAATAAAAGAAAATTACTCTACTATATTAATTTTTTTTCTTGACCATCATTTACAAAGAAATGTTTCAAACTATGAGTATTCAAAATTTCTTAGAGTTCCTGATGGGGGCTATATAATTGCTCCACATTTAATTAAAGATAAGGATAAATTTATACATATAGATTCCTCTGTTGAAAGGCCATGGTTATTTGAACATCACTCATCGTTAATACATTTTATACATACTGCATTTAATAAATTTAAATTTGATGTCGATGAAAAAATTCAATTTCAAATTGCTGAGTATATATTTAATGAAATGTTAGATTTAGCCAATGAGTACAAAAAGAAAATTTATTTTATTGGGTTAGAGTATGATGATGAGTATAGTAATATTTTTTCAAATTCATCTTTTAAATTCATTGACTGTAGAATAAATAAATCTAAAGGTTGGAAAAATGGTGGTGTACCATTAAATTTTAGAATAGATAATTTAATGAAACACCCTAATGAGAAAGCACATATCTATTGGGCTAATTGTATTCAAGACAATGTTTTTAATAATTAAATTTTATGTGGGTCAATAATTTATGGTAAAAAAAGTTTTAATAAGAATTGGTGAATATATTGGGTATATTATGAACCCTCTTATAATGGGATTAATTTTTTACTTACTTATTTCTCCTGTAGGTTTAATTTCAAAATTTGTTGGTAGGGATGAGCTAAAAATGAAAAATCATGACACTGCAACCTTTTGGATTGATGTTAAAAAGGAATTCAATTTTAATTTTTTTACAAAGCAGTATTGATGATTTCATTTGTTAAAGAATTGATTGAATTTTTTGTTCATAGAAAAAAAATTTGGCTTTTACCAATTGTTTTTGTCATGTTGGTTGTTGGCGCACTTTTATTCTTTACTCAGGGTACAGTATTCGCGCCTTTTATTTATGCTCTTTTCTAAAAGATGATAATTCTTGGTATTTCAGGTATTTATCATGATTCGGCTGCATGCTTGATTAAAGATGGTGATGTTTTATCTGCATCTCACGAAGAGAGATTTACTAGAGTTAGGCATGACTCATCGTTTCCAATTAATTCAATAACCTTTTGCTTGAAATCAAATAATTTAAAACCTTCGATGGTTGATTATGTTGTATTTTACGACAAACCTTTTTTAAAATTTGAGAGACTATTAGAAACATATATAGCATTCGCTCCTAGGGGTTTTAAAAGTTTTTTTAAATCAATGCCATTATGGCTTAGAGATAAACTTTTTCAAAAAAAAAATTTAATCAATAACCTTAATTTAATTGATAATAAAATTGACTGGAATAAAAAATTACTTTTCTCAGAACATCATTTAAGCCATGCTAGTAGTGCATTTTATCCATCTCCTTTTAAAGAATCTGCAATCCTAACAATGGATGGTGTCGGGGAGTGGACTACTACATCTACAGCTATTGGGAAAGATAATAAAATTGAATTTTTGCAAGAAATTAATTTTCCACATTCATTAGGTCTTTTATATTCTGCATTTACATATTTCCTTGGATTTAAAGTTAATTCTGGGGAATACAAGATGATGGGACTTGCTCCCTACGGCAAACCTGCTTATGTTCAATTGATTAAGGATAATTTAATAAATATAAGGGAAGATGGCTCTTTTAAATTAAATATGGAATTTTTTAATTATCCAACTGGTTTAACAATGACCAATTCTAAATTTAATAATTTATTTAATAGTAATCCAAGAAAAAGTTATGAAGATATCACTGCTAAACATATGAATATCGCTGCTTCTATTCAAGAGGTTTTAAATGATATCGTACTTAAAATCTGTAAGAATATTAAAAATATAACAGGTCAAAAAAATTTGTGTATAGCTGGTGGTGTCGCATTAAATTGTGTTACTAATGGCTTGATTTATAAATCTAATATTTTTGAAAAAATATGGATTCAACCAGCTTCGGGTGATGCTGGAGGAGCATTAGGTGCTGCCCTTGCATCATATTATATGGGATTGAATAATAATAGAATAATTAATCCTGAGGACTCTATGAAAGGATCATACCTCGGTGCAAGCTATAACGATGATTATATTGAGTCAATTCTTATAAAAGAAAAAATGAATTATGAAAAATTTTCTGAAGACAAAATAGTATTATTAACAGCTAAATTAATAAGTGAGGGAATGGCAATTGGATGGTTTAATGGTAGTACCGAATTCGGACCAAGAGCTCTTGGCAATAGAAGTATCATTGCAGACCCAAGATCACCTTTAATGCAAAAGAAATTAAATTTAAAAGTTAAATTTAGAGAATCGTTTAGACCATTTGCACCAACCATTCTACTCGATGATGTGTCAGAATGGTTTGAATTAAATGACTCAAGCCCATATATGCTTTTAGTATCAAATTTAAGAAGTGATAAAAGGAAAGATAACATTGATGATATTGAAGGTCTAAAAAAGATCGATCAAATAAGATCATTCGTGCCAGCAATTACTCATGTTGATTTCTCTGCCCGAATACAAACGGTATGTAAAAAAAATAATTTTAAATTTTATAAATTACTAAAAGAATTTAAAAAACTTACTGGTTGTCCAATGATTATCAATACTTCATTTAATATCAGAGGGGAGCCTATTGTTAATTCGCCACAAGATGCGCTAAGATGTTTTATGCAAACAAATATTGATGTTTTGGTAATTGGAAATTATTTACTCTTTAAGAAGTCTCAAGGCTCAAAAGTTTATTCAGATTATAAGACCAAGTATCTAAATGATTGATTTTAATTGATTATATTTTTTATAAAATTTTTTTTATTTCTACATTTAAAAATATGCAGCTGAATTTTTTATTAGATAACAAAATTTATTTTTATGTTAAAACTAATTTTCGTGAGATTCTTACTTTTGGGATTGTTGGAATCTTATGTTTTGTAATAAATATCTCTTTAATTTGGTTTTTTAACCATTATTTCGACTATAAAATAACAGTTACTCTTGCATATATTCCAACTGTTTTATTTCATTTTCTTTGCCATAAGTTTATTACTTATTCGGATAAAACAAACAAGTTGAAAAAGAACTTATTTTTTTACTTCATTATGCTTTTTATAAATTATTTCCTCTCACTCTCTATTGTTTCATTTACAATTAATATTCTTAGTTTATCAATTTTCTATGGCGCTCTTTTCTCTAATTTTATAATTCCAATTTTCAGTTATACATTTATGAAATTTATTGTTTTTAAAAAAGTATGAATATCCTTTTAACAGGATGTGCAGGCTTTATTGGAAGTAATTTTATAGATAATCTTCTCTCAAGAAATAATAAAATTATAGGAATTGATAATCTATCGACAGGAAATATTGGTTTCCTCTCCAATTCTTTAAAAGATAAAAATTTTCAATTACACCAAAATGATTTACTAGACTTTAATTACATTAAACCACTTTTTAAAAATATAGATATTGTTTATCATTTTGCCGCAAACGCTGATGTTAGATTTGGTCTTAATCATCCAAAAAAAGATTTAGAGCAAAACACAATAGCTACTTTTAATGTTCTTGAGGCTATGAGAGCAAATGATGTTAATAAAATTGTTTTCTCATCTACTGGTTCAGTTTATGGTGAGGCTAAAGAAATTCCAACACCAGAACATGCAAGCTTTCCAATTCAAACATCACTTTATGGCGCATCAAAAGTTGCATGTGAGTCTCTAATTCAAGCATATTGTGAAGGGTATGATATGCAGTCATGGATCTTTAGATTTGTTTCAATTCTGGGGCCACGTTATAGCCATGGCCATATCTTTGATTTTTATAAAAAATTAAAAAATGATTCAAAAAATCTTCATGTACTTGGAAATGGAAACCAAAAGAAATCTTACTTGCATATAAATGATTGTATTGAGGCAGTTTTACTGGCACAAAAATACTCGAATGATAAGGTGAATATTTTTAATTTAGGTGTAAACGATTTTTGTGAGGTTAATGATTCAATAGCCTGGATTTGTGAGGAGCTTGGTATTAATCCAAAGCTTATATACTCTGGTGGTGATAGAGGCTGGGTCGGCGATAACCCATTTATTTTTTTAGATACAAAAAAAATTCTCTCAACTGGATGGAAGCCAAAATACTCAATTAAAGATGGAGTTTTAGATACACTATCATACATAAAAAATAATGAATGGATATTGAATAGAGATGAGTGATTATTATAATTCAATAATTTATAGTGATGAATAGAGTTGCATTAATTACTGGCTCCTCAGGAACATTGGGTGGGCTTCTGGCAAAATCATTAATTGAAAGAGGCTATTCTCTTATTCTTCTCAGTAGAAATTCAAAAGATATAATTAAATTAAAAATTAATCATAAAATTCAGTTTTTATATTATTATTCTCTCGATGCCCTTAATGAAAAAATGTATTCTAAATTAACAAAGTTCCTAAAAAAAAATAATATAAATAAAATTGATTTACTAATAAATAACCTTGGAGCTCAACAACCAATTGGGAATTTTTTTGATACAAATATTGACGACTGGATTAATAATATTAACGTAAATTTTTTATCACATGTTCGATTAATTCATACATTAAAAGATTTTTTATTAGCTGGAAAAAACTCTCTTATACTTAACATTTCTGGAGGCGGGGCAACAAGCCCTAGATTAAATTTTTCTGCCTATTCTTGCGCTAAAACAGCCTTAGTTAGATTTTCTGAAAATTTAGCTTTGGAATTACTAGATTACAAAATTAGGATAAATGCGATAGCCCCTGGTCAAATAAATTCAAAAATGATGGATGAAATTATCTGCTCTGGAAAAAGTAACGCTGGTGAAAAAGAGATCCTAGAGGCGCATAAAATTAAACAAAATAATTTAGATAATTTAACGAAAGTAATAGATTTAATATTTTTTTTAGACTCTGAAAGAGGACAATCTATTAATGGAAAATTGATTAGTGCGCAATGGGATAATTGGTCAGTGTGGTCAACAAATGAAAATTTTCTTATGTCAAATGATTTATATACTTTAAGACGAATTGTTGGTAGAGATCGGAATTTTATAGATGGTGATATATCATGAGAAATATAGTTTATGGAATAATTGGATGTGGTTTAATTGGCAATAAAAGAGCCTTAAATTTACCAAAACACTCTATTCTTAAGGGTTGTTTTGATATCAATCAGCAAAAATCAATTGAATTTGCTAATAGATTAAATATTAAAAATTTTACAAAGTTAATTGATATTCTTGAAGATAAAAGTATTGATGCATTAATTATATCGACATTACATAACTCTCTTGCTGATTTATCAATGAAAGCTCTTAAGAGTGGCAAGCATGTTTTTGTTGAGAAACCAGGTGCCAAAAATTACATGGAACTTGAACCAATTATTGAATTTGTAAAAAGTAGTAATTTAAAAATTAGTATTGGTTTTAATCACCGATACCATAGGGCAATATTGAAAGCCAAAGATTTAATTCTTAATAATGAGCTTGGTGAATTAATGTATATCAGGGGAAGATATGGTCATGGTGGAAGGATAGGTTATGAAAAAGAATGGAGATCTAATTATGAATTCTCAGGGGGGGGTGAGTTAATCGATCAAGGTCCTCACTTGATTGATTTATCAAGATTATTTCTTGGTGACTTCTCAAAAATTAATGGTGTTGCCCAAACTTTTTTTTGGGATATGGAAGTTGACGATAATGCATTTTTAACTTTGCAAAACAAAAAAAATCAAATTGCTTTTTTACATGTTTCATGTAGTGAATGGAAAAATATGTTTTCATTTGAAATATTTGGAAAAAAAGGAAAACTTGATATTTCAGGGTTAGGTGGAAGCTATGGAATTGAAAAAATTACCTTTTATAAGATGCTTCCAGAAATGGGGCCACCAGAAACATATTCCTGGGAGTTCCCTATGGCAGATAATTCATGGCAAATCGAACTAGATTTATTTAACCAGTCGATTTTATGTAACTCATCTAACAATGATTCTTTAATTGATGCTTATGAGGTGCTAAAAATTGTAAATAATATTTATAAGGAATCAAATTATGATTATTGTTCGTAGCCCATTGCGGATTTCTTTAGGTGGGGGTGGAACAGATTTATCCTCATACTATTTAAAAAAAAGTGGTTTTTTAATTGCAGCCGCAATTGATAAATATGTATATGTAACGATTAATAAGCCATTTTCTGAAGGAATTTATTTAAAATACTCTAAATCAGAGAATGTTAAAAAAGTTAATGACGTAGATCATAAGATAATACGTGAAGCGCTAATGATGCAAGATTATGAAAATCCACAAATAGAGATAACAACACTAACAGACATTCCTGCTGGAACAGGTCTTGGCTCCTCCGGTAGCTTTACAACTGCGTTAATTAGAGCTCTCTATGCATACAACAAAAGACACATTAATCAAGAGCAAATTGCTCAAATGGCATGTGAGATAGAAATAGATAGACTAAAAGAGCCAATAGGTAAACAAGATCAATATATAGCAAGTTATGGAGGAATCAGTGGTTTTGTCTTCCGTAAAGATGATTCAGTGAATTGTCAGCCATTAAATTTATCAGCTAAAACTATAGGACTTTTGGAAGATAACCTATTACTTTTTTTTACAGGTTTTTCTCGTAATGCTAGTGATATTTTGCGAAATCAAAAAGAAAAATCAGTCCAAAATGATGACGAAATGATTAAAAATTTAGATATCACAAAAGAAATTGGACTTAAAAGTAAAGAGTTTTTAGAAAACGGCCAGTTAGATGATTTTGGATTTTTAATGCACGAGCACTGGCAACATAAAAAAAATAGATCACCGGATATGACTAATAGTTATATTGACGAATGGTATAACACAGGAATTCAAGCTGGCGCACTTGGTGGCAAGGTTGTTGGGGCTGGTGGTGGGGGTTTTCTGATGTTTTATACAAATGACCCACAAAAATTGAGAGATAAAATGAGTGAAATAAGATTAGAAGAGGTAAAATTCAGATTTGATTTTGAAGGCACTAAATTAATTTACTCTTAAAGAATGCAAATAATTATTTTAGCAGGTGGTTTAGCAAAAAGATTAAGGCCAATTACAAAAACCACACCAAAAGCCTTAATTAATATAAAAAGTCTTCCTTTTATAGAATATCAACTGAGATATTTGGAAAATCAAGGGGTTTCCAGTGTCATATTATGCCTTGGATATCTTGGTGAAAAAATTATAAAATACATTTCAAGTCAAAATTACAATTTTGAAATAAAATTTTCACATGACGGCAAAGAATTACTTGGTACAGGGGGCGCGATAAAAAAAGCAATAAATCTTTTGGATGATGAGTTTTTAGTTATGTATGGCGACTCATTTCTTCCTATTGATTTTTATCCAGTGTTTGATAAATTTGCAAAAAGTACCAAATCAGCCTTGATGACATTAATAAAAAATAATAATAAATGGGATAAAAGTAATGTGGTATTTAAAAAGAACAAAATTGAATTGTATGATAAATTAAATTATCGAAATGATATGAATTATATTGATTATGGATTATCTGTTTTTAAAAAAAAAGTTTTTTTAAATATTGATGAAAAAAATTTTGATTTAGCAATAACATTTAAAAAATTATCACTATTAAATGAACTTGATTCATTTTGTGTTGAGAGTAGATTTTACGAAATTGGATCTAAAAAAGGAATAGAAGATTTTGAAAAGTTTATACATGAAACTTATAATTAAAGGAAATTATTATGACATACACTGAGCAACATCTTCAGGAAGTCCTTCAAATTGTTAACAAGATCAATAAAAATGATATTGAAAGAGTGGTCAATTTGCTTGTTGAAGTAAAAGCAAATAACGGTAGATTATTTTTTTTGGGTGTTGGTGGTAGTGCAGGAAATTGTTCACATGCTGTTAACGATTTTAGAAAAATTGTAGAAATTGAATCATACGCACCAACAGATAATGTCTCTGAGTTGACAGCAAGAACGAATGATGAGGGCTGGGCATCAGTTTTTGAACCTTGGCTAAAGCTTTCAAAACTAAATAAGAATGATGGGCTTTTCATATTTTCAGTAGGTGGCGGTGACTTGGAAAATAACATAAGTCCTAACTTAGTAAATGCACTTAAATATGGTAAATCTGTTGGTTGTAAAATCACTGGAGTGGTGGGGAAATCTGGAGGATATACTGCAAAAGTTGCAGACGCATGCGTGATCATTCCTACTGTAAATCATGAGACGATAACACCACATACTGAAGCTTTTCATGCTGTTGTATGGCATTTGATAGTATCGCATCCATCGTTAAAGAAAAATCAAACTAAGTGGGAATCGATTAAATAATTATATTTAAATGAAAAAAGCTATTTTTTTTGATAGGGATGGCGTACTTAATGAAGCTATTATAAAAAATAATAAACCTTATGCACCGTTAAAGAGATCTGATGTAAAATTAGTTTATGGTGTTAAAGAGTTAATCTTTAAGCTAAAAAGTCTTGATTTTTTAATTTTGGCTGTTACTAATCAACCAGATTACAGAAGAGGGCTTGTTAAAAAAAACGATATCGAGGATATTAATAATTTTATTATACGGTCTTTAGATATAGATGATCTTTTCTGTTGCTATCATGATGATAGGGATAATTGTGGTTGTAGAAAGCCAAAACCAGGAGCGATATTGTTTTTTCAAAAAAAATATAATATTGATTTAAAAAAATCTTTTTTAATTGGAGATAGATCAAAAGATATTCAAGCAGCTCATGCTGTAAATTGCCCTGCAATTTTTATTGATTATGGATATAATGAATCATTACCTAATACTCAAATTGCGAATGTGAATAATATACCTGAGATTTTTAAAGTTATCCTAAAATATAATGGCATTAACAAATTATAAAAATCTTAAAGTAAAAATTTTTTCTGATGGTGCAGATAAAAGAACTATGCTTGACATGTACCATTCTGATTTGATTCAAGGATTAACAACAAATCCCACTTTAATGAGGAAATCTGGAATAACAGACTATAAAAAGTTTTGTTTAGATATTCTTAAAACAATAAAAAAAAAACCTATTTCCTTTGAGGTCTTTTCTGATGATTTTAATGAAATGGAAAAACAAGCCTTAGAAATTTCAAGTTGGGCAAAGAATGTATATGTAAAAATTCCGATATCAAACACCAAAGGTGAGCCATCCTACCCATTAATTAACACCTTATCTAACAGGGGTGTCAAAATAAACGTAACGGCATTAATGACTATAGATCAAGTAAGAATAGTTGTAAAAAACCTATGCTTAAATACACCATCTTATATTTCAATTTTTGCTGGAAGAATTGCTGATACCGGTGTTGATCCAGTTCCTATAATGAAGGAAGCAATTTCAATAATGTCTAAAAACCCAAATTCTGAATTAATTTGGGCTAGTCCTCGCGAATTACTAAATATTATTCAAGCAGATAAAATTGGTTGTCATATAATCACAGTAACTTCAGATATTATAAAAAAATTAGATCTATTAGGTTATGACTTAAATGAATACTCTCTCGATACTGTGAAAATGTTCTATAACGATGCAGTTCTTGCAGGGTATAGGCTTTAAAAAATAATTTTACTTTTGAATTGTAAGTTGAAATTGTGAACATAGTCTTGATGGATAAATTTTTTGTAAATATCTAATTTTTTT
>Ga0181564_10005807_pt1 | contig 10182 bp, 8 predicted proteins | sample 011ome_24_FD_134512 | JGI IMG/M metagenome (GOLD analysis project Ga0181564, IMG submission 134512) | Coastal salt marsh microbial communities from the Groves Creek Marsh, Skidaway Island, Georgia - 011513CT metaG (megahit assembly) | ecosystem: Environmental > Aquatic > Marine > Intertidal zone... | reverse complement strand
AAGACCCGTTCCATCCGTCGAACCAGTAAGGAAAGAATCAAATATTCGCTCCTGTAAATCAAATGGAATTCCACTTCCAGTATCTTTTACGAAAACTTGTGCTCTCTCTCCCGCTCTGCCAACTTCTAAGTTAATTTCTCCTCCATTTCCCATAACGACCAGAGCATTTAGCATTAAGTTCAGCAGAACTTGTTGAATTTGCCCTTTATCAACATAAACCAGTATATTTTGATCAGTCTCATTTATTTGAAGGGTCACCTGACTTTGCTCTAATTTTAAACGGACTAGTACTGCTGCATCCTGGATAATTTCATGTAATGAAAAAGTTTTTCTAAACGCTTCTCGACTTTTTCCAAAATCAAGAATTCTTCCTGCAATTTGCTCAAGGTGATCAAGTTTTTCCCTGATTACAGATAAATCCTTATTTTTTTGCTCATCATGGGAATGTTCTAGATCAAGCGAATCAAATAAAAGACTAATGACCATTAACGGATTCCTGATTTCATGGGCAATTTCTGCAGCAAGTGTACCAAGAGTTGTAAGTCTCTCACTCTTTCTGAGACTTTCTTCAGAATCAAACACCCGGCCATATAGTCGGGTATTTTGAACTGCAATAGCCCCCAAATCAGCAAGTGCCCGAGCAATTAATTTTTCATCATCATTAAATCGATGAGGACGGTCGATATATAAGGATAAAACTCCAATTGCATCTTCTTCATAAACAACGGGGGTAACGAGCATTGAATGTAATTTTTCTTCCCGAATTAAGGATACAAAATGATGCTCTTCTGTTCGTAATAAATCCCTTGTTTGCACCTGCCTATGCCCTCTCAAACTAGTCCCCAAAATACTGTCCGAAGGGCGTAAAGACTCTTTCATTGAACGAGGGCCTTCGCAATCTTGCAAAGAATGCAAATGTAGAAGATCATCCTCAGCAGAATAAATAAAGAATGCGGATAATTTACAATCTAATAGTAATAAAGCCTCTCTGGTAATTGTTCTTAAAACCTCCTGAATATCCCGCTTCCCAGCCATATCCTGTCCAACGAGAACTAATGTCTGTAATTGTTCAGCCTTTCTTCTTAATTGCTGAATCATCCACATATTTTCCAAAACTCTACTTGCTTCTTTTGCCATTAAAACAAGTAATCTAAGATCGCTCTCACTAAATGCATTCTCCTGTATGGCATCAACATTTAATGCTCCCACTGTCCGTCCACCCTCAATTAAGGGGGCTGCCATTTCAGATCTTATCCGTTCATCAATTTGAAAATATTTTTCCTCCTCTAATACATTCCCACTAAGAAAAGGTTCACCATACAGGGCAACCCATCCAGTAATTCCCACTCCAATCGGCAACTCAAATCCTTTACTCTCTTTCGACAATCCTCGCTCAACCTCAATAAGTAATTTGTCTGAATCTGCATTAATCAATGAAATGGAAGCTGAACTGGCACCAAACAAACCAATTACCTCATCTAAAATCCCTTCAAGTGCTTCTACAGGGTTTTTTTCGCTACCTGATAATGAACTTATTCTGTACAAAGCATCGACTGCTCTGCTGTCTGAGATATCAACTTCCTGACTGCTTTCCATTATAAAGATCAATAGCAAAACTATCTGCTATTGCGAGAATGGAAAACTACTTTTCTTTGGACTGTAAAAAGTACTCCCAGGATTTATCGACCGGCTTCCCGTAAAGAGTCGAAACAAACGGACGCCTTGGTGGTCTCTTCGGTTCCTTCAGCAATCTCATACCAGCTTCCTTTGGCAATCGGTTACTTTTCTTACTATTACACCGAATGCAAGAAATAACCACATTTTCCCAGGATGTACCCCCCCCCCTATCCCGCGGAATTACATGATCCATGTTTAATTCTTTATTTGGAAGGTTTTTCCCGCAGTACTGACATCGATAATCATCACGCTCCAATAAATTCTGACGATTGAATTTAATATCCTGCAGAAGAATACGATCAAATCCTCTAAGCAATAAAACAGCAGGGACCAAAACAGTCTGATTAACCGTTCTTATAATTCTGGCTCCCGTAGCACTCTCTACTTCTTTTGAATGTTCAAACCATGCGGTAGCATCAAATACTCGAAAGCTTCCATCCTCTGCATAAATTACTTGTGCATGGTCAAGGGACAATAAACTAAATGCCCGTTCAACTCCAACAACATTAACGGCCTGCCATAGCCTGTTCAGTACAAGAGTCTGATAACATGTCTCCATCCGATTCGATTAAACAATTCAGTACATCTTTGTGTCAAAGGTTTTTTATCAACAATTTGGTAACGAAACCTTGTTATTTTCTTAACTATAATGCTCTAATTAAATTTTTATATTTTGTAAAAATTGATGAATTCCTTAATGAAATTAAGGATACAACTTTTAGTAGCTCCGACCATTTTTATTTTCGTAAAAATTCAGGAATGCTTTGTGGGCAACTCGGTATCCACCCGGAGTAGGATAATCTCCTGTAAAATACCAATCTCCAGAGTGATCAGGCAGGGCTTCATGTAAATTTTCAATTCCCTGATAAATCACTTCAACCTTGGGCTCTCCATTTAATTCGTCTGGGATGACCAACTCGGCAACTTTTGCAGAGATTTCCTCTGGAGTAAAATTTTCGTAAACCTTCTTAACATGGTTAGTTAAAACTGGTCGGTCATCTTTTAATGCATCCCTGCAATTCTGTGCAACTTCAGAAAGTAATCCATTATAACCGCGCTCATTTATTAAGGCAACCGCAGCTTGAAAAGCGATAAATTTACCAAGTTCGGACATATCAATTCCGTAGCAGTCCGGATAACGAATTTGAGGAGCAGTTGAAGCAATGACTAATTTTCTAGGCTTAGAACGACCAAGTATTTTTAAAATACTCTGTTTAAGTGTCGTTCCTCGAACAATTGAGTCATCAATACAAACAAGAGCATCTTCCTTCTCCCTGATTACACCATATGTAATGTCGTAGACATGTGATACTAATTGATTTCTTCCAGATTCCTGCGAGATAAAAGTGCGTAATTTAATATCCTTATTAGCTATCTTTTCTCCTTTGGGCCAGTTATCCATAACTAACTCATTAATTAGTTCATCAGTTAATTCACCCTTATTTTTGGCATCAATTAATTGTTGTTGTACTTCAGCCCGTCGAACCAAACGAAGTTGTTCCATAAAACCATAATAAGCACTTTCTGCAGTATTAGGAACATAACTAAATACACTGTTAGAAAAATCATTCCCTACGGATTTAAGAACATCAGGCACGAGCAATGATCCAAGCATTTTGCGCTCAGCATAAATATCAGGATCATTTCCACGGGAGAAATAAATACGTTCAAACGAACAACCAGTTTCTCTAGCCGGATCATCCGCAAAACGCTCGATCTGCAAATCACCATTGGCTTTGGCTACGACTATTGTACCTGGCTTGATCTCATGGACTTGATCAACTTTTTTATCAAAAACGGTCATTAGTGGAGCACGCTCTGATGCAACCGCAATTACCTCGTCATCTTCAAAATAAAAACCAGGGCGAATTCCCAAGGGATCACGCATGGCAAATGCATCCCCGTTTCCAATGATCCCAGCCAGTGCGTAACCACCGTCCCAATGTTCAGATGCTGACCTGAAGACTTTGGGCAAATTCACCCGTTCACCAATCCAGCTTGCAAGCTCATCTCCAGGAACCCCTGCCTTGGCAGCTTCCGCGGAGAGCTTGTCATTAATTGCGTCCAAGTGATATCCTGTTTCCTCAAGAATTGCCTGTGTGTCCGTGTCAAATACAGGGTGCTGTCCACGCTCAACCAATTTCTTATTTAATTCATCCACATTGGTTAAATTGAAATTCCCAGCAACCATAAGGTTTTTACCCGGCCAGTTACTTTTACGAAAATATGGATGACAGGTCGTTGAACCATACGCTCCTGATGTACCATAGCGCAGATGACCCAAAAAAATTTCTCCGCCATAATCAAAATGTTTCTTATGGGTATCAGGAAACTCAGGAAATATCTCACCCGCCTTAATCATTTTTTCGAGTTTCTTGTGCTGACCTCCAAAAATTTTGGCTAATGCCTTTGAGCTTGTACTGCGCTCCCTGAACATAAATGCCTCACCGGGTGGCATGTTTAGCTTCATTGAGCCAATACCCGCGCCATCCTGCCCACGATTATGCTGTTTCTCCATTAGCAAAAACAACTGATTAAAACCCCACAATGACGAGCCATACTTCTGCTCGTAATATGCAAGAGGCTTGCGCAAACGAATCATCGCAATTCCACAGTGATGGCCAATTTCGTCGCTCATGCCAGATTTAGTTTTGGTTCATTTGCTGAGGTATTGCATTGCTCCAAACCTCATAAAGTTCATTTACATTTGAATCAAGCACCTCATGATTCGCAACTTTTAGCTTTAATCGACCCGAATTTGTTGAGTTTCCAATATTTAATGCTGAAAGACCATACTCTTCTGCAAGGCCTAAAACTTCTGAAACATTATTTTCAGATATCTCTATTAATACTCGTCCCTGGCTTTCCCCGAATAAAAGAGCATCCAAACGATTTGAAGTACCATAATCGATGGAAATATCAGCACCCAGATTGGGATTATCAAAGAGCATTTCTGATATAGCGACCAGTAAGCCACCTTCCGAAATATCATGTGCTGAAATAACTTTACCGTTATCAATTTGATCAATCAGAAAATCCTGAATTTTTTTCTCTTCATCAAAATCGACTTCAGGACAGGTTCCTTCTTTTTTTCCGTACTCGGTTTGCAAAAAATAACTACCGCCAAGTTCATTTGGCAAGCCTCCCAATAAAATAATCGAATTCCCGGCCTCTTTTATGAAACTTCTAGTTACAGCCTCAGCTTTTTCTATCAAGCCAACCATTGAAATGACTGGTGTTGGATCAATTGCTCCCTCCCCATGCTCATTGTACAAACTGACATTTCCACCAACTACAGGAACATCAAAAAACTTACATGAATCAGCCAATCCCTTTACACATTCCTTAAGCATATGATAGGCTTCGGGTTTGTTCGGATTAGCGAAATTCAGATTATCCGTTACTGCAAGTGCCCGGGCACCCGAACAGGCAAGATTTCGCATACATTCGGCAAATGCAATTTGTGCACCTTTGTATGGGTCCAGATAACAGAATCGATTATTGCAATCATTTGAAATAGCTAATCTTTTATCAATCCCAGCAATACTTAAATGCACCACACCAGCATCGCTACCTGGCTCAACTGTGCATCCAGACATAACCTGATGGTCGTATTGTTGCCAAACCCACCTCTTTGAAGCGATAGTAGGATGAGCCAATAGTTTATTCAAAGACGACTCGACTGATTCAACAGCAAGCTCAGGAACAGAATTCACACTCCAATCTCGAGCTGCTTGAATATGAGCTGGTTCGCTAGCTGGTTGGTCATATATGGGTGCTTCGTCGGTTAACGACTTTGCTGGCAAATCTGCCACTACTACTCCTTTATGTCGAACGACCATTCGGTCACCATCTTTGACTTCTCCGATATGGGCGGCGTGCAAATCCCATTTCTCAAAAACTTCTTTGATCTCTCGTTCTCTACCTTTTTTGACAATCACAAGCATTCTTTCCTGACTCTCGGATAACATGATCTCATAAGAGTTCATTCCAGTCTCGCGTTGAGGAACAAGATCCAAATCAATTTCAATTCCAGAATTCCCACGGGATGCTGTTTCACAGGTCGAACAAGTTAGTCCTGCCGCTCCCATATCCTGAATGCCGACAACTAGTCCAGGAATTGCCATCATTTCCAGGCAAGCCTCCAAAAGCAGCTTTTCCATAAAGGGGTCCCCTTTTTGAACGGCGGGTCGATCAGCAGCACTTTCCTCAGTCAACTCTCGAGAGGCAAAGCTGGCACCACCCAAGCCGTCTCGTCCAGTTCCTGGCCCAACATAAAACACCGGGTTTCCCACCCCAGTTGCTGCTCCCCGCTGAATATCCTCATGCTTTAGAATTCCAGCACAGAGTGCATTGACTAGTGGGTTCCCCTCATAACAATCATCAAAGTAAATATCTCCCCCCATGTTCGGAATGCCCAAACAATTTCCATAATTTGATATCCCATGCACCACACCCCGAAATAATCTTTTCACATGATCAGAGTCCAAAGATCCAAAGCGTAAAGAATTGGTTAAAAGAACTGGACGGGCACCCATTGTAAAAATATCCCTAACGATACCACCCACTCCGGTCGCAGCACCCTCGAAAGGCTCAATTGCACTGGGGTGGTTATGGGATTCAATTTTAAAAGCCACACCCCATCCTTCTCCCACGTCAATAACTCCGGCATTTTCTTCCCCAGCTTTGACAAGCACCTGTCCAATCGCATCTTTATCTTTTTTCTCCGTTGGAAAAAGACGAAGTAACTTTCGAGTATTCTTGTAAGCACAATGCTCAGACCACATAACCGAAAATATTCCAAGTTCAGTAAGGTTTGGTGTGCGGCCCAATATTTTTAGTACAGATTCATATTCCTCAGGTAATAAACCATGCTGAGCGACCAGTTCGGGTGTAATCTCTACATTTAAAACAGGGTCAGGATTGGGAGGCAAAGGAGTTGCTGTATTGTCAGTCATTATGCAGATAAATCAACGGTGGAACGATTGCAAACGGGTTCCAAAAAAGCACTTAGAATGGGTAACCCGTCAGCACTGGGATGATAAGGTTCTACTGCTCTTTCAGGATGTGGCATCATTCCGTAAACATTACCATTTATATTTCGAATCCCGGCAATATCATTTACTGAACCATTAGGGTTCCCACTATATCTTAAAAGAACCTGATTATTTGATTCAAGGGTATTAAGTTCTTCACTCTCCAAGCGATAGTTTCCTTCTCCATGAGCAATCGGTAAAACTAATTCTTTTCCACATTTTTCAGGATTGAATCGGTCATTGGATTGTTGAATGAGAACTTTTTGATTGATACAGCGAAACTCCAGACAATCATTTCTAATTAACGCTCCAGGCAAAAGTCCAGCCTCACAGAGAATTTGAAAGCCATTGCAAATACCAAGTATTTGACCACCTTTTGAAGCAAAGGACTTCAAATCTTTCATAATGGGAGAAAACCGAGCGATTGCACCACAACGGAGATAATCACCAAAGGAAAACCCACCAGGTACGATCACCGCCTCAGTTTCCGATGGCAATGATGACTTATGCCACACTCGGGTTGCAGGAATCCCTAAGACATCTTTTACTGCGTGCTCAGCGTCCCAATCGCAATTGGATCCTGGGAATTGTAATATTGCAACTTTCATAAAAACTTTACTCTACTAGTTTGAATCGGGAGTATCATTATCATCACCAAATGTCTCCTCCATAACTGGATTAGTTAAAACTCCAATTCCTTCAATTTCCACAGACACCTCATCACCTGGAACCAGAAACCTTTTAGGATCTCTTGCTTCTCCCACCCCGGATGGAGTGCCTGTCAGAATGAGAGTGCCAGGTAAAAGCGTGGTGCTTCCGCTAAGAAATGAAATCAGGGTAGGCACATCAAATATCATATCACTTGTCGAAGATTCCTGCATTTTTTCATCATTCACAAATGAACGAAGCATTAGCTTAGATGGATCCGGAATTTCATCAGCAGTGGTTAGGCAAGGACCAACTGGACAAAATGTATCAAATCCTTTCCCCCTGCAAAATTGTCCACCACCCTTCTCTTTTTGCCAATCTCTAGCACTGATATCATTAGCACAAGTATATCCCAAGACATAGGATAAAGCCTCCTCTGGCTTTACATTTTTACAAGGTTTTCCAATAACGACTCCCAGCTCTCCCTCATAATCAACTTTGTCGCTCCGTAAAAACCTCGGAATTACCACGGGGTCCCCAGCACTCTGAGTTGACGTAGGGGCTTTCATAAAAATCATTGGATACTTCGGTGGTTCTTTTCCAGTTTCTTTCGCGTGTTCTTTGTAATTTAGTCCGACCCCATAAATACAGCGAAAATCAATCGGAGTAAGAAAACGGAATGGAGTAATTCTTTGGTCAGTGGCTTCAAAATCACCGTTTTCTTTTTTTAATATAAGAAACATCTGTCCTTGTTCATCAAACCTGCCAAAGCCCATTGAACCGGCCTTATCAAGGTACCTAAAAATTTTCACTCTGGCTCGATCTCGAAACGATAGTCCTCTATGACAGGATTACTTAACAATCCGTCACAAAGTTTATCAATCTGAGCCCGCATTTCTGGGGTATCATCGCCATCAATCTCGAACGTGATGGTTTTGCCCACACGGACACCCCCCACGGATTGATGGCCTAGGCTTTTCATTGCCTGCTCGACCGCTGCGCCTTGGGGATCCAAGACTGTTGTCTTGGGTGAAACAAATACAGTAATTTTCACTACCTATCTTTAACAATGTGGAAAGCACTACCTTTCAACCTTATTTTGCGCACGTTGAAAAAAAAATCATTTTTTATTCAGATTTTCTTGCCATTGGATGAAAATTTGCGTGCTCATCAAGTAGTCGCTCAACTTCAACCTGAGTATATACTTGAGTCGTTCCAATATCGGCATGACCGAGCATCTCCTGAACTGATCGAACATCCGCTCCCCCCATTAACAAATGAGTAGCAAACGAATGCCTCAATCCATGTGGGCTTAAATTTTTTTCAATTCCTGCTTTCTTTGCATAGTCTTTGACCAAAACCCATACCATTTTTCTGGAAATTGCTTTTCCCCTAATGCTCAAGAATAATTCACCACCCGTACCATCTTTTACTAGATTTGTTCGACCACCGTGCAGATAATTTCGAATCGCTTGAGATGCATGCCTACCAACAGGAACAATTCTCTCCTTTGAACCTTTACCAAAAATACGGGCATATCCCTCATCACAATCAACAGCCGTCATTGGCAAAGAACATATTTCAGACACACGCAACCCACTCCCATACATCAACTCAAATAATGCACGATCCCGTTTACCCAAGGGTGTATTTAAGTCAGGAGTTGATAAAAATCTTTCCATTTCCTCAATAGTCAAAAAATCAGGCAAATGCCTGTGCTTTTTCGGATTTGGCAGTAATTCAGTAATATCTTCCTTCAAAACACCCTCACCGACCAGGAATTTGGACAGCATACGAACGGCGGATAATTTTCGGGACAAACTCGCAACCGCATATTTTTCTCGGGTCAATGAACTTAACCACATAGATAAATGATTCAATCCAACATCCTGCCATGAGGAAACCCCTTGAGCATGTAAATGTATTGAACATTGAATAAGATCATTTTCGTATGAACTTACAGTGTTTTCAGCCAATCCCTTTTCTAACTGGATCCAGGCAAGGAAATTACTTATTCCACTTTCAAAGGCTTGAGGAGGCTCTAGTTTATTCTCCGATTTTTGACTTCGATTAACTTGAGATTTCGAACCCATTTTTTAGTTTATAGATTCACTCTGTTGGAGGAGAAACTGGGGAAATCTCACCTGCAAATAGTTTCCGATATATCCTATTTACCGGAGTTTTCATTCTGCTAACCATAAACTTTTCTTTTCTTAATGCTCCATACCCGTAACGATAACTTGCAGCTAACCTAGCATACGAAAAAACATCATTTCTTTCTAAAATCTGTTTCAGTTTGAAGAGATAAAGAATTCCAACTTCAATATTCGTCTCCCATTCAAAAGCCTGTCGATAATGTAATTCTGTTGAATCCTGCCAAGCTGCCTCGGTCAACTGCATCATTCCTCTGGCTACTGAAGATTCAGCATTTGCATCCAAACTACTTTCTGCATGACAAATTGCATAGACAAAATGTGGATTGAGTCCTTTAAGCGGTGCCACTTGGTTGATCTTTCCCCATACTTTACTCTCTGAAATATAATTGGCATTTCGATCAAGATACTTACAAGAGCATAAAGAAATAATCACATATACAACTAGTAATTTGCGGAAAGTCATTTTAATTAAAAGCACAAATAAGAATAAGAGTTGCAAATATTTTACATCAAGCATTTTAGATTGATATTCTAAAACAGACAAATGAACCTATCAAATGGCAATTACTCCTTTTAAAATTAACTCTAAAGATAATTCCAAATCATATGAATACGAATTTTCGATTTTCTCATTGGTAACCAAAAAAGATCAATATTTTGAATTT
>Ga0181564_10005804_pt1 | contig 10185 bp, 6 predicted proteins | sample 011ome_24_FD_134512 | JGI IMG/M metagenome (GOLD analysis project Ga0181564, IMG submission 134512) | Coastal salt marsh microbial communities from the Groves Creek Marsh, Skidaway Island, Georgia - 011513CT metaG (megahit assembly) | ecosystem: Environmental > Aquatic > Marine > Intertidal zone... | reverse complement strand
ATTTTTCCCGGGTGTAGGCTCCGCCTTTTGCTTTAAAATTTTGAAGTTCGCCATCTACCACTGAATCCATAAGTTCTTGAAGCTTACCCTCCTTATCCCTGGCAAAGATTGGATCCCATAGTCTTCCCCAAATAACCTTGATAACATTCCAACCAGAGCCCCTGAATTCCCTTTCTAATTCATGAACAATTTTATTGTTTCCTCGAACAGGCCCATCTAATCTTTGCAAATTACAATTTACTACAAAAATTAAATTTTCTAATTTTTCTCTACCCGCCAAACCAATAGCGCCTTTAGATTCTGGTTCGTCCATTTCACCATCACCACAAAAAACCCAAACCTTTCTATCATTCCTTGGAGCTAGACCTCTTGCGGATAAATATCTCATAATATTTGCTTGATAAATTCCCATAATTGGCCCCAAACCCATTGAGACTGTTGGAAATTGCCAATAATTCGGCATCAACCATGGATGAGGATAAGACGAGATTCCAGGCTTATCGACTTCTCTTCTGAAGTTATCTAAATCATCTTCTGATAGATACCCCTCTAAAAAGCTTCTCGCATAAATTCCAGGTGAAGAGTGCCCTTGAAAATATATTAGATCTTCTTGATCATCTTTTGATCCTTGAAAAAAATAATTAAATCCAATGTCATACAATGTTGCTGAAGAAGAAAAAGTTGCAATGTGGCCACCTAAATCATCCGATGACTTATTGGCCCTCAATACCATTACCAAGGCATTCCATCTTATAAGAGATCTTATCTTGCGTTCCATAAAAAGATCCCCAGGCATTTTGGCTTCTTCATTTACTGGAATTGAATTTCTAAATGGGGTAGTTAAATTGAAGTCAGGAATAGTTCCTGACTCTGTTAATTTTGATGCAAGTTTACCTAAGATAAATGATGCCCTTTCATTGCCATCTTCATTAATAATATTTTCTAATGCATCCAACCATTCCTTGAGTTCGGGATCATTTAGCAAATTATTTTTTCGAGACTGGTCTTTCAAAGTTTTTTTTAATTTGACAACGCTGTCATTATATATCGATTTCTATTATGTTGTTATTATATTGTTTAAATAAAATTTAACCAAAAGGTAAATGATTATGCGTTTTTCATACCATCCATCAATGTGCGATCCTTCATTTTATTTAGAGCTTGGTAAAGCTGCTGAGGCTGCAGGTTTTGATGCAATTACATTTCCAGATAGCATCTGCTATCCAAAAGAATGTGATTCAACATATCCATACAATGATGATGGAAGCAGGGAATTTTTAGATGGTGTGCCTTTCCTAGAACCATTTTCTATCATTCCTGCTATTGCAGCCGTCACTGAAAAGCTTGAATTTTCAACATCTGTTTATAAACTTGCGCCAAGGCAAGCTGTAACAACTGCAAAATTTGTTACCACTTTGGGGGTGATGACTAACAATAGATTCCATTTTGGTATTGGTGTTAGTCCATGGTACGAAGATTTCCTAGCTACGGGAGAAAGATGGGAAAAGCGTGGCAAAAGAATGGATGAGCAGATTGATATCCTTAAAGGGTTAATGGATGGAGAATATTTCGCTTATAAAGGAGAGTTTTATGATATTCCTGAACTTAAGCTTTGCCCTGCACCCACAAAACCAGTACCCATACTAATTGGAGGTCATTCAAAGCTTGCCCTAAAAAGGGCTGCAAGAGTTGGAGATGGCTGGATAAGTGCTGGATTAAGCTTGGAAGAAACAAAAACCCTTATAGACCAGATAAATGATTACAGAGCTGAATTTGGAACATTAAATCATCCAAATTATCAATTTCAAGTCATGGGAGAAGCAGCCTATTCACCAGAGGGGATCAAACAACTTGAAGAACTGGGCGCAACAGAAGTCATCGTTGCTTTTAGAAATACTTATGAAGGTGGGCCAGATGAAAGGACTCTAGAAAGCATGATAGCTGAAATCAATTGGTATGCTGGGGAAGTAATCAATAAATCAAAATAAAATGGTCGGGATGGCCGGATTTGAACCGACGACCACCTCACCCCCAGCGAGGTGCGCTACCAGGCTGCGCTACATCCCGAAAAAACATTAAGATAATATATATTTTATATACATATAAATATCTATCCTATTTATAATTTCGTAAAAGTAATATCATTATATTTAATTTATATACCTTCATGAAATTAGCTAATAAAAAAATATTATTAACTAATATTTTAAATAAAATAGGTGTAAAAAAAAATTGCTTTAAAGCCTTTACTAAGATAATATGCTGACTTTATTGTAAGGTAATATCTTATATTTAAGCGCACATAAATATATACTTATATATGTATTTTATAATATTGCATTATAATATTGCACTTTAAAGTTGCTTTTATGAGATTAATTCAAGATAATAATATTATCTTTTTTAAAGGAGTTTAAAACTAATGGCCAAAATCAAAAATAAACTTAGCTATCTGCTAGTATTGCTAGCGCCAATCTTTGGAATTAATGCTCAAGCTGATGAACCTAAGAGCTCTGGATCCGATGATGAAGCTGCAAAATCAGCATCAGGATCACTTAGTGCAGGAGCCATTGCTGCTGCTGTTGCTGCCGCTGCTGCCATAGCCGCCATAACTGATTCAGATGATAGTACTCCTGCACCTACACCGGCACCTACACCAGCACCTACACCAGCGCCTACACCAGCGCCTACACCAGCACCTACACCGGCACCTACACCGGCACCTACAGAGATATACGAAACATCTGAGGAAGTTGTTGAAAATGTTACAACTACGACAAATACTTCAACAACAACTGGTACAGTTGCCACATCTACCGGTACAACTAACACTAGCACTACTACAGGTACAGTAGCCACGTCTACAGCCACTGCTACTGTTGCAACTACAGCAACAGCAACAACGACTGCGACCGCTACTACTACTGGTACAGTTCTTACGAATGCAACCAACACATATACTGCAACATCCACAACTCCAGGTGATGATTACAGAGGAGCAGGCTATGCAACAACATTAACAGGTCAAACTGTGGATGGTGATCAACTTTATGAAGTTGAGCTAATCAATACATCTCAAGTTGAAACTGTGGTTGAGCAAGAAGTTATAGTTGAAGAAGTGATTGAGGTTCCGGGAGAAGCTATAGTTGAGGTTGTAGTAGAGAATGATGCTCAAACAACTATCGAACAAGAAATCGTAGAAGTGATTGAGTCCGTAGAAGATGTTACCATTGAGGTTCCAATAGAGGTGGAAGTTGAGCAAACTACAGTAGTAACAGGAACAGCTACAAGGCTTGTAAATTAGTAATCAATATTTAAATTATATAAGGAGATCGTTTGATCTCCTTTTTTTTATTTAAAATAAAAGTCTATTGTGATCTTTGGTGCCATTGGATGATAGTATTGAATAGATTTATATGTCTTGCCTGATTCATTAATAAAATATAAGTTTTCTCCTCTCCAATCCAAAACTGGTGAATAAAAATTTTCAATGACCTTGCTTTTTGATATTAAATACTCTAACTCAACTTCTATTATTGCTGAAGGATCAAGTAGCTCAAGCATGTAAGAGCTTTTATATTCATAATTATCTATTGAGGTAAACTCTAGATAATTGATATTGTGTTGCAGACCAGATGTATATAGAACTTTTCCATCTTGAGTAATAATTCTTTCCTTATTTGGCCCCAGCCAGGTGTATAAATCATTATCCACGGAGGATAATACAAGAATCGCAGATGCCAATCTACCTATGCGAACATTTGCAAAAGAATACTCCATTTCATCATAAAAGCTCTTGGAAACATCAATTTTATCTGCGCCCAATATTAAAGTTTTTAAAATCTTTGGGGCTTCGGAAGGCTGAATCACTGCGCAGCTTTGTAAAAATAAGGCAAGAATAATATACCTATTCATATAGATCACTCCAATCTCTTTCTAGGTTAAGGCCTTGTCCAGGCTCTGTAACACCATAAAGGTTATAAGCATGATTAAGTATTGCAGCACCATCCCTAGTTAAAGGCCGTAGACCAAACCCGCTCATCGCCTTAGTATGTTGAGGGCTGAAAATATTTAAGGGTATGTGAAAATAAAACCCCTTATCAAAGCTACCTTCACCAAATTCAGCCTCACTAATATCAGTCAACGAAAAAAAGGCGCCAATTCTTAAGCCGCTAGCAAATCTTCTAGAGAAATCAAAATTAAAACCTGAGTCTTCAGCTAAGAACCTACCGCCCTTGACTAAAAGAGTAATTTTTGAAACAGGCTCTGTATAGTAAAAATTTACAAAGCCAGTAGTTGTTTCATATGATCTAAAGCGGAAAGGAATCCTGAAGTCCCTTTGCTTTACTTTCCATAATTCCATTCCAATTGCATAATTTGAATCAAAATTTCTATACAAAACTTCACCACCAATACCACCAAACATTTCTTCAAGAATTCCAGCTGATAACTTTGTATATACATTTGGAATTGGATTGTTAAACATATTTAATTGAGCTCTTTTTACACCAAATGAGCGTGTATTTTTAAGATAATCGACTATATCAGTTCTAACATGTGGCAAGATGCTATCTGATTTAAGCTTTAATTCATCAAAATTATCATAAATTCCTGCTGATAACTGAGAAACAAGAGCAATATTTTTAGAGAATAATATTTCTGCATTAAAAGCTAGCCTAAGATCACCAAAATAAAATCCATCTGGGCCACCAATTTGAGATCTTATGGTTGGTGCTAATTTCCAAAATGCTCTAGGGAAATCGTTTCGCGGGTTATACTTATAATCATCTTTGATGAACTTAGCAGACTCAATTTCAATGGATTGTGATGCGACCTGATAGAGATTAAAATCCTTGTTTCTAACGTATGCGTCTCTACTCACAGTAACGCTGCTTAATGCCATATTTGCGTTTAAATGAACTAATTTAAATGATTTTATGTGCTCAGGTGTAATCTCATCTAAAACATTTGATGCTCTCCCTACTGCCATAATAGTTGATGGATACTTTGATTGAGAATAAGCAACAGTTAATTGATCATTATCAACAGCAGCATTTTGAAGAAAAATATTGTTCTCCCTTAAATATAATAATGCTGCTCTATAGAGATACTCATCTTCTCTTCCAGTAATTTCTTTTACAACTTCGCTATTAGGAACTCGTTGTGCTGGGTCGTTTTTGGGAATTACAGGATCTTTTGGGCCCCAGGAACCCTTTAAAGCGACTCCAAAGGAAACAGTATTTCCCTTTATGAATGATGCATTAAATGAAATGCTATCGTTCATGGGGTAAACGATACCAAAATTAAAACGAGAATCACTTTGTTTTACGGGTTTGAAAGAAAATATAAAAGAATCCCTCCCAAATGGAAAGCCTTCTTTAGTATAATCTGTGGAATCGTATTCTAGTTTTAATCGGGCTCCATAAAGATTTGGCAAGTAATACTCAACTCCAGCAAAAATACCTACAGATCCACTGAAGATTTTTCCTAAGCTAACTTCACCCCCTTGTGTGTCTGTATTTGTAGTTCTTACCTCAAATTCATCTGCTATATATGCTAATGGATTATAGAATTTATCTTGGGATAGTACTCCCCAACCCAATCCAACAGTGAAATCAAAGTTTCCTATTAGCTTGGAAGCTGCAATATACTCTGCTTCAAAGATATTGGTCCCTGCTATATCTCTCGCTCCAATTGCAATACTAGGTAAAAATTGTGATTCTTTTACAAGCCTTATTTTTATATCAAAACCTTTATCTTTATATGTTTGATTGCCGCTAAATGACTGAACATCACTATAGAGCGTATTATTTATATCCGTATATTGATAAGAAGCTTCCATCCACTCAAATGGATATGCCAAAATTGAACCACGAACATATGGCTCTGACTTAATCCAGTTAAAAGCAAGTGTGCCCTCTTCATGAAATCTTGCGCTTGGCATTTGAATAAGTCCAAGTGTTCCATAGTTTGAATAGCTTGGATCTTGATGAGGATATATATAATCATTAATACCAGCATGCAATGGAATACATAATATTAAAAATACTGTTATATTGATATTTTTGATCACTGTCCTTTTGCTCAAAAGCAAGGTGTATTTTTTAATCAGAGATCGAATTTAGTGAAGCTGCTGCTAGCGCCAACGAACTTAATATTGGAGCAACTGTTGAAGCATACATAACTCCATCAAGTTTTCCAGTATCATTTGGTGCATATATTATTGAGCCTGGATAAATATCAATTACTTTATTAAATGGCAAAATGCTGCCCTTATAAACCGAAGAAACACCATTAGGATCAATAACTAAAAGATTTTTTGTAGCAGATTTTTCAAATCCCCCGGCCTGGTCTAAATAATCCTTGATCGAAAACCCTGGTTCATACCTTAGGGTAATTGGATTTTTTAAATCTCCAAACAAAAATACCACTCTTTGGAGCGGAGGAATAAAAATTGAGTCCTGATTTAAAAGCTGAGTATCAACAGATGGATCAATTGAGATTTTATCTATATCAAACTCAGTTACTACTCTACCCAAGTAAGGGGTAGTGTTTAATTCTGTTTCAAGAAATTCTAACGCCTGAGGAGTAATATTAACTCCAGGCTTTCCAATACTAGAGACGATGAATTTAATTGAATCAAGAAATTTTCTTTGGGCAAAATATTCTTCTTGCTCCCTAACATTTTGTCTAAAGAGGCTGGCTCCATATAAATATGCGTTTGATTTATATCCACCAGCTCTTTTAATGAGTTCTGATAGCTTTTCACCATCTTTGATAAAATATGTTCCTGGGTTATTGACCATGCCCTGGACTGAAACGGATTTCTCTACCTGAAAATCATTTTTAAAAGATGGGACTAGCACGGCGTCTCTAGGATTCAATTGGTAATTAGTTATATCTTGATGCGAAAGTTGAACAGTTTCATAACCTGAATTTTGAAATTTCATAATTTCTATGTAGTCAAACCCATAGTGATCTGAGGAGAAGCCCCCAGCATAATCAATCAATGATTCTAAATTATCCTTCTCGGTGATTTCAAATAAAGCTGGAAAATTAATTCCTCCAGTAATAGCTATCAAGCTATTTATTGGCTTAATTAAAATAGAATCTCCTGAAATTAAATTATTAGTTGGCATGTTTCCATTTATAAAGACATCATATAGATCATATATAGCAATGATTTTTCCATCTCTTTTATGGACTATTTCTCTATATGATCCATTTTCAGCAATACCTCCAGAAGCTGTAATTACACTTAAAATAGATGAAGTGCCACTAACAGTATAAATGCCAGGGTTCTTAGAGGCTCCTACAATAAGAATTTGCTTATCTCTCATTTTTGATAGAGACACGAAAGAGGATACCCCAACACGTTTTTGAGAAATAAATTCTGTAATCAGTTCTTCAGCTTGGGCCAGAGTCTTTCCATTAACATTAACCTTACCTGCACCTTTAATAGAAATTGATCCATCTCTTTCGACAGTAATGTCATCTAATATGGCGCTATCTGCACCAGTTAGAAGAATGGAAAATCTATCACCAGGCCCCACGGAATAGTCTCGACTTGGATTTGGATTATTTATTGGCATAAAAGATGATTGAACGGTTCTGAAAAACTTATCTCCAAATCTCTCCAATTCTCTAACACTCGGTTCATCTTGATCAAAAGATTCCTCAAGTAGTTTTAACTCCTCTTTTAATCTGTACAAAATCGCTCTATTTGTCTCAAGAGAAGTATCTGCATTAAAAAGTTTTTCAACTTCATTTGAGCTAGTATTCTCCTTCAATTCAATTCTTTTTTTATAAGTGTCTGGCAAACTTCCAAGAAAATCTTCGTCCATATTTGATTGAGAAAATGCAAATGACGAAAAATTTATAATCAAACCTATGCATGCGAAGAATAAGGGTTTATAAATTGTTTGGTTAGAGGGTCTTAGGATCATTTAATGTCTCTATAATAAATGAAAGATATTATATCTTATCAGTGCAATAAAGATTAGTTCTCATTAAAAATATCTCTTGTGAATACTTTATCAAAAACATCCTTTAAATCGCTAGTAACTCGATTGGCAATAATGACCTCGCTTCTATTTTTAAAATCTTGCAAAGATTCAGCAATGATATAATTTGAAAATGGGTTTTCTTTGAGGCTTGGTTCATAAATTATTACCTGCACATTATTTTCATTTAATCTAGCAGCAATATCTAAAATAGATGAGAATCTAAAGTTATCCGAGCCATGCTTCATCACTATTCTGTATAAGCCAACAGTTGATGGCTTCAATGCTAAAATATTTTCAACAATATAATCTTTTCTTTGCTCATTTGATTTTGTAATACCAGAAATTATAGAGTTTGGCACTGAGCTTTGATAAAAATTTGCCGCTAACTGTTTTGTATCTTTAGGAAGGCAATATCCACCATATCCAAATGAAGGATTATTATAATAATCCCCTATCCTATTATCCAAACATAAGGCATTTATGATTGCCTCAGAACTAAGATTTTCCTTTAATGAAAAGCTATCTAATTCATTGAAAAATGCAACTCTCATGGCTAAATATGAGTTTGCAAACAACTTTACAGACTCTGCTTCGCAGGAAGTCATAAATAAAACTGGCGTATTCTTCTTGCTTATAACAGCTCTTATCATTTGCACAAAAACTTTTGCTAAATCATTGCTTTCTCCCCCAATAATCAATCTAGATGGATTTAGGTTATCTTGAAGCGCACTGCCCTCTCTTAAAAACTCAGGAGAAAATATAATATTTTTTGATCCAAATTTTGCAATCATTGATTTTGTAAATCCAATTGGTATTGTTGACTTAATTACAATTAATAAATTAGGATTTTCACTTAGCGATTGAGAAATTGATTTCTCTACAGAACTTGCATCGAAAAAATTTTTACCTTCGTCATAATCTGTTGGGGTGCAAATAATCACTATGTCAGCTTCCTTAAGACCTTTTTTATAGCTATTTGTAGCTTGAATGGATAACTTCTTATTCTTAAAAAAGTGTGATATTTGAGAATCTTGAATTGTAGATTTTCTATTATTAATAGATTTAACCCTTGATTTATCTATATCTATAACAAATACGTCAAATTTTTGAGCAAGCAAGACTGAAATAGAAATGCCAACATATCCAGCCCCAATTACAGCTATTTTTTTTGAATTTAACATATGCTCAAATAAGTATGATTAAGATATTAATTATTAAAAATTATATCTTGATAAGACTTGATTACATATCTGTCTGAATAATTTTTCTTAACATTATCTCTTCCATTTGCACCCATAGCATTCCTGAGATTGGGGTCCAATACTAACATATCAACCATTTTTTGTTTTAGATCATAATGATCTTTGGGACTACACAAAAGTCCATTATGTCCATGAGTAATGATATCTCTACAACCCACCCAGTCTGTTGCAATAACAGGAGTTTCCATTGCACCAGCTTCTAATAAAACTTTTGGTCGACCCTCATTATAATATGTGGGTAAAACTATGCAGTCTGCAAAAAATATATATTTCCTGACATCATCAGTGCCCCCTAAGAATTTAATGACGCCTTCAGCCTCTTGTTGTTCTAAGAATGCTCTTGTAACACTATTACTATCCGTCTCATCCATCAAACCTAAAATAAAAAATTCTAAATTTTCATTTTCCTTCTTTAGGAGACCAGCTGCCTCTACAAACTCTTTAATTCCTTTTTGCTTAATAAGCCTTGCAATTAACATAAATGAAAATGTGGTCTTCAGGCTTTGAGCTCCCAGTATTTTGCTTCTTACGATAGACTCATCTTGAATTGAGTGATTGGGAAAAATTGTTTTAAAGTCATTTTTAAATTTTTTAATATCAACTCCTGAGCCTGGAAGAACTTGTGTTTTATTTATATCAACAGCTTTATGTTCAATTAATAGCTCTCTGTCATCTGTGTTTTGAAAAAATATTTTGATGGAGGTAGAAAGTGAAATTTTATAGAGATAAATTGCTAAAGTCTTAAGAACCCCTCTAGAATTAAAGACCCTACCAAGACCTGCAATATTATTTATTGTAGGGATCTTAAATATCTTTGCAGCAATGGAGCCATAAATATTAGGCTTTATTGTAAAAGCTAGAAAAAATCTTGGCTTAATTTGTAAAAAAATTTTTATATATTGGTAAATTAAGAAAAT
>Ga0181564_10005803_pt1 | contig 10186 bp, 8 predicted proteins | sample 011ome_24_FD_134512 | JGI IMG/M metagenome (GOLD analysis project Ga0181564, IMG submission 134512) | Coastal salt marsh microbial communities from the Groves Creek Marsh, Skidaway Island, Georgia - 011513CT metaG (megahit assembly) | ecosystem: Environmental > Aquatic > Marine > Intertidal zone... | reverse complement strand
TGATCCTGAGTAACTTGTACCTTGTACAATAATAAAATTTGGGCGCCTCGAACGAATATTCATATAATTGAAATAAGGAAATTTATATTTTTTGTTTTTATTATTTTAATTGTACCCATTAATTAAGCATCAAAAACAATTTTATAACAATTTTTTTAGAATTAAGTAATAATTAACTGTATTAAGAAATCTAATTTTTTTATCCTCAGTTTGAAGACAAAATTGAATTAATTATTTATTTTAATGCTGTTTTTTACCTTTCTATGATAAGCAAAACTTTTTATTTAAATATTCCCTAACATAATTTTATAAATATCTTTTCCATCTATTTTTACAGGATTATTGCCTAATCTTAATAAATTAATACCTTCAATAATTTTCTCAGAACTTTTATTAATATTTATATTTAATCTTAGTAAATCATCCTCAAGTTTTGCTTTCTTTTTAATATAGCTTATTTTTGAGTTAAAATCTTTAATATTAGAAACACCAAATAAACTAAATATTAGATCAAACCTTTTATTCAAATCAAATGATGTTTCTGATTTATTTAGATTCTCATAATTAAACTTAAAAAATTTTTCAAAAAACAAACTCACTGCATGACCATGGCTAATATTAAATAAGGATGTAAAAGGATATGAAGCTGCATGGGGTACTGTAGTTTTTGATATGCTAATTGCTTTTCCAGCTAAATTTGCAGCAATAGACATTTCAGATGCATTTTTTAAATTTGGATTTTCTAAAAAGGAAAGATAGCTATTTATAGAAACCCTCAGAGATTTTGTTGCAAATATAACACTTTTATCATTAGATTTTTTTGATATTAAAGACTCTAATGCTTGAGCAATAGCATCAAAGCCAGCAGAGGCCTTGATACTATCTGGTGCAGAAATTAAAAACTCAGGAACTAAGAAAAAAAAATCTGGAATTAATAATTCACTTTCACATGAGTGTTTAATTCCATTAACATAAATTACTGCATTGGAAGTAACTTCTGCACCAGATCCAGCTGTAGTTGGTATGACAGCAAGTTTTGCGTATTTTTTTTTATATGGGTAGGAATAATTTACAATTAGATCTGCTAAATCAGATCTATTATCTGCTATATTTGCTATTTTTGCGTAATCTATTACTGTGCCACCACCAACTGCTAAAATTAGATCTGGTGCAAAATTTTTTATATCATTAATAATTTTAACCAACTCTTCAATTATAGGTAATTCTGAATTTTTAAAAAATGATCTAATTTCTTTGTTCCGATCTATCTTATCTAAAAAAACCTGAGCACCTGAAATTTTAAAAGATTTTTTACCACAAATAACGAAAATTTTTTTAAAACTTTTATCGTTTAAAAAATTTAAAATATCATTAATTGAGCTTATCATTAATTAATTCTTTAGAAGTATTATCAAGAATAATTGCACAAATTTTAATTAATTTTTTTTATAAGTTGATCAAAATTTTAATCATTTTTGATTAAACTAATTATTTCTTTAATAGGAATAATTTTCTTATCTGCTTCGAATGCACGACTATTTTTTAATATTGTTTTAGCTGTTTTTTGCATAGCAGGATATGCCGCTCTTAACAATTGATTTGCATAAATTACTAATTTAAATCCATTTTTAATTAAATCTTTTTCATAAACTTTTGAGTAAGTGGATGGAACAGAGACCAACGGAATATAATATTTACTTTTTTTAAACTCTTTAGCAAAAGAAAAGATTTGTGATGGAGTATTTTCTTTACTATGAATTAATATTGCATCTGCACCTGCTTTTGAATAAATCACTGCTCTTTTTAAAGCATCACTCAAACCTTTGCCTAAAATAAAACTTTCAATTCTTGCTATCGCCATAAAATCAGCTGATTTTCTTGTGCTGCAAATTTTTTTAATTTTTTTTGCAAAATCGTTTGGTTTATCTTGTTTTGCTCCAGATTGATTTTTAAATAGAGAATTTCTTTTTAGTCCTATTTTGTCTTCCATTATAATTGCCGATACTCCTGATCTTTCAAGTGATCTAACTAAAAAAGGTAAATGCTCAATTTGACCTCCATTATCAGCATCAAACACTACTGGTTTGCTAGTTACATCTAACATATCTTGTAAGGAGGATATTCTGGATGAAAATGATAAAGAAGAATTATCAGGTAACCCTTTAGTAGCTGAGTCAGTGAGACTTGAAGACCACATTCCGTCGAATTCAATTAATTTTTTACCTTTTGAAATATTTATTTTATCAATTATCAGTCCGGTTAATGAATTATGCGACTCTAAAATTCTCACAATATTTTTTGAGTACATCATACGTCTTAACCTTGCCACTCTATTATCAGGTGAGGAAATTATATCAGACATTTGTTTTTTTATTAATGTAGAAGAAATATTTTTTGTATATTTAGGTTCGATAAGTTTTCCCGACCATCTTCTTAATGTCTTTATTACTCTATCTCGAGTTTTTTGTTGAACTCCAGTTTTCCAATCATCTCCATGGATAACATAATCAGGTTTGATTAAATTTAAATTTTCTACGTAATCTAGAGTTTTTTGAGGAATAACATTTTTTACATATTTTATATTCTCAAGAACTATTTTTCTCTTTTCATAATTTAAATAAGGAATATTTTTATAACTAGCTATGGCATCATCTGTAAGCAATCCTACAATTACATCACCATATTTTTTACCTATCTTTAAAATATTTATGTGACCTTCGTGCAAAATATCAGCTGAAAGACCAATATATACTTTTTTTTTGCTGAATTTATTTTGCTTCATTTATAAAGAATTATTTTTCTTATACATCAATTTATATTTTTTTATAACATTTATTTATCAGTTAGTGCTTTCAAGGTATTCTTACTCTTATCTTTGTCTTTAAAATATTCATCATATTTCGAACCATTTTTTGCAAAACCATACGTATAATACAAAATTCTTCTGTCAGTCTTAGTATTGTTTTTTTTTGAACGATGTGGACAAGTATTAGAAAAAAAAACAACATCACCAACTTCTAAATTAACTAAATTGAAAGAAGTTTTAGCTTCACTCTCTTTATTCAAAGCTGGTGTACCGTCATTTCTTGTATTTTTTAATAACTCATTAAAATTGCCCTTATGAGCATTGGCTATCTCAATTGTACCATTTTCTTTACTACATTCATCTAATGCTATTAAGGCATTAATAAAAAAATCTCCATACTCGTACCATCCGTTTCTCCAAACATTATTTTCATCTTTAAACTTAAAAATACCATCATAATGTGCAAAAAAACCGTCACCTCCTGGTGGTTTAGCATTAAATTTGTCTTTAAAAATTAAAAAATCCTCATCAAATATCAATTTGATAATATTTATAATTGTTTTATTGGCATCAATTAAATATTTACCTTTATCATATATTTTCTCAATCCTTCGCAGTTTATAACTTTTGTCATAATATTTGTTATTATTTTTAGAGTTATTTATTTCATCAATTAACACATGAATATAATCCTTTGAAAAAATTTTTTTACATTTAAAAAAACCTTTTGTTTCAAAATCTTTTTTTAATTCAGTATAATTTAAATACATTTTTTAACGAATTAGAAAGGAATTTAATTATATTATTTTTAGTTATTTTAAATAAATATTTTTGAAAATTTATCCCAGAATATTTGTTTGTCATATATTTAGTTTTGTTACTAGTTTTTAGGGGCTTTTTCCAATCACCATATTGATACTCTAAAAATTTTTCTACAGGATTTGGTGCATAATGATATTTTTCAAAGAAATAGATCTTTTGCATGCTAAGTAAAAAATATTCAGGAATTTTATATGTTCTTCGCCAAAAAAATTTTCTATTTTTATTATGATTCCATCCCTTTATTGTATAACCTGTCGTTTCTTCTGGTAATTTTCCTACAAAATCTATCTTTAAACTTGCAGATTCTCTAAGTTGTTTTTCAATTGAAAAACCAGAATTATCTATTTCCTGGATTAATAAATCAAATTTATTAATAACATCATCAGAAAAAACACTCAACTCAACATCCCAATCCCAGGGTATTAGATCATTATCTCTTATTGCTCCCAATAATATACCTGTTTGTAAAAAATATTTTATTTTTAATTTATCAAGTATGGAGCATATTTTTAAAAATTCGTTTTTTCTTATCTGAAGCTCTTCTTTAGTTCTAACTCTAACTTTATTATCAAAAATATATGATTTTTTTTTTTGCATGATTTTTTTGTTCAAAATAATTTATTTTTTTTCAATAAAACTATCAATAACATTTTGAACATTCTTACATGCTGAGTTTTTAATGTCATATTCCCAAAATTTTGAAACAAATTCTTGTCTTGCTTCAAAAGTCTCATCATCCACTTGATTATCAGAATTTTTGAGATATTTAGAAATATTTAAATGTAAACTCTCAATATTTTCACAAAATTGAACAGATTTAGAACAAGTTTGATCTTCTGGGTTAAACATTTTTTTATTTTTATCTTTAAAAAACCAATCAGGTATAATTATAGGTATTCTAGAAAGCATACACTCTACACTAGCTAAACTATTTAGACATACTATAGCTTTACTTTGTAAAACTAGATCACAGATATTTGCAAAATGAATAACTTCAACATTATTAATATTCTTTTTTTTACAAAAATCTATCACTTCACGACTTTGAATTTCATTTCTGCTTTTAATTACTATTTTTCCTAATTTTTCTTTTTTAAAATAGATACTTATAGAAAGTACCATTTCTAAAAAAGGTTCAAATTTATTTTCTTCATCTTTAAAAGTTATAATTAATAAACCATCTCTCATTCCTTCAAAATTTTCTAACGAACGCCACCTGTCAAGTCTTGGTGCTCCTGTAACAAAAATTTTTTTTTTATCGAAAAGATTTGAGTCTGACCAAATATCTTTTGCTCTTTTTCCAAATACCATTATTGCATCAGCAATTTTGAAATTATCGCTAGTATAATATTTTTTAAATGAATGAATCAAATCAAGATCGTTATACGGATATTCTTTTTGCAAAATAATAACTGGTATTTCTAATTCTTTACATGCAATTTGTATTGCATAATCTTGCCAATAATTTGTGTTGGATACTAAAAGAGCACCTATTTGATGTTCCTCTATAAATTTTTTTAATAAAATTTTACTTCTTCTAATACATTCTTCCCACTGCTCTGAAATATTATTTATATTTTTTATATAATTTTTCTGACCCCTGTATTCTTTTGGTATAAGATTTTCTTGATATGCTATAAGATGACTTTTTTTCAACCATATCCATCCATATTTACGAATTCTATAACTTAGTTCATCTACATCTTTCTCAAAAAATCTTCTCTCTATACATAAAATTTTTTTATTTGCTCTTATATTTCCTTTAATATCTAAAGTTCTCATTATCAATGAAACATAATTATTAAAGCCAATCAATTTAAATATAATAAATCGAATTCTACTTCTTGCTAAATAATGAAATAATTTTTTAAAAATTTTTTGGTACTTATCCATATTAAAATGATTTATTTTATTTAAATTTTTTTATCAATTTTTTTGGTCTTCTATTTTATTAGAATTGTTTTTTCTGAAATAATTTTACATTTAAAATTTCTTTCTATTCCAAGTAAATTTTTAAGCTTATTTACTTTTAAATAGATATCATGCTCACTTAAAGGTTGAAGCTTATAATTCTCTCCTACTGAACCAAAATTATTTGGAAATAATTTATTTAAAATCTTATTTACTACTCTTTTAATTTGTAATATTTTAGTCAACAAATAAAATAATGTCCAATTATTAGCTTTTGATAGGCTTTTATTATCAAAACTCTCCCATACCTTTACAATTTTTTCTGCTGCCAATTCCCCAGAATCAATATAAAGCTTCCTAGATAGAATTTCTGGTATTTTGATTTTATCCTTATAATTCTTATTTTTTTCAGAAATAAAAAGTTCATTTACTTTTACTAAAAGATCTTCTTTTGAATTAATATTGTATCCCAAGCTATTAGGAATGGGCTTAGCATATTCCATTTGAAATGGGTTATAGGTTATGACTGGTTTGCCTGATATTGTTGCCTCTATTGCCGTTGTGCAACCATTGTGCATAACAGCAAATGTATTTTTGACCCAGGCAGAAATTGACTCTTCTCTAATTACGTGAACATTTGGAATATCCTCCAAAACCACTTCCCAATTTTTCATGTTATCTCTTGGATGAGGACGAAGGATGATATCATATCCATATTTATTTGTAGAAAGATATTTTATTGCTTCAATAAATTCATAAAACTTTTTATAATCTTCAGACATTGTATAAAAATATTTTTTAAATAAATTTTTATCACGCTCAAAATATCCTGCTGTTTTATGTATTTTAATTTCTTCATGAAAAGATAACATACTTGTGCAATGCTGATTTGAAGAAATTAATATAAAGGGATTTTCTATTATTCCTTTGGGCTTCTTCCAATAATCAAAAAAAAATGATTGCCAAAGATCTACCCTTGGTGAACCAGTTTTGTGTATTTTATCAATGTTTTTGGGATAAATTCTTTTTAAAGTATCTACGTCATCATCTCCCCAACCAAAAACCGCTGAGGATTGTTCAATAGTTCGATCAGAAAATCTATCTTTTGCAAACTGATCGTAACTAATTTCATCTATACCCGTCTCCTCATCGATACTAGTGATCTTAGATCCTAAGTCGATAACAGCCTGATGTTTTTCAATTTTTCTTTTGCTAGGTGTAAGTGATTTAGTATGAACAATTCCTGGTTGAAGAGTTCTTGTTTTTAATCCATTTAAAATTTCTCCAAAACTTGAAATTATAACTTCGTGTCCTTTTGAGGCTGCTAAAACTGCCAAAAGAAGCTTGCTATCAAATTCACGAACAGCAACTTCTAAACTTATATAAATATTCATTTATTACTGTTTACGGTATTAACATAAAATTGAAATTTAATTAACAATTAAATTAATTTATTACTTTTTTAAATTATTAATATGCAACAAACTAAGTTGCCTTGAATACTTGTTACTTTTTTTGTTTTGATTTTTTAATGTAATTTTTTATTAAATTTATAATTTTTTTTTGATTCTTATCCTTTAAACCTACATAAATAGGTATACTTACTGAATTTCTAAAATATTTTTCTGAGCCAGGAAAATCAGATTTATTGCCTTTATAAATACTAAACTTGTAAATTGGAATGTAATGTTGTTGAGATATAATTTTATGATTAATTAAATATTTCATAAAATGATCTTTTTTTTTACCTAATTTGTTAAATAAAATATTTATTATGAATAAATGGAAAGAAGGCTTGATATTTTTTGAGTAATTTGGAAATAATAATTTTTGATCAAAATTTTTTAACTCCTTTATATATTTTTTATAAATCTCATTTCTGTTTTTTAAAAAAAAGTTAATTTTTTTTAATTGAGACAAACCTAATGCACAATTAATATCTGAAATACGGTAATTAAAACCATGTTTTAATATGTCATATTTCCAGTGTTTGCTTTTACTTCTCAAAATTCCATGGTTTCTATATAAATTTATACTTCTTGAAATTTTTGAATTATTTGTCGTTACTATACCACCCTCTCCTGATGTAATAGTTTTAAGTGGATGCATTGAAAATGTAGAAATATCAGCGTGCGTACATGAGCCAACTTTTACAAATTTTTTTTTATATTTATATTCTGCACCTAGTGCATGGCATGCATCTTCTATAATAAAAAATTTATATTTTCTTTTAATATCAAAAAAATTTTTGACATTTTCAGGATAGCCACCATTGAACATTAACATTAAAGCTTTTATCTTTTTAAGTTTATTTTTTTTAATACATTCTATAACTTTATTTGGAGTTACCTGGCCAGTGAATTCATCAACATCCACTAGATAAACCTGCAATTGCATTGTTTTAGCCATATTATATGATGCTATAAAATTTATTGCTGGCATTAAAATAATATCATTTTTTTTTAAACCTATTGATAACATGGCTAAGTGAATTGCTGATGTTCCGCTGCTACAAACACTAGAATATTTACATTTTAAATACTTTGTGATTTCTTTTTCAAATTTTTGTACATAAGGACCAGTGGTAATTAAATCACTCGACAAACATTTTAATACCAATTTTTTATCAATATTATCTATTAGTTGTTTTCCATAAGGAATATATTTCATAATTAATTTATTCTTTTAATTGGGTTAAAGCACACTTTGGATTTGAGTAACTTTTTAATATTTTTTTTTGAAAAATTATAAAAGATTTTATCTAAGGTTTTTATATATTTATGAATATTATTTTTATTGTGAAATATAGTGATATAAATCATATTTGATGCCAGTATTTTATTTTTAAGCATTTCCTGAGTAAGATAAGTTTTCTTTTCTGGATGGTTTTCATGAAATTCAAATGAAGGAATGGCATTTGTGCCGCTTATTTTAATAGGTATGTTATATTTTTTTGAGAATTTTAACCAAACAGACTTTATCAATTTACCGTTACTTTCAATTTTATTAAATGCTTTTATTCTCTCAAATTCTTTAATTGAAGAAAGAGCAGCTGTATAACCAATACGCTCACCCCAAAAAGTGCTACTAATAAATGTATTTTCTGCTTTTTTCATTATTTGTCTTTTACCAATTACAGCATTAATTGCATAACCACTTCCTAAAGCTTTACCAAAAATCGCAATATCTGGATTTATTTTAAATTTTAGATGTATGCCCCCCATATTCTCTCTATACCCTGAAGTACATTCATCAAAGATTAAGATTATTTTTTTTTTATTACAGATATCTCTTACTTTTTGAAGAAAATTATCCTGAGGTTCAATATTTCGCATTACCTCCATTTTAATTACTCCAATTTTTTTAGAGTCAATTAATTTTAATAGATAGTTAAAATCATTATAAGGAAAAGGGAAAGAAGTATTTTTTAAATTTTCTGAAATGCCCTGATATCTTAACCCTGGCATTAAATGTTGATCTAGATTTTTTTTTGAATTTATATTTGCAGATAAATACCAATCATGCCATCCATGGTAACCACAAAACGCTACGTTTTTTCTATTTGTACATGCTCTAGCTATTCTAATTGCTAAAGTATTTGCTTCACCTCCACCTCTTGTAAATTTAACCATTGAAGCCCATGGATGATGCTTAATTAATTTTTTTGACAAATAAATTTCTTCTGGACAATTTAAAGTTGTCAAATTACCTTTGTTAATATTATTACTTACTGATTTATTAACTTTTTCATTTGAATATCCCAGTATACTAGTTCCAACAGCACAAAACATATCTAGATATTTGTTTCCATTTAAATCCCAAACATTTATTTCTTTTGCTTTAGTAAAATATGCGGGCCATTTATCAGGTAAATGAAGTTCAGATCTTTTAGAAAACAAAGTTGTACCACCTGGAATTATTTTTTTTGCTTGTTTATATAAACTTGTACCGTTTTTTATTTTCATTTATTTCCATCTTCTTGGATCGATTAATTTTAAATCTCTAGATTCAAAATTTATTATTTTACCTTTATTAATTCTCTTAAAATTTATAATTTCTTTTAAACTATCAAAATTATTAATACCAATAACTATTTCATCAAAATCATAAGTCATTAAGTCACTTAAACAATAATTAATTGGAGATATATTATTGTTTTCTAAAAATGTGAACCAATTAGAAATTTTTTTTTCCCATTTATTAAAATTTTTCTTTTTATAAATCGATTTATTTACTAACAGTCCTTGCAAAAATAGAGATCTTATTTGAATTTTAATACCTATTTTCTTTAATTTATCAAACCAGCCAGAATTTATAATTCTTTTATCTAGAACATTATATGGGCATTGCACCACATCTAATTCAAAATTAGATGTCATATAATTTAAACATTTTGTATCATAAATAGATAATCCAATTTTTTGAAAAAAATTTTTATTTTTTAAATATTTCAAATTTTTAAATATTATTTTACCATCTTTTGTACTCAATACTTCGTGATTGTGTATAAGCAAAACTTGAATTTTATTATTATTTAATTTTTCTAAATGCTTCTCTAATTGCTTTTGACAAAAATCTAGTGATCTCCATCTATAATCAGGAATTATTTTTGAAGAAAACCTAAAATTTTTATTAATATTTTTAAAT
>Ga0181564_10005777_pt1 | contig 10223 bp, 10 predicted proteins | sample 011ome_24_FD_134512 | JGI IMG/M metagenome (GOLD analysis project Ga0181564, IMG submission 134512) | Coastal salt marsh microbial communities from the Groves Creek Marsh, Skidaway Island, Georgia - 011513CT metaG (megahit assembly) | ecosystem: Environmental > Aquatic > Marine > Intertidal... | reverse complement strand
TAGCCCGAGCACCAGTAGCCGTCGCGGCATTAGCCCGAGCACCAGTAGCCGTCGCGGCATTAGCCCGAGCACCAGTAGCCGTCGCGGCATTAGCCCGAGCACCAGTAGCCGTCGCGACATTAGCCGTCGCGGCATTAGCCGTAGTTTGGGGTCTCGGACACCGGTCGACCGTTTGAGACGACAAGTCCACGTACTCGTACTCGGGAAACGACGCCGCGTTCCGTTCCGAGTTCGGGGTGGGTACCGGCACCACCTGCGACCGACCGAACACCGACGTCCAGTTGGGCACGGTGGCCTTCATTTGCATGACGTCGAGCGTCACCGTGGTGGTTTGGACGGACACGACGTCGAACGCCGTTTTGAAGAGCTTGTCCGTATTCAACTGCACCTTTTTGAACGCCGTCGCCGGTCGGGCCTCCACCGTCGTCACGCGTCGGTTGGTCACGGTGAGCGGACTCGGAATACGGACGCCGTCGCTCGTCTTGAGGATGGTGGGCTGAATATCGCCGTTCGGTTGTTTTTGATAGGTGTACACAAACACCTTGTCGCCCGGCACGAGCGCCGCGTTCGTCTGCGACTGTCGATACTTTTCGTCCTGCTTGATCGCGTTGCGCAACAACAAGGCGCGCATGCTCGATACGCGTTCGCGGTACAACCCTTCGTTCTCAATCATGTAGTTGACGAGGTCGTGGTCGGTGGGCAAGGCGATGGCCACGTTGCCCGTGTCGGACATGTAGTCCACCCCGACGTCGACCGCGCTCGTCGGTACCTGTCTCCCCCGATGCAACATCATCGGCGTCACTTTGGTGACCGAATGTTGCGTATTGTTGATGGTGAACGCGATTTGCTCCAACACGTCCAGATATCGCTTGGTGTCTCGATCCTGCAGATAGTAGTTCATCAACCGCTTGATGTACTTGTTCTTGCATTCCACGAATCCTTGGGTTTGCGGCGTGTAGCTTTCTCCCCAAATTTGCTTCACGTGAAACGTTTGGCACACGCGCTGCACGTGTTGGTTGATAAACTCGCCGCCTTGATCGGAGTGCAGAATCATCGGAATGTCTCCGGACAGAAACAGCTTGTTGAGCAACACCGACACGGGCAGCCCCTCCTTCCTTTTCAACGGAAACAGGTACACGAACTTGCTGAAAATGTCGATGATGACCAACACGTACTTGTAGTTCGAGTTGTGAAACCCCCAGTTTTGCAAATCGATCAGATCCATCTGCCAATGTTCGAAGGGAAAGTTGGGCTTGAACGATTTGACCACCGGTTTCTTCGGCGTCGCGTTCAACACGTTCATCACGTGCGACTTTTCCAGCACGCTTTGGACGAACCGTCGCGAAATGCCGAGATACCCGCCTTGCAAGATGCGTTTCGACAAGGTTTTGCAGTTCAACGCGTTGGTGGTCGTCGCGTCCGTGAACCGTCGCACCACCTGCTCGCACTCGCTCTCCTTGACCACGGTGAACACGAACGTTCGGTCCGGGCCGACGGCGAACGCGTTCCACGGAAGCAAACTTTCGCGCGTGACGAGCACGATATTGGCTTGGTCGTCCAAGACGTACCCTCCCTCTCGAATGCGTCTTTTGAGCGTGTCCGCCACCCACGTGGGAAGACCGTCCAACGCGCCCGGATCTTTGCGCATGTATCGCACGGCGACGTCGTACACCTTGTCCGGCCACAAATGCCCTTGCACGACCTTCCATCGCGGAACTACATCGTCGTCAGGCGAGGAATTGGAAACCATTGCTGTTTGGTATCCCACGTCACACATTATGCGCAACGCATAAAAATAATAAAATTTAAAATTCAATATCGCGTTTTCAGCGTTGTTTGTAAATCGCCAGCGCTCGTCGGAGGAATCCTTCGAAGCGCTCGTCATTCAAGATGGCGAGCCAACACTCGGAGAACGTCTCGCTCATCTCGTGATCGCTTCGGACAATGCGTTGCTTGAGCCACGCTTGGACGACCGTCGCAAATTGTTCGATCGTCGTCGCGGTGTGCATGGTGATGTCCGGATTCGTGAGCGACTTTTCGATATACAAGATGGCGTTGGTGTCGAGCACAACGCACGAGGTTTCGTCGTTGTTCGTGCCGCGCAACAGTTTGGTGAGCATCCACACCAACATGTCGTTCGACTTCATGTCCGATTTGCGATTCACGGCGGCGTACACGGCGTCGAAATACTTGTCGAGACACTCGTGCAGCTCGATCGACAACGTTGTAGACCGTTTGCACTTCACCTTGAGCAACACCCGGATCGTGTTCGACAATGTCATGTTGTCCCCGATCAACGCCATATTCTTCGCCTTCAAATCGTTCATCTCCCCTTGTTGCAACATAAAATCCTCCCAGTCCATGATGACGAACTCTGTATACTACTCGTTTTTACAAGTAACCCTTTTAAAAATGTTTACTTTTTCATGCGCGATCGTTTCAATGTGTTGCGCTCCACCGATTCGCGATTGTTCATGATGAGCTCGGATCCGTTCTCCACGATCGACTCCATATCCTGCGCCATGAGCGAACGATCGCTCAACATCTTGGCCAACGACTCTTTGACCGAATCCTTGTTGACACCCGACTTGCTCACGGTGGTTTTCATGGTGATGATGCCGTACTCCCCGGCGTTGCACACGTCGAGCGAGTTTTTGCTCATGTAGTCCATGATGAGCTCGGACAACATCTTCTGCTTCTCTTTGGCCTCCTTGATCGAGGCGTTAAACTCTTTGATCTTGTCGTCGATGTCGCAGTATTCCACCACGCTCCTCTTGAACTGATCGGTCATGTTCAGCTTTTCGGTATTATCTTCCAGGTATTGCGCGTATTGCTTAAATATATTTCTTTTATGTCGAAATGGTACGACGTGTGGTTTGTTTGAAAAAGTCGTCGATGACGATCGACAAACAGTGCTCGTCCATCTCGTGGTATTTCCACATGTGAATCTGCAGACGCATGTTGGTTCGACAGTTCGTGTTGCATATCGAACACACGCACGCGTCGCACCGCGTTCTCTTTTTCGTCAGATGATACACCAACGACTGTTCGGTGGTCAACACAATTCCACATCGGGGACAGATTGGCATGGTGTACGGTTTGTTGTGATTACATTATCCATTCATAACCTTTAACTACGTTTAGCAACGGTGTAGGTAATTTTGTGTTTTTTCATTTTTTCACAAATACAATCATTTCAACACACATACGTTTTTGCAAATCATTTGGACGGACGAGGGGTCGAACACTTCGAACAACGGTTTTCCGAGTATCGTGACGTCCTTGTGAGGAATCACGTGCTCGGTGTGCGGAGACACGGACACGATGTGTTGCGTATCGACGTCGAACTCGACGATCGCCATCGGCAAGTGCTTGTACACGTTCAACAACGTGTCGGTGGACGGGTGCGCGTGCTTTCGGAACACGTCGCCACACTGCATCTCGTGCAGGGTCAACTGATGTTTGGTGTTGAAGTTTTGGTGACAACGCACGCAATTCCAGATGCCGCATCGGAACTTGCGATTCATGTGATAGTTGAGCGCTTGATCGCTCGTCAACGATTTTCCGCAACGAGGACAGATGGGCATTCGAAATTATAAATTTAATTATATTAATCTTATTCTAGACTTTCTGGGGTGTAAGAAAAAAAATAAAATTCAATTTTTTGTTTTCGATTCACTTTAAGAGCCAGTGCATTGGTTATGTATAACGATCCTCATAGGCTCTTCAACAACGACCATGAAGGGATTTGCCATGCACCGCCCGCAGTTCCGAACGACCGAGTGCGTGTCGCGCCCGCACGCCAACGAAGACGTCGAGATGGACGCCGAGTCGGAAACCGAGTACCCCATCGAGGTGGTGCACAACCACGTGTACTTTTACAACCCGGTGACGGTCAAGACGATGCTGGATCTTTGCAAACGTTTGCGGTCCATGGAAAGCGGACTGTTGGCGATGCAACACGACTTTACGCTTCCGAAACCACCGGCCATCTACTTGCATCTGCAGAGCAACGGTGGAGACGCGTACGCGGGTCTGTCGGCGATGAACACCATCGAGAACCTGCGCGTCCCGGTGATTACCGTGGTGGACGGGTTTGTGGCGAGCGCCGCGACGTTTCTTCTGTTCGCCGGCACCGAACGATGGATGCAAAAGAACAGCTGTTTGTTGATTCACCAGATTCGCACCGAGTTTTGGGGACGCTACGAAGAGCTCAAGGACGACATGAAAAACTCGAGCCTGTTGATGGACGACATCTCGCGCATTTACAGCGAAAAGTCGAACATTCCCGAAAAGAAACTCAAACGCATTCTCAAACGAGAGCTTCATTTGAATACCGAAACGTGCTCCAAGTACGGGATCGTTCACAAAGTGATTTGAAATGCTTTTTATTCGTCGTTTAGTCGAATAAATGTGAATATAAATATAGTATAAAACCATGCAAATTCGGTTCGTGTTGTTGGGTTTGTTTGTTGCGTTAGCCTTGTTACTTTGGGTTCCCTTACCGCGTGCGGAGCTCATGCGGGTTTCTCCACTTTCGCGCGCGTTCGATCGCTACGTGGACGCCTTGCGTCGCACTCCTCGATTTGCCGGTTTCGCCGACGAGTGTCGTCGCATTCAACTGATGGAGACGAACGACGGCGGTGCGTTGACGACGTCGAACTTTGGTGTGATTCAAATGTGCACGAAGGACACCAAACGCAACGAACTCGTGTACGTATTGATTCACGAGTTGACGCACGTGTTTTTGAAATCCGAATTGCACGACGATACGTTCGACCGCGCTTTCGCGGACCTGTTGGATGTGGCGATCCAAGACGGTTTGTACGTGCGCAAAACGTACACCAAAACGTCACCAGGAGTGTTTTGTGGCAAAGAGTTTTATTGAACAAATTTTATTATACGTGATCACACTATATATACACACAAAGTGAATTCGTGGTGATGGGAAACATCCTCGCCATTCATGCACCACCCGAAAACAAAGAGTATTGGGGCGATCCGAACAAGGATAAACATTTCCACAAGTTTCTCAACAAGACGTTAATCAAAGCCCAAGATCATCACATGAAGCGCGCTTGTTGCATGGGTCTTGTGGGCGACCAGCCGGGATCCACGACCGACACGTTCGGTTTGCAGGTCCCCGTCAAGAACGTGGGGATCCAAGGATCCAACTCGTTGACGAAAGACAAGAACAACACCGCCTTGTTTGCGAACGAAGCGGACATCAAAAAGAAGATCGAAGACTTTGTGGCGCACGAGCAAAACGCCAAAGTGGCGGCGAAGACGGCGTCCACCTTGAAACGTGTCACGTTCGGTCATTTGGACGATAAAGCGTGCGAAATCGGGACCAAGAAGTTCCGGGCGCCGATCCATACCATCAGCGACGGCGAGGCTACCGCGGTGTGCGACGAGTTTTACGGCAAGTTCTGCAAGGATCATGTCACCGACAAAGATAACCAATTTGGTACTTGTATCGTCAACGGAAAGTACGACGCCAAAGATCCTCGGTGTTCCAACAAGGACGCCGTGGGTGCGTACATCTTTCCGAACACGGAGTTTCCCGACAAGGAGTTTGGCGCGCACGTGTACCCGGAGGACTGTAGCTGCATCAACGGCAAGTTTGGCGACTCGTACAACATCGGGTATAACTTGTTTACCAAAGGGGACGAATACATTCACCCGTTGCACTACGACAGTGCGTGCAAAATGAACGCGATCAAGAACAACGCGTACGCCACCACCTTGCATCGTTCCATCAACAACAAGGGTCTCACGTTTTGCGAAAACAATCTGAATTTGGAGAATGTGACCAACATCGAAATCGGAGAAATGGAGATGTCAAACGACTGCGATGTCGGTGAGTTCCAAGACGAAACCGAAGGTGTTTCCCAACAAGTCAAAGAGGATCTGGAGAAAGAGGCGGAGGCAGCGGCAGACCGGGCGGCACGGGCAAACGAAGAAGACGGTGGTGACGAAGACGGAGAAAACGACGAAGACGGAGACCCGTCGGGCATGGACGAATATCTCACCACCACCAACTTGTCTATAGGTGGGGGTGTTCTCCTTTTCATTTGCATGTGTTGTTGCTTGTTGTTGATCATGATGATGATGATGAAGTAAATACCCAAATACCCGAATCTTTATTTTTATGACAACGTATACAATATACAAAAAGTTCCGATGAAGTCGCATCCGATTGATAACAACGAGTACGACCGGATCTCCCATTTTTTTGGCTTGGGAGGCAAAACCAACAAGGAGAGCGAATACACGGAGAATCGCAACAAGACCGTGAACGCCATGACCAAGCTGATGCAGCACAGCGCCATGAGCGTCGCCTCCAAAAATTTGCAGCAGTTCAGCACCACCTTCTCCAATTCGAACACATTCTCCATGTCAAATATCGATTGCAGCTTGAGCATCCACCCGATCAAGATTGAAAAGCTTACGTTTAGTAATGAAGTCGATTTGGTCACCTCAACCAAGTCGGAAAACAAGTTGGCGGTCTCCATGGTGTCCGAGATGTCAAATGATATCAGTAACTCTATGTTGGGAAACACCAAAGACTCGGGATCGTCTTTGGACGAAATCACGGGCCAAGCGGCGGGTGTGGCCAACAACCTGATTGACACGTACGGCGACGTGCTTCAGAGCGTATTGGGAGGGGACAGTTCCGAATCGAACAAACAGACCATCAACGCGAACGTCACCAAAAATATCGAAAACATCATCGAGAACGAACTGTCCAAATCGGTGAACGAAGAAAGCATTCAAACCGCGATGAACGACGTCAAGAACGCGAACGAGGCCGAAATCGCGAACCTGAAATGCGGTGCTGGTGGTTTTGATTGGGAAGGTCTCGAAATGAAGAACGTGACGACCGCGGTCATCGAGAACATTTTCAGCAACGAAAAAACCATCGATATGGCAGACAAGATCATTCAAACGATTGAGGACAAGTTCGAAGCGTCCGACGTCAAGCAAGGGGACCTCGCCGCCGCAGGGTCCGCGCTCGCCGAAAACATCATCGCCGTGGGTGATGCGTCCGAAGGTCTGGGTCGCGGTATCGGTTCCGCCGCCAGAGGGGTTGGGGATGGGACCTCAACCGCCCTCAAAGGGGCTGGGGATGCAGTGGATAACGCCGCCCAAGGGATTGGTAAGGGTTTAAGCGCCTTCTTGAAGCCGCTCATGATCGGTCTCGCCGTGATTTGCGTGTGTTTCATCTGCATGGCCGTCCTTTGGCTCATCATGAGCGGCGCGACCGTGAAGAACGTCGGCGACGCGGCCCGCGGACGTTAAATTGTTTTTCTTAGATACGCGTGCATGGAGGACACGCCGCCCGGATGGACCGTGTACGCGAAAAAATGAGATTTCGTCGAAACGTGTATCACGGCGTTTGCCTGTTCCGCCTTTCGAAGGAAATGGTAGTCCTCGTGTTTGTTCACGTGACGATACCCGCCCAACTCGGTCCACAACCGTTTTCGAAACGTCATGGACGGACACAGGTACCCTTTGTACCACCACGCGTCGTGCACGTGTTTCGGAATACGTCTGCATACGTTTGGAAGGTGTTTGGAAGGTGTCGAAGGCAAATGGTATAGCGCGCGATGCCCCACCAGGGTGATGTCGCACGGACGGTGTTGTTGAACCAACGTTCGCACTTGAACGTCAAGTCGGGAAGGAAAGTGGATATCGTCGTCGTCCCATATGGATACGACATCGCCGGTGGACGACGATATCGCCTTGTTTCGCTTGTACCCGATGGTCCGTCGTTTCGCGAGACGGACGTACTTGATCGATCGCTTGTTCGCCGCCAACAATTGGTTCACCTCGATCGGCATGGCGTCCGTGGAGTCGTCCACAATCACCAACTCTTTAGGCGCGTACGTTTGTTTCAAGAAAGCGTCGATCGCCGTGCGCAATCGATCGTATCGATTATAAGTGACACAAATACATGAAACGTTGGGGTTGGGTTTCATTCTCAATCAATTAATATCAATTGATTATATTAATTGAAACTCCATGAAGGACCAGATCCTGTTTTACACCAGTGTGGTGGTGTTCGTCGCGTTGATCGTATCGAAGCAACAACGCGGAGTCACGGAAACGTACAACAACAATGCCTCCGCAAAACGGGATCCGAAACGAACCGGTGGTGTCGTCGCATCGGGCACAGGCTCGTCTCCTCAACGCTTGTTGTTCAACCAACCCTTGACGCCCGACATGCTTCAAAAGATTGAAAACCCGGACACGATCGACCTTCCCACAATCAACAATCAAGGGTACGCTTTGATCGAGACGTTTGTGGTTCACAACAAGGATCGACTCGACGAGGACGCGGAGTTGCTTTTGATGGAAGCGGACAAATTGACCAAAGTGATGTTGTACTTGATTACACAAAAGAAACTGATCCCGCGCGTGAGCGACCACATCTTGTCGCTGATTGCCGATTTCATGACGTTCGTCAACAAGCACGTCGATCTGAAAACGATGATTGCGTACGAAAAGGCGCGCATACGTCAGTGCGCGAAGCGCGAACCGGGCACGCCGTGTCCGATGCACCGCCAACTCCTCGACGACGTGATGTCGACGTTCCAAAAGTTCTTGGAAAACGTGAAAAGCAGCGAAGACACACGCGCGGAGATTCGAGAGCTCGTCCAACGCGCGCACGATCAACGCATGGTCAACGAACGCGCCGCCAAACACGCCGACTTTTTGTTGCAACCAAAGATTTTGGATCGAAATTTAAAATCTTTCAAAAAAGAACAATCTCGTATCGAAAAGTCTGGTTTGTATCAAAACGCCAAACCGTACGACCGATACGCACCCGTCTCGTCGGTATCCACCAAAGTGTCCGCCATCAGTGTGGTGATCCTGCACCTCTTCGGGTTCTGGCACGAAAACATCGCGTTATTGGACGACCTTTTGCAATTCTTCGTGGTCGATATGGTGGACCACATCGAACTGTCCGCAATCGTATGTGCTCTGATAAACGACTGGGTCAAGGACGTCGGATTCACGGCCGCCGATTTGAACGTGCTTCGTCGGTCCGTGTTCGAAACCATATTCACTCATTGCGTGAAAGGACCGAGAAACCAACCGATCGGTGGGTGCATGTACGCCAATCTGCCGAAAGAACACAAGGACCTGTTCAACAAGTACGGCGCCAAAATGTCTCAAAACATACGATCGATGTTGAAGAATCCCGACAAGTACGACTACAAGAAACAACAAGGGTACGTGAGGAACGTGTTGACCATGAATTCGAACCGTGGCGTGGACCGTGAAACGGTCGTGTACGCCAACGAACGTACAGAGTCGAACAAAAAAGCCTACGCGGGTAAACCGGCACACGTGACGAAGGGTGTGGGTTCGCACGGTTACGATGATGAACTGGTGACGATAAGTAGGTAAATGTCGTGGATTTAAAAAAAGTATTAAAGTTTTATGCAACTAGAATAAGTACACATGACGGAAACATTCGCCTTTCAAGCCGAGATCAACCAGCTGCTTTCGTTGATCATCAACACCTTTTATTCGAACAAGGACATCTTTCTGAGAGAGCTCATCAGCAACGGTTCGGACGCCATCGACAAGGCCAAATATGGGGATCCGGAACTGCGAGACTACTCCATTCGCATCTCGTGCGACGACGAGACCAAGGAGTTGACGATTGAGGACAACGGCGTCGGCATGACCAAAGACGACCTCGTGCGTTGTCTCGGTACGATCGCCAATTCGGGTACGAAACAGTTTATGCAAAAGATACAGGAGGACACCGAGCAGAGCGGAAACCACAAAACCAGTTTGATCGGTCAGTTTGGTGTGGGGTTTTACGCGGCGTACCTCGTGGCCGATCATGTGAAGGTGTATTCCAAGCACAAGGACTCGGAGCGCGTCCAATGTTGGGAGTCGAACGCGTCCGGGTCGTTCACGATTACCGAGTGCGAACCCGACCACCCCGATCTTGAGCACGGCACCCGGATCGTCTTGCGCATGAAAGAGGATTGTTTGAATTATCTCGAGGAGCGCACCATCAAGTCGATCGTCAAGACCCATTCCGACTACATCAGTTATCCGATCGAACTGCTGGTCAAGCGAACGCGCACCAAGGAGGTGGAGGTGGAAGCGCAGGAACCCGAAGGGAACGTGCAAGAAGTGACGGAACCCGAAGGGAACGTGCAAGAAGTGACGGAACCCGAAGGGAACGTGCAAGAAGT
>Ga0181564_10005775_pt1 | contig 10225 bp, 9 predicted proteins | sample 011ome_24_FD_134512 | JGI IMG/M metagenome (GOLD analysis project Ga0181564, IMG submission 134512) | Coastal salt marsh microbial communities from the Groves Creek Marsh, Skidaway Island, Georgia - 011513CT metaG (megahit assembly) | ecosystem: Environmental > Aquatic > Marine > Intertidal zone... | reverse complement strand
AGATTTTATGGAATAAATTTATTTATAAAAATTTTAATGGATAAATTATTATCACTAATTTTTTTATTGATTAGTTCTCCAATACTAATTTTTTCAGCTTTAGCTATTTATATAGAGGACGGTTTTCCCATTTTATTTACTCAAAATAGAACTGGGTGGGATGGAAGAAGGTTTAAAATTTATAAATTAAGATCCCTTAAAAAGGTTAACTTTGATAAAACTGTGCAAGTTAGTAAAGATGATAAAAGACTTCTTAAAATTGGTAAATTAATAAGAAGATATAGCATTGATGAATTACCTCAATTTTATAATGTTTTAAATGGAGATATGTCAATAGTAGGTCCTAGACCACACATGGTTGAGCACGATATTCATTATTCTTCAATATTTAATAATTTTTTAAAAAGGCATAAATGTAATCCTGGGATAACAGGATGGGCTCAGGTAAATGGATTAAGAGGAGCAACACCAACCCAAGAGATTATGGAAAGAAGAATGGAATATGATTTATGGTATTTAAATAATTGGACGATATGGCTTGATATTTACATAATGTTTAAAACATTTTATGCCTTAATTAAATATAAAGGAGATTAATTTTATGAATGATATTACAGTAATTATTTTAACTTATAACGAAGAAAAACACATCGAAAGATGTATTCAATCAATTAAAAAATATTCTGATAATATTTATATAGTTGACTCTTATTCTACTGATAACACAATTCAATTATCTAAATCATTAGGTGTAAATATTTTACAAAATAAGTTTATTAATCAATCAAAACAATTTGCGTGGGCCTTAGATAATATAGATTTTAAAACAGAATGGATATTAAGATTAGATGCAGATGAGTACCTTGAAGATAATTTAATAAATGAAATTAAGAATAAATTACCGAACATTCCAAAAGATATAGTTGGAATTAATTTAAAAAGAAAACACATATTCATGAATAAATGGATAAAATTTGGAGGAAGATATCCATTAAGATTATTAAGATTATGGAGAAATGGTCATGGTTATATCGAAGATAGATGGATGGATGAACACATTATGATTGAAGGAGGCAAAACAATTACATTTAATAATAATTTTTGTGACCATAATTTAAATAACTTAAGTTTCTTTATAAATAAACATGATTGGTATGCAGGAAGAGAAGTCGTCGATATATTATCTAGTGTACTTAAAATTAATAACGGAAAAAAAAAATTAACTTCAACAAATACTTCTTTTAACGTGTCATTAAAGAGGTATTTGAAAGAGAATTTATATAATAAATTACCAATCGGATTTGGGCCATTATTATATTTCTTATACAGATATTTTATATTGTTAGGATTTCTAGATGGTAAATCTGGATTAATGTATCATTTTTTACAAGGGTTTTGGTACAGATTTCTTGTTGAGTGTAAATTGATTGAATATAAAAAAGCAATTGAAAATTTAGAAAGTAAAGAAGAAATTATAAAAAAATTATCTGAGCTTCAGGGTTTAAAATTTTGACATGTCAAAAAATTATCAAAAGTTTGAAAATAAATTAAAAAATTTTCGATCAGAATTCAATTTTATTGTAATATTGAAATTTGATAATAATTTTAAAAATAATATTTGCTAAATAAATATGAAAAAAAAATATTATAAAGGTAAGTCAACATTTTCATTTAAAACAAATTTTATACGTTTAATATGGTGTGTAGTTTATTACTTATTATTTAGATTTTCACCTATATCCTTTTCGAGTTATAGAAGATTTATTTTAAAAATTTTTGGGGCGAAAATTGATATAGACGTAAATATTTATCCAAGTGTTAAAATTTGGTTACCATCAAATTTATCTATGAAAAAAGGTAGTTGTTTAGGTAGAAACGTAAATATTTATAATCAAGGACATATTTCAATTGGAAAAAACACTATCATAAGCCAGAATTCACATTTATGTGCAAGTTCTCATAATTATAGTTTTAAAAATCCAAAATTACCCTTATACACTCACCCCATTATTGTAGAAGATAATTGCTGGGTTTGTGCTGATGCTTTTGTTGGTCCAGGTTTAAAAATTTCAAGTGGATCAATTATTGGAGCTAGGGCAGTAATCTTTAAAGATACTGTGAAAGATGGTGTCTATTTAGGTAATCCAGGAAAGTTGATTAAATTAAGAAAATATAAATAATCAAAATTAATTTTTGAAAATTTTAACTAATTTTTGAACCACTTTTTCAGATTGAAAATTTTCTTTAAAACAATTTTTAGCATTTCTAGTTATTTTAGAATAATTTCTAGTTTTAGTTATTTTTTTCCACTTATTTAAACTTATTAAGGTTCCTTTAATAGTATCGTTGTTAACAAAACCAGCATTATATTTTTTTATAATATTATAAATATTAATTTTATTTGTAATCAATACAGGTGTACCACATGATAATGACTCAGCAATTACTATGCCAAAATTTTCCTGATGGGAGGGAAGACAAAATAAATTTGCTGATTTAAGAGCATCCCATTTTATTTGTCCATATAAAGGTCCCACCCAAGAAATAAAATTTTCTAGTTTTTTTTTTTTAATAAGATCTTTTATATTTTGCGCATAATCATTTTGATTATTTCCAGCAATAACCAAATGTATTTTGTTTTCTTTTATTTGGTTAAAAGCATGAATTAATAAATCAAGACCCTTTTTTTCAACAATCCTACTCAAATATAATAATATTTTCTTTTTATTTAAATTTGGGTATTTCATTTTAAATTGATTTTTTTCTCCAGTTTTTTTATAACCACTAATTCCATAACCCATTGTCATACAATTCTTTGGAAACGGTATAAAAGATTTTTTTGCTAATTTAGCCTCTTCTTTTGTAGTAAAAAGTATTTTTTTTGCATTCTTAAGAACCCAATATTGTATAATCCACCAATATAATTTTTTTTTTATAAATTTTAATGGATAATTATAATTAAACCATGGATCAAGCATTCCATGTGGTATTACATAATATGGAATGCCATTTTTTTTTGCAATTTTCCAGACTGCATAATTATGATATTGCCATATTCCATTAATAATTACCAAATCATATCTTTTAATATTTCTTTTCAACCAATTAAATAATTTTGGATTGTAACCAAAAGTTAATATATCTGGACCTAAAGCATATATTTTTGGTAAGCTCTTATCCTTGGTATGTTTTTCATCAAATCTATCTGAGCAGAGAATATGTGCAATAATATTATATTTTTTATAATATTTATAGAGTTGTCTAATACCTTCAATCGGCCCACCTACACGTGGGTGACAACTTGATATTACGTGTAAAACTTTCATTTTAATAAATTTCTTTAATTATTTTTTTTTTATATTTTGTCCATGAATTAGATTTTGCATATCTGAGTCCATTTACGGCAATTTTTTTTAATTCAGTGGGATTTCTTATTAATCCATTTATATTGCTTACAATTTTTTCAATATTTTCAATATCTATTTCAATAAAAATATTTTTTTTTTTTAAATCACCTAAAAAAGTTTTTTTTGTAGTCATTACAACTAAGCCTTGCGACATAGCTTCAGATAAGGTGAGTCCAAAACCTTCGAATAGAGTTGGAGAGATAAATATATCATTTTCCTTCATTTTTTTTAATATCTGTTCATTTGATAAAGGACCAAAAAATTTAGCAAATGGTAAATTTTTTTTAAGATAACCCTCAAGAGGACCTCTACCAATAATCTCAACTTCAATTTTATTTGTATCTAATTCACTAATAACATCCACTAGATAAGAAATACCTTTATTTTGATTAAAATTTCCAACGTATAATATTTTAATCTTCCTTTTTCCATCAAACCAATTTTTTTTATTTATAGGTAATGGTTTAGGAAATCCGTAGGGTATAACTTTAATTTTTGCAAGATTACCATTATATAATTTTAGAGTTTTTTTAACATATCTAGATGGTGTAATAATTAAATCAGCTAAAGATAGTTCTTTATCCAATAATTTTTGTTCTGCAATGTTTGGGTAGAAACCACCTTCTAGTAAACTTTTTTTAAATTTAGGTTTTTTTTTTATTTCATTTTTTATAATATTATAATGTTCTTTCCAATAAACAGTTGGTAATTCATAAATACATTTTATTTTTTTTTGTTTAGCTTTTAAAAAAGTCTTTAAAGCACACTTTTGAAAATTATATACGTGTGTTACATTTGAATTAATATAATTTGCTGTAAAATTATCAACATCTATAAAAATTTGTTTATGAGTTAGGACAAATGGAATTTTATCAATTTTTAATTTTGTAAATAAAATCCGGATAACTTCTTTAAAAGGAGTAGAGCTTATAACTTTTGAGCCAAATAAGGAGAAATCTCTTTTTGCCAATATTTTTTTAATTTTTTTTGGTAAATATTTTATGTAATATTTCTTAGTATTAAAATGTACTGTTGTAATATATTTTTCTAATTTTTTGTTTTTTAAGAAAGCTAATCCTAAATTTTTTGAATTTTGATTACCTGTTGGATTAGATAATAATATTTTCATTTTAAACTTAAATTATTATTATTTTTTGAAACAACAAAAAATATGCATAAGCCTAATATAAAAAAAGCATGGGATGAAAGTTGTCCAGTTATACTAGAAAGCATTAATTGATAAACAAGAAAAATAAAAATTAAAATAGAAAAAATATATCTCTCATAAGATATTGATTTTATTTGATTACATTTTGAAAATAATATCAAAATAAAAATTGGTTTTAAGCATAAAATTATAATTCCTAAAGTGCCTCCTTCATTTAACATTCTATCCGAGTCATAGTGTCCCAAATAATAGTTTTCTGTATTTACAAATGGTCTTGCCATGTTGCTTGCAGTCCCAAGTCCTTCACCAAGAATACTATAATTTTTCCATACATACTGAGCACCAAAAAACATATGTTTGACACGGCCAAAAAAATCTTCTTGAGTAGCAGCACTTTCAAATCTACTAAAAATAATTTCTAAATAATTATCAAGAAAATTCCATACTAAAAATATTGATATGATTAAGATTAAAATCTTTACTATATTTATTTTTGTAGAATTAAAATTAAACAAGTTTAAATAAAAATAAGCAGCAAATAAAAAGATAAAGTAAAGAACAATTGATCTGGACCCACAAGTTAATACAGCTAGTAACAATAAAAATAATAATAAAAATTTTTTTTTTGAAGATAAGTTAAATTGACCTTTTAAAGAAATTAAACCCAAAATAATAGGTGCAATGAAACCTAAATATTGACTATAACCATATGAAAATGTGAAAATTGACGATGGCCTGACAACACCTGGTACGACCTGAAATATAAAACCTCCATCAGCCATTTTATTTACAATACTTTCTACTGGGGATAGAAATTGAATGTAAGCAAGAATAACTATTGGAATAAAAGTTAGAGTAAGAAATTTTAATATAAAATCTAAGTCCTCATAGTTTAAACTTTTATAAATAATCAGCACAAACCAGTAAAATATTATCCAATTTCTTAGTCCAATTAAGCTAATTATAAAGGTAGTTTGCGTTATGATTAATTGAAAAAAAGACCAAAAAAATATCAATAAAGTTATTAATAATAAAGTTTTTTCAAATTTTTGTTCAAAATCTAATATATGATTTTTAAAAGCGAATATTATGGTAATTACGATTATTGAGTCTCTTAAAAGTATTAATTCTATTGCATAACTATTTGTAAACCATTTTCTTAAAATACCTTCTGTAAACAAAAGAAATAGGAATAGTATAAAAAAATTGTGTATTAATTTATAATTTTCTCTTTTAGTCAATATGTCACCTTATTTAATAGATTAAAATAAAATTTTATATTGTCAAAATACCTTTTACAAATCATATTCCTCGGAATTTATTTTTTTTTTAAAAAAACAAATATTTCAGACACCATGAAAGCAGGTAATAACTTATGAAAACAACTTAATAAGTTAAATAATAACTTATTATTTGCAAAATATGATGGGTGTGAAGTATACAAATAACTAAAATTTTCATAATTATAAAATGTTTTCTTTATAATTCTTTGAGTATTTAATTTGAAGGCAGTTGGAAAAATATCTAACTCAGCTCTTTCAGGTTGTATCAATTTTAGTACTTTTGAATGATATTTATTTTTGAACAAACTTGTTAATAAAGATATATATTTGTACTTATGAGGGGTTCTAGCACAAAATACTCCTCCGGGCATTAAAACCCTATTAACCTCTGAGTAAAACTTAATAGGATCTTGAACATGTTCTAATACCCAATCAGCTATTATTAAATTCATACTATTATCATCAAGTGGAATTTTTTCCAATTTTATAATTATATTTTCATGTGTAGTGGAATTTTTTAAAACTGCTTCATCAATATCAGCACCAACTAAATATTTAACTTTATCTTTAATGTTTCTTAATTCTTTTCTATATGAACATTTATCAGTCAAATACCAAGAACCTCTTCCTGCACCCAAATCTAAAACATTGTCTGTATTTTTTAATAGAGAATTTATTCGTCCGTAAAACTCAATTGTACCATCTAACTGATGATAATGACTTAATAAATTTTCACCAGGGATAAACATAGTGTTTAATTTAATTTAAACCATTGGAATAAAAAAACATAGTAAAAAAAAACTCAAAGTATCCAGTGATGAGGAATATTAATATTTTTTTCAGACTTTAGTTATATTTAATATTATTCACTATTTAGATCTTCACATTAATTGAATTTTTTTAAATATTTTTCGTATTGCTTAAAATATTTTTTTATAAATTTTACTTCTTATCAAATAAGTATTTTTTTCAAATATTAACCAAAAAAGATAAGCAATGAAAATAATTATTAATAAAAAAAACAAATATGAAAAAAAATTTGTAAGATTAAAATATATCTTCTCAAATTTTAGAACATAACAAAATATCACCATACAAAAAGGAAAATGAACTAAATATAAGGTATATGATATATTAGAGAGATGAATAAAAGCGCTTCTTATAGAATTTGTTTTTTTATTTTGGTCTAAATTTATTTTAGGACAAACCACAATTAGATAACTTACGGCTAAAGATATTGATAAATCACTGCTGAATAAAGATAAAAGTTTTAATTTAGATAAAATTAAAGCTGATATCAAAAGGATTAATGATGTTAAAAAATTGAACCAATGATAGCTGATTTTTCTTTTGTCATAGATATAAAATGCAAAAACACCAAAAGACCAAATTAAGAAATATTGTGTTATTTTAATTGGTAAGAGATATAAAACTATTATTAAAAAAATTATATACAAAAATTTTAGCGAAAGATTTAATTTTTTTTTAAAATCTATTATTATCAATATCAACGGAAACAAAACATAATACCAAAATTCATTAGCTAAAGACCACACTGGTCCTAAAGTACCATAAGTTTTAACAAATATAGTTTGAAGAAAAAATATATTACCCAAAAAAGTCTTTAATGTTAATGAATAATTGTCTGATGGACCACTATTAATAGTGTTTCTGTATTTTCCTTGCAACAATTCAGGATAATTTGAAAGTATCAGCTGATCAATTATAAAAGTTAAAAATAAACATGGAATTAAAACGACCCAAAGTCTTGTTATTCTATTAACAATATATTTTTTAAAGTTAAAGTTGTTAATATTTTTAATAACGGAACCACCAACTAAAAAACCTGATAAAACAAAAAAAATCATTACAGCTTGATGGCCTAGACTAGTAATAAAATAAAAAAACTTAACAAGAAAACTATCAATAACTAAGATTTCATTAAAATTAACAAAGAAAATATTTCTTAGATGTCCCATACAAACAAGTAGTGCACTTAAGCCCCTTAAATAGTCTAAATGAAGTAAGTGTTCGTTATTGTTCATCTTAATTTATTTTTTTTAGATTTCTGATCATTTGTAAAATTTAAATGTTTATTTTTGTAATGTTTATTAATTACTATTAATATAAAATTTTTTATTATTTGTATTGTAATTACAATCATAATATTTTGAAATATTAGTAATGAAATAAAAATAATAATTAATGAAATAGATTCAAAAATAATATTAATTTCAGCAATAGATTTAATCTTATTTACTGCTTTTAAATATATCAGTTCATTACTACACAAAACATAAAATATTGCTTCTAATGTTATTAAATAAATCAATACTTTTATATTTTCAAATTTTTCAAAGTTATAAGAAGTCCACTCATTAAAAAAAAGTTCTCCAAATAACAAAGTAATAATTATTAGAATTGATCCAAATAAATATGAAAAAATATCTATCTTTTTATTTAATGATTTAACTTTTTTTATTATTTTACTAAATTTAGCTATCTCATATGTGGCTATGGTATGAACTATGCCAATTATTCTTACATAAAACCACTTAAACATTACATTCATAGCGTTATAAATGGCAAGAATTTCAGCATTAAAGAAAATTCCAATTATATAATTTAGTCCACCAATACTCAATAAACCTTTTAAATTTATGAGATAATATCTCAAAGAATTTTTAATAATCTTCTTAAGGTATTTGATGGAAACATCACTATATTTAAAAAAAATTTTAATTCGTGCCGAATAATACAAAAAAGTTATTAATTGAATAATTTGTAAACAAATATATGCATAAAAAATATTACTAAAATTATTTGAATAAATTCCAGCTAATAGCGGCACTATTCTATTTAAAATAAAAAATATGTTTATAAGATTTACTTTGATAAAAATTTTACCTTCTATTTCAAATTTTATCAAAAAATAATTTGAAATAATTGTTAAGGTATTACCTAAAGCTATTATAAATATATATACATTTAAATCTTTAAAACTAATATCTTTAGTAATTGTAAATTTATCTAAAAAAATTAAATTTACAAAATAAACAAGTAGAAAAAAAAATAAACTATTTATTAGTGTTATTACAAAACTATTTGAATAAATTTTTTGATTTTCAATTTTGTTATTATAATTTAATATCATATGCTGTCTTGTAAATTCCCCAGGGTCCATATTTGTTACAGCTGCAAATGCTGAAATTGAAGTTAAAAAAATCCATACCCCAGTATATTCCGTACCCCAAATATAAAACATGAGTGGAAAAAAAAATATTTGAACAGTTGTTCTGCTAAAAAATTCAAATATCAAACCTTTTAAGTTTTTATAAATTCTATTATCTATTTTTAATTTACTAAAAAATAAATTATTCATAATTTTATTTATTTTAAATGTTCATAATATATTATAGTTCTGATGGCATTTAAATATATTAAGAAAATTCTTTTTAATCGAATTGAATTTTTAGATATTGATATAAAAGAATTTGATAAATTAATCTTAAATAATGGACTATTTGTTTTTCCCTCTGGCCCTGGTCTTGCAACAATAGATAAAGACACTGTTTATCATAAGTCACTTATAAATGCTGACTATGTTTTTTTTGACAGTGGTTTTTTTGTTTTGTTACTAAAATTTTTAAAAAAAATAAAAGTAAAAAAATTTTCTGGATATTTATTTTTAAAAAAACTTTTTCACTATTTAAAAAAAAATCCAAATTTAAGTATTTTATGTGTGGACCCAGATAAAAGAAAGTCTTTGAGCAATTCTCTATTGTTAAAATCTCTTGGAATTAAAAGAGCGTATAGTTACATTGCTCCTAAATATAATATTAAGAAAATTCATGATATAGATTTGCTCTCAAAAATTGAACTATATAAACCTGATATAGTTATTACTAATATCGGTGGTGGTACCCAAGAAATATTGGGGTCATATATCAAGAAAAATACCAAATTTAATATAAAGATATTTTGTACTGGTGCTGCAATTTCTTTTTTTACAGGCGAGCAAGCTAAAGTTAATGAAACTTTAGATAAAATATATATTGGATGGCTTGTAAGAATAATTTTTAATCCAATAGTTTTTTTACCAAGATATTTAAAAGCTATAAGGTTGTTTGGGATAGTTTTTAATTCCGAAATTAAAATTAATAACTAAAAACATACTAGATGTTGTAATTTTTTTTTTCTTATAACTATAATAAATTTATTTTTTTTGATTTTTTTTTTTTAAACTGTAGGTTGAAATTATGAGTAATTCTTTAGATTTAAAAAAAAAGATAGACGTATTTAAGAGTAAAATGACTTCATCAAGTGACTATATGGTTTTTGAACCAAATAATTTTGATATATTTCTT
>Ga0181564_10005770_pt1 | contig 10230 bp, 9 predicted proteins | sample 011ome_24_FD_134512 | JGI IMG/M metagenome (GOLD analysis project Ga0181564, IMG submission 134512) | Coastal salt marsh microbial communities from the Groves Creek Marsh, Skidaway Island, Georgia - 011513CT metaG (megahit assembly) | ecosystem: Environmental > Aquatic > Marine > Intertidal zone... | reverse complement strand
TGTTTGAACCTCTGAGCCAGCCCCTGTCTATCCCGGTACTGGATGTGACGACCAAGAGCGGCACCACACAGGTCTATGACGCCTATCTGCGCGTGATTGAGTCGTGGCCGGTGTCCCTTGAATTGCTCAGCATAACCCTGACCAGCGAGACGCCCGGCGCCCAACATGCAAGCATCAATCTGGGCGGCGGTGTGCTGGAAATTCCACAGCTGACCATCGGTACGCAGCAGGTGGACAGCCTGGACGGCCATATTTACAGCGCCACTGTCACCCTGCTTAATACTGGTTCAGCCATTACGTTTGTGCTGGAGGCGCTGACGCCAGAATGATCCGGGTGACGCCACTTTGTGGTTATCTATGACAATCGCTTGGGGCTGAAGCCCTCATACACGGCACAGATTATGGTACGGAGCTGAAAGTATTGCCGCCGATCATGCCTGATGCCCCCCTCTCCTGCGCCGGCACTTTCTTGTGCCATTCCGGTGGCTCACGTAGAATCGCGGCCCTTCCCGTCCCAGACCCGTAATACGTGAATGACCGACACTGAGCCCACCAAGCCTGCCGAAGGCACGGCGGCTGTTCCGCCCAAAACGCTGCCGCGCTCGTTTGCCGCGTTGGAATCGATACCGTTCCGCTGGCTAGTGTCGAGCCTGGGCACTTTCTTCCTGGCGATGCAGGGCCAGCTGGTCGTGCGCTCTCTGCTCGCTTACGAGCTGACCGAAAGCCCCTTTGCACTGGCCATGGTCAACCTGGTCATTGCCACGCCCATGTCCATTGGCCTGCTGTTTTCCGGTGCCATCATCGACCGCGTGGAACGCCGCGGCCTCACCATCATCAGCCAGACCATCGTGCTGCTCAACGAACTGGTGGTGCTGGTACTGCTGGTGTCGGGCATTCTCGAATTCTGGCATCTGCTGGCCACCGCCTTCATCCTCGGCGTTAACTTCCCCTTCCTGATGCCGACCCGGACCGCGATGATCTACTCGCTGGTCGGCCGGGAAAAACTCGGCAATGCCATGGCACTGCAGGCCACCTCGCTGAACATCGCCCGCATTGTCGGCCCGGCAGGTATGGGCCTGCTGATCCCCCTGATCACCATGGAAGGCGCCTACCTGGTGTCGATCCTGCTGTATGGCTTTTCCATCTTTGCCATGCTGATGCTGCCAAAGTCCTACCCCGAGAACAAAGCCCGCAAGGGTTTTCTAACTGACGTCACCTACTCGTTCATTTATGTGGGGCGCAACCGCGCTATCCTGTTATGCCTATGCTTCGGCCTATTTCCCATGCTGCTCTCCCTCCCAATCATCAGCTTCCTAGTGGTGTTTACCGAATCGGTCTGGGGGGTGAGTGAAACCGCCCTGGGCATCATGATGGGCAGTGTAGGTGTCGGTGGCATCATCGGGTCGCTGCTGGTGGCCCGGCTTGGCGATGTCATGCGACGCACCCGTGTGATGATGATCTCCGCCATGGTCTTCGCCGTGTTCCTGGCCGGCTTCAGCATCAGCCCGTGGTACCTGATGGCGCTGCCGATTCTGCTTGTGGCCAATATCTTTGCCAACATGAGCCAGACGCTGAACCAGACACTGATACAACTGCTGGCGGACAACGAAGTACGCGGACGCATGTCGTCACTGATGATGCTGACCGTGGGCCTGACCCCACTGGGCGTGTTGCCGGTTGCCTACTTCGCGGAAATTTTCGGCATTGCCCACACCATGTTCGTGGCCTGCCTGGTGCTGATCGTGGTCGTGCTGGCTTTTTTCCTGTTCAGCCCGACAATGCGGCAACTGGACAAGGACGCACGCCTGACCGGCATCCAGGAAGTCGGCGACTGAGCAATTCCGTTATAATCGCTGCGTTTTAACCGACCGCTTTTGAACCCACCCAGGTCTGTCGCTGACAGGCACCGGAACCCAAGGCCATGTCGCAACCCGCCAAGACACCGCCGCTGTCACCCTGGACGCCGCTGAAGAATAACCGCGTGTTCCTATTCCTGTGGATCGCGACGCTAGTTTCCAACATCGGCACATGGATGCATGATGTTGGCGCTGGCTTCCTGGCTACCGAACTCACCACCTCCACCTTTGTGGTTGCACTGATGCAGACAGCCACTTCACTGCCGGCCTTCTTTCTTTTATTGCCGTCAGGCGCATTGGCGGATATTTTTGATCGCCGTCTGTACCTGCTCACCGCCGTCCTGTTCCAGACAGTTGTGGCGGCAACACTGGGATTACTGACTATCACAGGGTTGGTGGAAGTATGGTCCCTGCTTACGCTGACCCTCTGCCTGGGCATCGGCACGGCCATGGTGATGCCGGCCTGGCAGTCCATCATCCCGGAAGTGGTGGCGCGCAGCGACCTGTCCGGCGCCATCGCCCTGAACACAATGGGCATGAACATCTCGCGCGTCCTAGGCGCGCTGGTCGCAGGCATCATTCTGGCAGCACTGGGCCCTGGGGCTGTGTTTCTCACCAATGCCCTGACCTTTACCTTCATTATCATCGTGCTGATACGCTGGCGCCGGCAACCGCCGGAAACCACCCTGCCGCCGGAACCCCTGGTCCCTGCCGTTAGAACGGGGCTGCGTTATGCCCGGCATTCCCCGGCCCTGCTATCGACCATTTTCCGCAGTATCGGCTTCTACTTTTTTGCCAGCATCATGTGGGCGCTGTTTCCCGTGATTGCACGCGACCTGCTCGGGGCGGATGAATTCGGGTATGCCGTGCTGTTTGCCTTCATCAGTGTCGGCGCCATTATCAATGCCCTCATGCTGCCGCGGCTGCGCGCGCGTTTTGACAACGACCAGTTGATCACGGGGGCGTCAATCGTGTTCGCGACAGGCATGATCATCACGGCTTTCACCCAGGTCTATTCTGTCGCCCTGGTTACCCTGGCACTGTGCGGGTCGGCCTGGATCACGGTCATGACCGCAGCCCAGACCGCGGCGCAAACTGCCCTGCCGAACTGGGTACGCTCACGCGGCATGGGCGTGTTTCTGACCTTTTTCATGGGCTCGCTGGCCATCGGCCCGGCCATCTGGGGTGGCCTGGCCCAGGCTACCAGTGTGCCGATGGCCATCTATACGGCCTGCAGCTGCCTCATGGTGTCAGCATTCTTTACCCGCCGCTGGCCGGTAAGCGGCAACGAAGCGCTGGACCACACGCCGTCCAGGCACTGGAAACTGCCTGAGCCAAAACTCGACATCCAGCCTGGCCAGGGCCCGGTCATGATTCGCATCAGCTACCAGGTGCGCCCGGCATGCCGGGCTGAATTCCTGCAGATCATGGCCCAGTTGGGCAAGGCCCGTCGCCGCGATGGCGCCTGGGACTGGAACGTCTTGGAAAACATCGGCAAACCCAACACCTTCCAGGAGCATTACCAGGTGGCCAGCTGGCTTGATCATTTGCGCCAGCATGAGAGAATCAGCAAACAAGACGCCATGGTGCAGAGAAAAATCCAGGAGTTGCTGGCACCGGACACCTGCCCGACCATCAACCACTACATTAGAAGCGTGCACTAGCAGCGACTCCCAAGGTCGCCGGCTTTTGATCGATAGCAAGCGCATCTGATTTTCTGCGGTTACAATTCCAAGCTGGTCCCCGATGTGTTGTAGGTCTTATAAGGCGCTTAGGACCGTCATCCGATATCGCAGCCACTGGCTGCCTGGCATTGCCTGCCACTGAGTGTCATAAACCAACAGTAAGCACACCAGCTGCTGTGAGCTTGAAGTAAGGAGAATAACGGCATGGCAAATGAAGGCTTCCATTAAGATCCGAAGTATCTGTCAGATGAAACCAAAGAGATGCATCGGGCCATTGTCAGCATGATGAAAGAACTGGCAGCAGTGGACTGGTCCAACCAGAGCTGCGATGCCTCACAGATCCCGAACTGACGAAAATCCTCACGCACAACCGCGACGAGGAATAAGAGCATGCGGCCATGACCCTGGAATGGATCCGTCGCCGCAATCCCAAGTTCGATGAAGAGCTAAAGGATTACCTGTTCAATGACGGCGAGATCGGCCATCACGACTGATTATTTGCTAATTTCCAGGTAAGCAAGGACACACTTTAAGCGGTAGGCCCTGCTTTTCTGATCTAAGCTGTACTTTTCGGTGCGGGTATAAAGAGCCGCATCTGCAAGGGGCCATGTCTGACGTGAATGGCGTTGACATACCTGCCCGATGCCGGAGCCGCTTGAGTCGCATAGGTGTTCGAATAAGCAGACCCATGCAGCACTAAACCTTCACCTGCAAGCCCCCCCCGAATCATGACTCCCGAGAACCTCATCGCTTTTGCCATCGCCTCAACCCTGCTGTCCCTGGCGCCCGGCCCGGACAATATCTTTGTGCTGTCTCAGTCAGCCTTGTACGGGCGCCGCTCCGGCATCCTGATTACGCTGGGCCTATGCACCGGCCTGATGGTGCATACTTCCGCCGTCGCCCTAGGCGTGGCAGCGATCTTTGCGGTCAGCGCGACCGCATTCACAGCGGTGAAGCTGGTCGGTGCGGGGTATCTGTTATGGCTGGCCTGGGGCGCCTTTCGGGCTGCTGCCACGCCGATTGCTTCTGCCCAAAAAGCCATCGTGCCTGACGCCCGGGCACTTTACCGGCGCGGTATCATCATGAATATCACCAACCCGAAAGTGGCGATATTCTTTCTCGCTTTCCTGCCCCAGTTTGCCAATCCGCAAGCCGGGGGCATGCCCGCTCAGCTGTTTCTGCTGGGCGGAATTTTCATCTTGGTCGCACTGATCGTGTTTACCGGCATCGCCGCCATGGCAGGTTTCATCGCCGACGGGCTAAAAGGCTCTGTCACAGCCCAGACTGTCCTGAACCGGCTTGCGGGACTGGTCTTCATCGCGCTCGCGATTCGTCTCGTGAGTGTGACCCGCTGACAGCTGAATTTCGCAGCAAATCAAGCCAGTTACAGGTGTGTCCTTGTACGAGGAGGGGGTATTTGCCAGCTGCCACATGAATAAGAAGCTGCTAATCGCTATAATGCCTGGCCGCGCTGCGGTTTCTAAGGAGCCAAATTCAGGGAAATCAGAGAAAGACAGCGCGTTCGTAGGCGTTGCCTGTCACAGCAACCACCTCGAGAGACCACAACATTTTGATAACTAGAAAAGGATCAATATGGCTAGTGCAAAAAGCGTTAAAAGCAAACCCATCAAAGAACAGACTGAAGACTTCACCAGCGGCGCCATTGAGGATCAGGTTGCAGCCTTCCTAGCCCAGGGCGGAAAAATTCAGCAAATCCCGCTCGGCGTTAGCGGACAGGTCGCCACTTCAGGCCCACGCCACATTACTCTGGGCAAACGCCACGCTAACTGACACAGTTTAACGATAATAATACTCAGGTTCAGGCCTAACCGGCCAAAACTTTCCAGAATCCCGCCTGGTCACCCAGGCCACCACAAGGCCCGTCGAACACGGGCCTTGTTCGTTGTGGGGATACGATAAATGGCGGCAATAAATTTTTTGCCCGTTTCGGGACATCCCTGCCAGATGCACAGTACAAAGCCCGCTTCAGGCTATAATGAATGCTACATGTTTTGAAGCCCGAGCCATGACAAGCCAGCCCCGCAAAATCGATTACGCCACTCTCAAGCACCAGCTCCAAGCGCGCCCGCACGATGGCCATAAAGGCCATTTTGGCCATGTGCTGGTGATCGGGGGTGACAAAGGCATTGGCGGCGCTGCACTGATGGCCGGCATGAGCGCCGCGCGCACCGGCGCCGGGCTGGTTTCCGTGGCGACGCATCCGTTTCACTGTGCCGCCTTCCTTGTCCGCTACCCCGAACTCATGGCGAAAGCCGTCGAGGACAGCGATGATCTCGTCTGCCTGCTGTCATCTGCGAGCGTGATTGTGCTCGGGCCGGGTCTAGGGCAAAGCGACTGGTCGCGTATGTGCCTAACCTTGACCTTACAAACGCTGGCCACCAGGCCGGTGCCGCTGGTCATGGATGCCGATGCCCTGAATTTTCTCAGCCAGAGCGTGGGCATGAACGACATCGGGCATGTCCGCGATCTGATCATCACCCCGCATCCCGGCGAAGCGGCCCGCCTGCTGGATACCAGCACAGCGGATGTCCAGCAGGACCGGGTTGCAGCGGTTATCCGGCTGCAGGCGAGTTTTGGCGGCGTCAGCATTCTCAAGGGAGCCGGCACGCTTGTGGCTTACCGTCAGGGCGAGCGCGTCCAGGTTGACCAGTGTGCCCATGGCAATCCCGGCATGGCCAGTGGCGGCATGGGTGATGTGCTCAGCGGTGTGCTTGGCGGACTCCTCGCTCAGGGTCTCCCGGCAGCAGACAGCGCCCGCCTGGGCACCTGCATTCACAGCCATGCCGCGGATCTTGTCGCCCGTGAACACGGAGAACGCGGGATGCTCGCCACCGACCTGCTTGGCACCATACAACGCCTGGTGAACCCGTAACCCCTATGACCCGCTCCACTTTCCTGCCCGACGAAGCGGCCACCGTCACCTTTGGCCGTGCTCTGGCCAGGGCCACTGAAGGCCAGGCGCTGATCACCCTCAGCGGCGATCTCGGCACGGGCAAAACGACCCTGAGCCGCGGCATCGTTCAGTCTTTGGGCCATGAAGGCGCCGTAAAAAGTCCCACCTATACCCTCGTGGAACCCTATGAAATAGGCGCTGTCCGCATCTTCCACTTCGATCTGTATCGCCTCGAAGACCCGGAGGAACTGGAGTTTATCGGCCTCTGGGACTATCTCGCTGACAGCGCCCTCGTGCTGATTGAGTGGCCCGAAAAAGCCTTTGGCGTCCTGCCACCGGCCGACCTGGCGCTCATACTGAGCCTGGAAGAGCGCGGACGCCGGATCACCTGGGAGGCCCATACCCCCAGGGGCGAGGCCATGGCCGCAGCGCTTGCCACGGCGTGACCTGGCGCAGACATCAGACAAAACCTCATATTTTTTGTAGAAATTGCTTGTAAATAACTGTAAATTATAGATTTTAAAGCAAGGTTGTTAGACTATTTCGCCAGCTTTCAGGGATTTACGGGTGGCAAAACACATCTATAGGCTGTTTTTTGCACTGGGCTGCTGGGCACTGGCAGCACCCGGTTTTGCGGCCGTCGTGGAAAATGTGCGCGCGTACCGCGCCCCGGAATACACCCGCCTCGTCTTTGACCTCAGCGCCAACCTCGACCACCAGGTCTTCAGCCTCGAGAATCCCGACCGCATCGTGGTCGACCTCAGCGATGCCGAGCTGACCGCCGACTTCAGCAGTCTTGAGCTGGACAATACCCCGATCAGCAATATTCGCTCGGCGCCGCGCAACGGCAGTGATTACCGCGTTGTCTTCGACATGCGCGCCAGGACCCAGCCGCGTTCCTTCCTGCTCGAACCCAACGATCAGTATGGCAGCCGCCTGGTCATCGACTTCTACGACAGCGATGTCGCCAGTGCCGAAAAGGAAGTCAAGCGTTCCGCCGACGACCTGGCCAATGACAAGCGCGATATCGTGATCGCCATTTCCGCCGGTCACGGTGGGGAAGACCCCGGTGCCATCGGTTTCGGCAAGCTGCAGGAGAAAAAGGTGACCCTAGCCATAGCCCGGGAAATCGAAAAGCGCGTCAATGCCACGCCCGGCTATCGTGCGGTGATGGTAAGGGACGGGGATTACGGCATGTACCTGCAGGAACGTACCCGCATCGCCCACGCCAACGACGCCAATTTTTTTGTGGCCATCCATGCCGATTCGTTCAGCAGCAGTTCGGCCCGCGGCACCACCATCTATGCCCTGTCCCAGCGCGGCGCCACCAGTGAGCATGCCCGCCTGCTGGCAGAGAAGGAAAACGCCGCCGACCTCATCGGTGGGCTGGGCAAGGTGCGCCTGGATGACAAGGATGAAGTGTTGCGCTCGGTCCTGTTGGACCTGAGCATGACAGCCAGCATTGCCTCCAGCATCGAGGCCGGCAACAACATCATCGCCTCGCTGGGGAAGGTTACCCACATGCGCCGTAGCAATGTCGAGCAGGCCAACTTTGTGGTGCTGCGCAGCGCTGACATTCCCTCATTGCTGGTGGAATCCGGCTATATCACCAATCCCACGGATGCCAGGAACCTGGACTCGGCCGCCTGGCGCCAGCGCTTTGCTGCCGCCGTGGTGGAGGGCATCACGGCTTGGTTCTTCAACAATCCGCCGCCGGGGACCTGGGTGTCCTGGCAGAAGGAAAACGGTGGCGCGCCGTCTGTCTATGTGGTCAGCCGTGGCGACACCCTCGGCGAAATTGCCGAACGTTTCAATGTGCCGCTGGCCCAGCTAAAAATAGCCAACCACCTGGACTCCAACACGATCCACATTGGCCAGGAGTTGACCATACCCAACGGCATGATGAGTACACTGGACATCACCTTTGTCGAACACACCATTGCCCGTGGCGAAACCCTGTCGGGCATCGCGGAAAATTACCGCATTCCGCTGGACCGCATTCGCGACACCAATCAACTGAATAGTGATACCATTCGGGTTGGACAGAAACTCAAAATACCCTCCTGGTAAAAGAGGAATCACCCGAACAGTATCGTTATGCCTGCCGACTGCAGTCCCCGCAAGCACGCCCGCATTCAACTCCTGAGTCAGCGCCTGAGCAACCAGATTGCTGCCGGTGAAGTCGTCGAACGCCCGGCCTCCGTGATCAAAGAATTGTTGGAAAACAGCCTTGATGCCGGCGCGAGCCGCATCGACATTGAACTGGAAAAAGGCGGCATCAAGCTCATTCGCGTGCGCGACAACGGCAGCGGCGTGGAAAAGGACGACCTGCCCCTAGCACTCAACCGCCATGCCACCAGCAAGATCAGCGAACTCGACGATCTCGAACATGTGGCCTCGCTTGGCTTTCGCGGCGAGGCGCTGGCCAGTATCAGTTCCGTCTCCCGCCTGACCCTGATCTCCCGCACGGCAGAGGCTTCAGAAGCCTGGAAAGTGGAAACCGAGGGCCGTGACATGGCCGCCACGGTCAGCCCGGCCGCCCACCCGCCGGGCACCAATGTCGAAGTACGCGACCTGTTTTTCAACACCCCGGCACGGCGCAAATTCCTGCGCACCGAGCAGACCGAATACAAACGCATAGATGAAATGGTGCGCCGCCTAGCCCTGAGCCGTTTCGATGTCGCTTTCAATGTCATGCATAACGGCCGTGCCGTGCATCGCTTTGAGGCCGCCATCACCGAAACCGAACAGCGCCGGCGCGTCTCACAGGTATGCGGTCCCGCCTTCATCGACAACACCGTCGCCATCAATATGGAATCCAGTGGCCTGCGCCTGTGGGGCTGGGTCAGCCTGCCGACCTTCTCGCGCTCCCAGGCCGACCTGCAGCATTTCTACGTCAACGGCCGCGCCATCCGCGACAAGCTCGTTACCCATGCCATCAAGCAAGCTTACCGCGATGTGCTCTATCACGGCCGCCACCCGGCCTTTGTGCTGTACCTTGAACTGGATCCATCCCTGGTGGATGTGAACGTCCACCCGACCAAGCACGAGGTGCGCTTTCGCGACAGTCGCCTGGTGCATGACTTTCTCTTCAGCGCCCTGCATCGCTCGCTGGCGGATGTGCGGCCTCAAGCAATAACCGACTCTCAACACGAAGAGGTTTTTGTAGAACCCGCGGCACGCATCGGCAGTGTCAATTCCATTGCGGAACCCGGTTATAGCGCTCCCCGACAGCAGGGCTTCGGGTTGTCACGCCATCAGGTTGAATCGCAACTGTCTACTTTCAGGGACTTTGCCGCACCGTCTGCGCCAAGACAGCTTATGCCTGCGGCCACCGATGATGAAGAAATCCCGCCACTGGGTTTTGCCATCGCCCAGCTCCATGGCATCTACATCCTCGCGCAGAACGAACACGGCCTGGTCCTGGTCGACATGCATGCCGCTCACGAACGCATCACCTACGAACACATGAAAACCGCGATGAGTGATGAGGGCATTCGTTCCCAGCCATTGCTGGTGCCGGTATCCGTCGCGGTGAGTGAAAACGAAGCCGATTGCGCCGAGGAAAATCGCGAGGCGCTGGAGCAACTGGGTTTGACCTTGGGGCGTCAGGGACCGGAGACCATCAGCATTCGCCAGGTGCCGGTTATCTTGAAAAGTGCCGACGTGGAACAGCTGGTGCGCGATGTGCTGTCGGATTTTCTCGAACACGGCGCCAGCGACCGCATCGAAGCGCACCGCGATGAAATCCTGTCCACCATGGCCTGCCATGGCT
>Ga0181564_10005757_pt1 | contig 10245 bp, 16 predicted proteins | sample 011ome_24_FD_134512 | JGI IMG/M metagenome (GOLD analysis project Ga0181564, IMG submission 134512) | Coastal salt marsh microbial communities from the Groves Creek Marsh, Skidaway Island, Georgia - 011513CT metaG (megahit assembly) | ecosystem: Environmental > Aquatic > Marine > Intertidal... | reverse complement strand
TCCGATTGCCTTGACATAGTATGCGACTTTCTCAAAGTCAGTCTTGTCCATACCGCCATTCTTCTTGGCATACGACTGGATATCCATGAATGCTTTACGGAAGTCAATTGCTTCATCAAGTTCTACTGACTCTTTGATGCCGTTTTTCTTTCTCCATTGCATGACTGTGGCAGCATCCGCAACTTGGTCTGCCCAGTTGCCCGGTCCAGTAGTTGCCTTTCTTGCGGTGGGATTTGCTTTCATGGCATCACCAGCATCTTTGGCAATATACTTTAAAGAATCATACGGTAAGTTCCAGAATCTTTCGTTCTCTATGCGAGGAGCGTTTCTTGGACGACCATCACCCATTTTCCACTTTGTCTTTTCATCAAGTTCAACTTCTTCTTGTCTGTTTTTCCAAGCAGTAGCCGACATCGAGGTGCCTTTAGGATAGTCTTTGGTAGACAAAGCACGTTGTTTGCTCATCTTTTTCTGTGAATTTTTGAATTTCTGAGCAGACATCGAGGTGCCTTTGGGGTAATCACTAGTTTTCAGTGCTGCCTCTTTGATGCTGTATGAATTGATTGTTGCGCCCATATCTCCCAGTGCGAGGGTGGCATCCCCGCCATCACGACTGTAAAGATGAAACTTCATGCCACCGGGTTTCTGAGGATCAACCATATTGACCTTATCAACGTTGTACTTTGCACTGCGTGATTTACCCTTTACCATAAAGGTACGTTTATTGCTACGATTAACAGATGAACCATAATCAATTGTGATCATGGAACCTTTCTTCAACTTGTCAAAGTCTTTACGAGATACCTTAACCGCTTCGGTTATCTGTTTGTTTTCTCTTAGGTCAAAAAACGATTTCATTACATGCGATCTCTTACGTTACCAAAAGATTTGTTCTGAGAAGCAGACTTTTGTGCTTTCTGCTTTCGCTTTGCGGCAAGACGATCACGTGCTGCTTTGGCATCAGCATTAGAAATGCGAAAACCACCAGTATCGTGTTTCTCTTTATCCTTTGACATTGCACCTTCGCGCATTTCTCTAAATGTTTTCATCTCTGGTAGTCCTTTATGTTTAGTTGACGCAAAATCCTTAACATCTTTCTTTTTCATGCTCTTTGCTGCTTTCGCAACTTCTGGTGACGGTGCTTTCATATCGCCTTTTTGTACCGCTCGCACCATACCCATGAATCTTTGTTGACTCTTGGAAACAGACTTCTCAACGACAACCCGGAAACCGGATCTAGAATTGGGGTCTCGTTCCAATTTCACCTTTTTACCCATCGCTTGAAGAAATCCCATCACTTTTCGCTCCGGAGACTTCTCGATGGTACCAACAGCAATAGTCTTTGCTAGTTCCTTGAACTTCCCCATGGGGACTTTTACTGCTGCTTCCTTAAATGATTTCATAGTATTTATTTATAATTTTTCTTGTGTTTAGTATAACCCTTCTTCATCTCTTTCTTCTTATCGGGTTCTACTTTAGGTTTGTTGAATTTATGTGCAAATTTAGCAACAGGATTATTAGTTGCTTCTTTCTTTACTGCGGATTTTGTCATAGCATTCTTAGCACGTGCTCGGGCAATTCTTGCACGATCCAGCATTCTATCGTGCTTACGAGCATCTACTTCTTTCTCTCGACCAATCTTGTCTTTCGCAACTTTGACGTGATCGATGTTTTCACGTTCCATTTTCTTGTGATGACGTTCCGCTGCTTTAGTTGCTTCTGGAGTTCCCCATTCGGGTTGATCTTTATACCAACGATCAGTAGACTTTTCGGATTTCTCGTGAATTATTCCGTCTAACCACTGGCGAGTGATTCTGCCTTCATCTAATGCTACGATAACATGGTTTGCACCAAGTCTGTGGATATATCCGCTCTTACCCGATTCTTTTACTACAACACGATCTCCGGGTTCGAATAGTTCCCCATTGATATATTTTTCACGAGTTTCACTAACAACACCAAAGTCAACGTGCTGCTTAAAAGACTTTGCTTCTTTTAGTCCCATGCCCACTCTAATATCATTAAAGAGTTTGCGTGTGTCGTTATTAGACATCTTGCTAGGGACACCTTTAATAAATGTTGTGAAATCATTATTGGCAGCATTCTGGCGCTGTTTGCTGGCACTCATCCCTTCGACACCTTCAGCATCAGGGTCACGGTCACCAGCAGAAACGATAGAGATTTTCTCGAAGTTATAGAACCCGTGTCTACCCTTCACACCGTTATACTTGTTGAGCAGAGTTTCGAATTCGGTGATCCTGTCTGCTCCCACTACCATAGTAATGCGCTTGTACCCTTGGTCATAAAGTCCACTGGCAGCATCGAAAACTGTTTTTACATTCTTGCTCAGTAGAATGTTACGAGCATGTTTTGGAAACATTTTTCGAGCATGCTTCACCTTTTTGTCGTAGGTCAACGGGTTCTTTTTAGGATCTGAAGATTGGGACAGGTATACCTTGTAAGGGTTACGACCTGCTTTCTTAGACAACACGTCCATCAACTTACCGTGTCCGATAGTTGGTGGGTTCATGCGTCCAAATGTAAAAAATATCTCGCGCTCTTCTTCAACGAGATACTGTTTAAATGAGGGTATCATCTGCGTTTTCTTTCTTTCTCTAATTTTCGTTTATCTTTAACAAGTTTACGAGCAATCTTCATCACTCGTCCTTTCATATTGTCGATTCGTTTTTCAATTTCTTGTCTTCTTGAATAAGGGAGTTCTTCTTTAGATTTCCCTTTAGAAAATTTAGTAAAGAGTTGAGATCTAGCAGATCGAGTTGCTCTCTTCATGAGACGATCTCCGCCAGCAGTTCTTTTTGCTGCGCGTCTACGACCCATGGCAATTTTTGCTTTGTTCTTTTTCATTGCACGAGAACGTGCACGGCGAGCTTGAAAGTCTAACGCCTCGTCAGTCGATTCGGTTTCTTCACCGATACGACCACGTCTGCGTTTCATTGCGGCATACGAAATTAATTCGGGCATGCCGGGTGTGTAATCTACCGTCATAAAATCTTTAAACGACAGCATTTTTAACTCCTACTAGGTTTATCCCATCCCTTTAATATATCGGGTGAAAAGTTGTTGTATGAAAACTCCATACGATCAACCAATTTCACTGCATCACCACCAAGTCTATCAATTGCTACATAACCCTCTGCACCAGTGACTTTATATCCTTTCTTAGTCCTAACAAAAGTGTCTATGTTTTGCAATCGGTTAAGTTTATTTATAAGTTTTAATTTCGCAACCACTATTAATTTCTGTAACCGGAACATATCTGTAAGATTTACTTTGTTTTTAAGTGAGAAGAACGAAAGGAGTTGATCTCGTTTTCCTCTCTGGGTTGCTTTCCCTGCGGGTGTCTTACGTTTTGCTATTTCTTTACCGTATTTACCATGTATCCAACGAATTAATTTTGCTGTGTGTGCGACTTCGTTTCCGATGATTTGTCCTTTTCGGACAAAGGTGTTGTTGTAGGTTTCGATGGTTTGGGCGAGTTCAGGGTTTGACTCCAGTTGTCGTAGCGTACTCCCTGAAATTTTGTTAAATAATTTACCAATCTCTGATAAAGTTTCGTTAACATCTTCTGTCTCTCTCTTCGTCATTGTCGCAGATGTCACGTCTCGCAAGATTGCATCTTGTGACCATACCGCAGATGATTTATTCAATGCAGCAACGTCAACACCGTATGATGCCTTCATGGTTTCAAATGTGCTGCCTTTATATGTAGTGTGCCAAACAATACCTATCTTTGCCTTCTTTACCGGACCTGCTTGTTTCTCCGGTACTGCATACACAATAGTGTTTGGATGGAAAGTAGTGTACTTCTCACCATCGATCGTGGCAGTGGAAAGATCACCTCGACCAAACAAAAAGTCGCCCTGAATAACCCCTTTGATTCCCAAAGCAGGTAAATATTTCAGAGCGTCTTTCAGTTTGGCAGCAAGATCGCCAGACGTGTCTGCGTCGATCTCGGCGGGTGTCTTATAGACCTTGGGATTTTTGTTGAAGATTCCCTTCTTAGCAACAAAGAACTGCCCGTCCCTTGGATCAGTCCCAGCAAATATTGCTGGTGCTCCATCCCATTTGACTGATACTTTACCATCTTTCTTACCTGCGAGCATGTCTCGCATATCACGTAGAGCAAAGATTGCTTGACGTGTCCCGTTGACACCGCCATAGAGAACTTTGTCCTCGATGTGGGTCATGTGTGTATTCTTTTGTTCTGTTAATGTGTCTGCGAATGTAAGCATTATGATAGCACCGGAGCAACGCCTGAGTTAGTAACCCAAATCTGCATACTGTTGGCAGTATATTCTTTTGATGAACCAACTACTGTACCGCCGTAACTAGAAACTTCATTGAACCCCACGGAACTCTGACTCTCGTGAACAATCTTTGCTTCCCCGCCCGGAACACCAAAGTAAGAGAAATCCGCTCCTGTAAGATCAGATCCAGTATCTTCATTATGCCAAATCTGTGATACATTGTTCACATGTGGTAACTGAAATTGTTGTAGACTAGTTGTGGTAAAGGTTTTCACATTTGGTGTGGTGCAGATTGCATCTTTTGTGAATACAACTGCGCCCTTTGAATCTGCTTCGGCAAAGGTTCTTGCACTTGGTGTTACATTGTGAGTGCCTCCAGTGGTGTCAACAAAGATGAATGTGATGTGGGTTGCATCTGACATCACGGTTTGGAAATCTGCATCTGGCATATAACGATTTCCGGCAATCGTGCCTAATTGAAGTTGGGTTCCAGTTGCTTCTATAAATGATGCATTCCAGAAACTCGTGTCAACGGAGAAGTTGCCTACGAGATAACCAAACTCAGTATCGTAAGATGCGTCAATACCAATAGATGGTTGACCACCGCCACCACCACCGCCTACTGCGGGGAGACTAGAAAAGAACGATGCGGGTTTGACACCAGCATTTCCGATACTCGCAAGGTGAAAGTTCACATCAATCTCACCACGGTTAGTGTTATCAGTGTCGGTGCTACCGGGTCCAACATAACGAGTCTGTACGTAAACTTGTCTACCGTTAGGTAATGTTCTCACACCATTATTTGTTATGGTGGGATTTCTACGGGAGGTTGCGCGACTCAGATAATCCAACACTTTCAGTTGAGGATCATCCTTGAACTGCCAATACTGTTTACCGGGTATGTCTTTCCACGCCATCGTGATTCCTTATAATAGTTTCAGATGCACCGCAGAGGTGATCGATTGTGATTTAGCATATCGATATAAATCTTCAAGAAATGCCTGCTCGTTCCCTTTGATGTTCAAAAACAGTTGAGTCACGAGATATTTAGATGTCACCCAGTTATCATCTTTTCCGTTTGCTTCCGCAGTAAACTCTTCAAGGGTCATCTTAGGATTATTTGTTTGTCCATACAACCCGTACCATTTTCTAATGACAGAACCGGGATCTTGTCTCCATTCTCTACGAATGTCATTACGATCTTCCATTTGTCGTATACCATTCTGTCTTAAAATATTTTGCATAGGACCAAAACTTACCTTACCATGCTTTGCAGTTCTGCCGATGATCTCACACTGGAACTCAGGGTAGGTACGAAACTGAATCTCACCATCGTTGTACATGATGTACCCATCTTTGGCATTCCAGTACCCCTTCTTACCATAGGTCACCTTCGAAAATTGTGGTGCTTTAAATGGTTTCTTGTAGTTAACCTGAACAATCTTAGGTCTATTACCAATCTTTTTAAGAGAGATGCCCAGAACATCACGAGCAGCATATGCCTGCAGTAACATGTTGTTCAGATCCACAAGGGACTCAGCAGAATCAAAGTCATACTTAGAGTCTGCACCCCGTGCAACAATCCATATGTCTGCAGGAGTCCACTTGTTGAGGTTGGTGAAGAAGCGATCTTTTTTATTAAGTCTTTTGAAACGAGCATCCATCGCAGCAACCCATGAGGAACCACGATGCCATGTATATTGTTTTGAACCAAGCACTCGCTTGAGAAGTCTAGCGCCCATGATAGACGATTGCACCCAATCGTCTCCAATGTTGAGCACCTGATCTGTGGATGCGTCAACATCACACTTACGATATGCTTTTGCTAATTCAGAAGGAGAGAAGGTGGTGCGTGGATTATCCCAAATTGCCTGTGCATAGACGCACTGTGCGGATTCTGTTGCTGTAGTGTTGTCGGACCCGCCACCCGAACCGCTGGTACCGCCACCAAATTCTTTTGTCTTGATGATGTCTCCAAAAGAAATCTCGGCACCGTCAGCAGTCTTCAATCTTGCTCGGGAAAATTTTTTGTTGTTTGTTTTGAGAGCACGTTCGATGTCTGGAGAATATAGAATAATCTTAGCGCCTTTCTTAGTATCGAAAGGTTGACCACGTTTCATTTTATCGATTACTTTTGCGATACGCCAATCATACTTTTGGATTTCTCCCCAAGATAAAGAAGCGCCTTCTACAATTTTTGTGAAACGATCCATAAAACCTCCTAAACTTCTATTTATAATTTGGATAGTCTTTAGGGTCCTCTTTTGACAAGTCTTCTATTCTTTGAAGGATTTGTTGTTTTTCTTGATCATTGTAGTATGCCCAGTTCTCAATCTCTAACGCCATTCTCTTGCAACCAATGCAGTATGCGTTCCACTTCGGTTCTAAAACACAAACACCTATACATGGGGATCTAACCATAACTACACCGTGAAAATAAAGTTAAAGGTAATTCTTTCATCAACATCAGAATAGAAATCATGATGATGATGAGATCGATTCCAGAACCCAACAGCACGATTGAATTTCCAATCTACTTCTTTCACGAAGTTTTTATCTGAATCGTATAAACGAGTTCCACAACTGTTTTCATTTGGTTTCCAGTATAGAACTAAAGAAAATAACTTTGCTGAAGTATCTGTATGCACTTTCCAAGCAAAGTCTTTTCCAAGAGATTGATATTCGACCTGAACATATTTGGTCATCAGTTCTTCAAGTTCCGGTATCTTTGAAATTTTCCTCTTTACCATGTCACTAAGAACTTTGCGCTGATGTTCTAAATCGGTTTCTTGTATTTCCTCCTCACCATATTTCCATTTATCACCAAAACGAACCCGCAGTCTCTCCCCTTGATCTGTACAAACTGGGAAAAATTCAGTCAATTCTCTCAGTTTGTTTAAATCTTCGGAAGAGAAAAAATCATCGAAGACGAAATGTTCCCACGGGGCAGTTTCGATTCTCACCATTCAATTCCAATTGTAAACCAAAGGAATTGTAAAGTCATAGAACGGTAACCGTTACTGATTGCTACCATAAGAGCAGGAGTTATCATAAACTCTCCATACTCTTTCAGATTGTTTTGATAACTAAACTCAAGACCGGGCATCGTCTTCATCATTGACCTCTCTTATCTGGACATCAAAATTTGGCAGTTCCTCGAAAGTAATTTTCATTTCTCTAAGAAACCTACGTGCTCCTGCTTCTCTGCCCATGTACCAAGCAATGCTGGTGGGCAGAAGAATCAGAAGGGTGAGTTCAAGGGGACTAAAAAGCATCGTGATCTAACCTCTCGTGATTACCTTTATCTATGTCCATAGTAGCAAAGATCTGACGGAACAACGTTCCGTTGCGGTAGATATCAGCAATGGGATACCCTTCGGTAGTGCGTCCCATGTCAATGAGACATTTGTTACCGTACCGCTCTTCTTCACAAGAAGCAATCGCAACAGATTCGGCACGAATCTCGTTCCAGATTTTTAATAAATCTGTTTCAGCAGGGTGGACGTTGATAGCAACATCATCGGGTCCTGCAATACGATCAACAACAAATAAACCTTCTTTAGGCATGTTTAAATCCTCTTTAAGTTAGAATGTTTGGTGTCAGAGTCATAGCAATTGTTAGCAGTTTCCGACCCTTTCACCAAATAGGTTACGCGATTACCATCGCTAATTTTATGTTCTTGCAAACATTTACCACATCGATTGCCGATTTTTGCAATCAAAAAATGATTGTCATCAAGCATCTTTTCGGTAATTGCGTTGCAAATACAAATGTACATTATGCGGCGTTCCTATCAAGAACGCCATTGATAAACCAGAATGCCCATTGGTTTGCTGACCATTCTTCACACGCACCTGAATCCACATAACGATTCACCATCTCTATGGCAATATCTTCATAGACCTTATCGTTGGACTCTACACGCAGAAACCAATTATCGTCTAAGACCTCATCCGCAATCAAAGCTACAGACCTCTTAGGCAACAATTCGAGTTCGTTGAGCATCCCTTCAAAAATATCATAATCATCCATTACACAGTCTCCTCAACAACTTCATCAATTATTTCTAGTGCGTATTCTAGTCCATCCATAAACGCACTACACTTTCCAACAACGTAATCCGAAATTTTTTCATCTTCGAGATACATAACCAAAAACTTGTCTTCGAACGCAATTCGTTCAAGAATTTTAGATTTGATTTCTTCGATCAACTTTGTTTTAGTCATTAAGCAACCTCAGCAAAAGCATCATCATGAGGATAAACCACAAAATTGTGTTTAACTCCCATCTCATTCAGAGCATTGACATACTCTAACAGATTACCGATATCATCGTTCATTACGAATTCACCAGTGATCATATCAACTAAAATTCCCATATTTCTTCCTTTTCTTTAATTTACTGTAGTATTATCTCACACTTTTTATGTTTTGTCAACACTTTTTTTATACTGTTTTGGAATAAGTATATAACTTTTAGTTCTTAGCAGCAACTCTATATCGAGCATCCTCAAGCATGATCTCGAACTCACCGAGGGCCCAAGTCGTTCTGGTGTGCCATTTGTGATGAATTATTCCCAAATCGAGACAGTTTTCCATAGCATCTCTATGTTCGATGTATGCTGGATCGTCGTGAGTGTACTGAAAGCCAGGCTCCAATGTCGCGAACTCCCAGTCGATAGCCGCTTTAAGCATTCGTTTGATGTGGGGGAACCACTCAGTTCTCGCGACAGGGATCATATCACCCTTCTTACCCATCCCATTAGGGGCACAATCACCACTGGTAGCGTAGATACAATACATTATACGGTCCTCACGATGTAAGCAGGTTTACTAGGGTCTAATCTCAAAGAGACATCTTTCACTTTCCATGCAGCCTCAAACTCGGCATACCCTTCTGCCATTCGAGTGTTACACAATGTCTCGTCTTCTTTCAATGCAGTCCACAAGGTCTCAGGCAAAACGTGGTGACGTGTTGCACGACGAGCAGCAACGTACTCAGCATAGGTTTCATAAGAGGCAGCAGTTCTTGTCATTTTTTCCATCTTTAGTTCTCTCTCTTCTCGTTAATTACAAAGTAATTATACACTATATTGACATAGAATGGAAGCGATAAGTCATTGATTTTAAAGGAGAAAAAAACCCTCGATAAATCAATGACTTACGAGGGTAAAAAAGTAACTTTTTTTATACCGATTTGTTATATGTTTATAACAATCAGTTATATTGGAGCGGTGTGGAGGAACTGCCCCTCCCGAACAAACTGGGCGTTTGTCCTTACTCTATCGTACCACCGCAATACTGGAGCGGAATGTCGGATTTGAACCGACCGCCTCAACCTTGGCAAGGTTGCGCTCTACCAAATGAGCTAATTCCGCACATTTTCATTTAAGATGCCTCCGCCAATTCTAGTGCGAGATTCGTCGCTTTGAGTTTTTTAGTTTGATTGATACCAAACCAAGCAGAAGTCATACGTGCATCAGCTGATCGACCCAGTTTGTGGTCAGTGATAAAGGTCACTGAATTGAGAGCATTCCACCAAGTGCCCATCGCCATGTCAGCGCCAGGTTGTGTTTCTAGAACATCGTATGCAGATTTCGCAGTAGTTGAAAGACCCGCATAGTCCTTGATAACATCTTTGTTTTTGGTGTTAGCCGCAGGGAAAACATTGCTGTAAAATGTGATCAGATCACCGACAGACGCTTTCTTACTGGCCATGAATCGAGCAGCATCTCGATACTGTTCAAACTTCTCGTGAGCAAGACCCATCTGATCCTTCACAACGTCAGCATTAAACGTTCGACGATGATTCAACTTCACCTCATTATTAGTGGCGCCATTTAAGGACATAGTGAGGGTGTTGTTGCAAACGACCCGTGTGGGGGTCATACGGACGTTCAGGGACTTGCCATACTGATGGGGGTTAGAGAACAACATATAGTTGTCAACTCTGTCCTCACCAAGGACATCGAAGGAC
>Ga0181564_10005756_pt1 | contig 10246 bp, 12 predicted proteins | sample 011ome_24_FD_134512 | JGI IMG/M metagenome (GOLD analysis project Ga0181564, IMG submission 134512) | Coastal salt marsh microbial communities from the Groves Creek Marsh, Skidaway Island, Georgia - 011513CT metaG (megahit assembly) | ecosystem: Environmental > Aquatic > Marine > Intertidal... | reverse complement strand
TTTAAACTTCTCAAGGTCATTCTCTGAGATAGGTATATTTATTTGGTCTATATAATTATCCATTATTATTTCTCCTTTCATTAAAATCCTAGTTGCCTAAGCTCTGCGTTCATTTCCTCGGGTGTTAGGTCATCATCATCCCACTCGTGAGGCTCACAGTGTTCTTTACACTCACTGCATAAATCATCTCTGATAATCTCAGCACCACAGCAATCACTTATCTCTGCTAGTTCATCTTTATCTACGTCATATCTTGTTGTCATTTTGTTTTCCTCGGTTTACCTAGCGTTATTGCTAAGGTATGAACACAATATACCATAAGATTTTAGTTTGTCAACCCTAATTTTGAAAATAATTTCAATTACAACCTACTAGTGTTATTTCAATTCTATAGACACAATCAATTACAACCTACTAGCTATTATTCAGAATCTTAAAATGAATAAAATCCAAAAAAATCATAAAAAATTAAATTAGAGATTTAAAGGATCAAAAGTTTTTAGCCTTGTAATGATATGGCTAAACAATAAAGTACGCTTAAATCGAAAATATGAAAGCCTAATGACAGATTTAATAGTGGTAAATATGGCCAAAAGTGATAGACAAAAAAATACCCGCCATAAGAGACGGGCTTAAGAATTAAATTGTTTTAGTGTTTTAAGTATGTAATGTTTTTAATTGATCGATCCCAACATTTTCGGCAGTCACCGCATTGGCCTTTATTTTCATATGATTTACAAGTGGCTAGTTTTGGATCGGTGGTGACGGTTGACGTGTTGGCATAGTTTGGCGCTTTACCGTCAATCATTGTTCCTGAAAGCCTAATAGTTAAGTTAACGGGAATATCTTTATCCTTTAATTGTTTGATTAAGGCTGATTCTTTAGTCGGCAACCAATGCTTAATATGCGGTGTTAGCTTTGCCACCTTAATAATATTCTTTAGGTGATCCATATTTTGCAGGTCCCCTGAATCGTGCCACCTGAATAAGCCTGATTTATCTTTTTCGATTAGACGTGTCATAGCTAAAGACCAGTAAGGATGGTTAAGCGATGCTAAGCGCCTATATTGTGCCTTGTCGATAGTTTTAGCATAACGTTTATAGTTACCTTTGCAAGCATAACAATCAGAGCAAACAGAGCCCGCTATTTTTCTTAGTTTAGATCCTTGTTTGCATTCTTTGGCTGGCAATGAATAAGAACCGCAAGGCATTTTAGTGGTTTTTGTCAACGTGCCACCTATGATAATTTGTGCTTTTTTATTAGTGTCTATCATTTTATTTATCCTTTTTGTATTTATGTTGCCACCATATAGATGGCTTAAATGTTGTTATAGTCTGAAAGTGTAAAACATTAGCAATACAACAAACAAACCAAATAATAAAATCATTAAACCTTTAGAATAATGACTTTAATGTATGTTTAAACTGGTTGGCCTGAGTGACGAACCACCAGTTGTATTGCCTGGCTGATCTATATAGAGTTATATAAGGCGTTGTAAAGGTATAGAACTCTCTAGATCTAGATTGTTTACCTTTAGGCTTAGCAAAACCATAACCATTATTAACTTTGCTACGTACGCCAATAATATAGTCACGACCTAAAAACCGAAAAGACTTGCGGCCTTTGTTTAATGTGATTTTGTTTGCTAGCTTTGTCGCTAGTCTGTAATTTATCCTATTGTTATTTTTCATTTTATTGATCCTTTTAGTTGAATAGTATAAAAACTGTATAAGCATAAGCAAGCATAACCGCAAAGCCCAACAGTACTAATGCGCCACCAAAGCGCATAAAGAATAATTCTGATCTAGTAGTCATTTTATTGCCCCCATCTTTTAAACATATTCATTAATAACGTCTGTTCGGTATCGGTATAGCTATCAAAAACCCAATCATTGCCATCAATATAATCAAGGTATAAATCGTGTAAATTGCCGTTCATTGACTCAGTGATATATCTAATTAAAGAGTCTTTATGAAGTGAGTCCATTTGATCCACTGGCGCACTCTTAAGATCATCATAGTTATAAGGTATAGATAAATTTAACATTTGTTTTTCTCTTTGTTGTTTGCAAAATTGCACCGCTAATATACCATATATAAATAAGTATGTCAACACTTAATTACATAAATATATTCATAAGTATCAATGTGTTACATAAATACAACATATGTAACAAATAAGATACACCTTGTCTGATTGGTGTCATATAAGTGTGACATAAGTTGCTCATAAGTTGCTCATAAGTGGTACAAAAGTGACACTCAAGCACTTTTACTTCTAAAGTTGCACATAAGCAACACATAAGTGCACTTGTGTTGTATCTTTGCCTACTAGTGTAGTATTTAAGTGACAGTAGTGCACCCAGGGAGGCTCAAAGTGATCCTGAGAAACTTAAATTTACACTCAAGTACAGAAAATAGTGAATTTAGGAGGGGAGGGATATTTAGGTCTCACTATAGTTGTTTATTAGATTTAATGATAAGTGACACTAGGGTTATATCTCGGGTAAGGGACCAAAGGTTATAACTTTATTTTAACCAAGGTATTGACTTTTGGTAGAAAATATGGTATAATAATAGTATAAGGTTTAAACATTTAGACCTACACTAAAGTAACACCCTGAAGAGCCTATCTCAGACAACTCTTTAATAATCCTTTAAACTAAAGTTTAATCATTATAATTATCACCTTAAGAAATATAACTTTGGTCTCATCTAAAGACTTTAAGTGCACTTAAGATAGGCTTTGTTTTTATGTCTTTTATAAAAAGGAGCAAAGCGACAATGAGACCTGATGATAAACGAAGATTAAACAAAGGAAACCCTAAATTAACTAAAGGGGTTGTCTTAAACCCTAATGGTAGACCAAAAGGTAGTGTCAATAAGTATACTGCATTAAGTAGAGAGTTAATGTCTACTAAAGGTCCAGAGATAGTAGAGAAAGTCATAGAGATGGCTCTTGAGGGTGATAGGACTTGTCTCAAGATGTGTATGGATAGGATTCTACCTACTACTAAAGCTGTAGAGCTTAGGTCTTCTGAGGATAAAGGGAATGTAATTATCAACATCGGTGGTCTAGAGGAGAAAGTAGTCGCTGCTGAACAAGAGAAGCCACTAGAGTATGAAGAAGGTGTCATTATTGATGATACTAAATTAGATGAGAAGGTAGTTAGTATAGCTAACGCTGAAAAGGAAGTGAGTAGTAATGAGTAACGAACTCGACGTAAAACTACATCCTGCACAACTAGAGATATTTAATAGTTCAGCTAGATTTAAGGTTGTATCTGCTGGTAGACGTTTCGGTAAGTCTAGACTAGCTGCTTGGATTCTAATCATTAAAGCACTACAATCAGAGAGTAAGGATGTCTGGTACATTGGTCCTACATTCCAACAGTCCAAAGAGATTATGTGGAATATGTTGAAGGAGCTACTACAAGGTACTGAGTTAATAGCTCAGACACACGAGAATACTGCTACGATTACATTAACTAATGGTCGCAGGATAAGTCTAAAAGGTAGCGATAGACCAGATACATTACGTGGTGTCGGTCTATACTATGTGGTACTAGATGAGTATGCTTCTATGAAGCCAGATGTGTGGGAGAAGATTATTAGGCCTACACTAGCAGACGTAAAAGGTGAAGCATTATTCATCGGTACACCTGAAGGTAAGAATCACTTCTATGACTTATGGGTAGAAGCAGATAAAGAGAAGAATGAAGACTGGAAAGCATTTCAGTATAACTCTACTGATAACCCTCTAATCGATCCTGAAGAGATTAAAGTGGCTAGAGAGACTATGAGTACTCAGGCCTTCAGACAAGAGTTTGAAGCAAGTTTTGTGTCTTTTACAGGTGGTATCTTTAAGAATGATTGGCTTAAGTATGATGATCAAGAGCCAGAAGAAGGTAATTATGTCATCGCAGTTGACCCTGCAGGTTACGAGAATGTGGAGAAAGGCCGTGGACTTAAGACCTCTAAGTTAGATGAAACGGCTATTGCAATTGTTAAAGTGGACGGAGATCATTGGTGGGTTAAGAATATTCTCCACGGTAGATGGTCAATTAAAGAAACAGCAAAAAAGATACTTACGGCAGCAATTGAAAATGAAGCAACAACAGTCGGCATCGAAGCAGGAGCTCTAAAGAATGCAATATATCCTTACTTAGAGGATGAGATGAGAACTTCAGGCAGATGGGTACCAATTACAGATGTTACTCACGGTGGTAAGAAAAAGACAGATAGAATAACGTGGTCTCTTCAAGGTAGACTAGAACACGGAAAGATTTCTTTTAATCCAGACCCTAGTTATACTAGGGATTTAGAGACACAATTGATTGAGTTTCCTTCGAGAGGTACTCACGATGACATTATTGATGCATTAGCTTATATTGATCAGGTTAGTGTGGCGGATTTCCTAAGTACTATTGATTTAGAAGATGACTGGGAACCTTTAGATGAAGTAGCAGGCTATTAAGGAGCATATGGACTATAATAACGAAAGAGAGTACCAAGCATTAGCTGGCTGGCTCAGCACTCGACTCACTGAGTGGAGAAATCATAGAGATAATAACTACTTAACTAAATGGGATGAATATTATCGTCTATGGCGTGGTCTTTGGACTCCAGAAGATCAGACACGTAAGTCAGAGAAATCACAGATTATCTCTCCTGCGCTTCAGCAAGCAGTGGAATCTTCTGTAGCTGAGATTGAAGAAGCCACTTTCGGCAGAGGGCGTTGGTTTGATATTAAAGATGACTACTTAGATGATCAGAAAGAAGAAGCTGAGAAGATACGTAACTTACTCCAAGAAGATTTAGAGGAAGCAGGTGTTAAGGATGCTATATGTGAAGTATTCTTAAATGGTGCTATCTACGGTACAGGTATCGGTAAAATTATTACTGAGGAGACTGTAGAGCGTAGTCCTGCCTCTATCCCTGTAGAAGGTACATTAACTTCTGTGAGAGAAGTAGCTGAGATGCCTAAGATTGAGGTCAGTGTTGTAGCTATCTCACCTAAAGAGTTCTTAATTGACCCTGCAGCCGAAACTATAAATGAAGCTTTAGGTGTCGCTCACGAGATATTCAAACCTAGACATAGTATTAACAAAGGCATCGAGAGTGGCGTATATCGAGATATCGACATCGAGGCTAACGTAGATATAGTTAAAGTAGGTTTTGACCCAGAATACACTAATAGAGATGCTGGTGATCACATTAAGATTTGTGAGTACTGGGGTAAAGTACCTGCTAAGTTCTTAAAGAGGACAGCTACTAATAGTGAAGACTTCGAGTATAATGATGATGAGCTAGTAGAAGCTGTAGTTACTATTGCTAACGATACGCACATCTTACGTGCAGAGCTTAATCCATTTATGATGGAGGATAGACCTTTTATTTCTTATCAACACGATTTAGTTCCTAGTAAGTTCTGGGGTAGAGGTGTCTGTGAGAAAGGTTATAATGCACAGAAAGCATTAGATGCTGAAATGAGAGCTAGGATTGATTCTATGGCTCTCACTACTACACCTATGATGGCTGCAGATGCTACTCGTCTACCTAGAGGTCTTAAGCTAGAGGTTAGACCAGGTAAGACAGTTCTTACTAATGGTGATCCTAGAAATGCTATTATGCCTCTTAACTTAGGTTCAACTGATCCTCAGACTGGTGTACAGATTCAGATGTTACAGAATATGGTTCAGATGGGCACTGGCTCTTCTGATGCTGGTTCTGCAGAGAGAGCTACTTCATCTGGTATGTCTATGACACAGTCAGCTTCTATTAAGAGACAGAAGCGTACTCTAATGAACTTCCAGAATACTTTCCTTATCCCTATGATTAATAAATCAATGTGGAGAAAGATTCAGTTCGATGTAGAGCGTTACCCAGTTTCTGATTATAAGTTCGTACCTTATTCTACTATGGGTATTATGGCTAAAGAACTAGAGATGCAACAGATGGTCTCTATGTTACAGTCTATCCCTAAAGATTCTCCTGCTTTCAATACTCTATTATTAGCTGTATTCCAGAACTCTAGTATGCACAATAGAGATCAAGTAGTTAAGTCTCTAATGGAAGGTATGCAACCTAATCCTCAACAACAGCAGATGCAACAGATGGCATTTGCTCTAGAGATGAAACAGAAGGAAGCAGATATCCAGAAGACTATGGCGGAAGCACAAGAAGAGCAAACCAAAGCACAGAAGAACGCTGCAGATGCTCAAGCTAAGATGCCTACTCAACTGGATTTCCAAGAGAGAGCTGCTAAGTTACAGAAAGAACTCGCTTCTATCTCTAAGATGAATGCAGATACTAATAATAAGAACTCTGAGACTCTACGTAATGTTCCTGAAGTGGATCACCTTAAGTCAGAGACAGCACTAAATTATGCAAATGCAAGAAGACAAACAATTTTACCAAACTAGACTCTCACTTTGTGAGCACGATGGTTGGAGAGACTTAGTTGCAGAACTAAAGAATCTTGAAGACCAAATCAACCAGCTCGACAGTGTAGAAGACTTACAAGACCTTCATTTTAATAAAGGTCAGTTAGCGGTCTTTAGACAGATTATCTATCTAGAGGAAGCGACTAAAGCAGCGGCAGAAGAACTAGAGTATATTTAGCTCTGCCATTTTATAGTTCATCGTAAGATGGACAATCACTTCATAACCCCATAGGGGCGGAGAAAACAATATGAGTAATATAGTAGTGGACCCTGAATCCCCAACTTCAGCAACAGAAGCACCTACAACAAACGTAACAGGAACAACAGAAGCAGTAGCGGAAGCACCAGTCTCTCACGAGACTACAGCTGAAACAGATGCCTCCGTAATTCCTGATAAGTTTGCAGGTAAATCGACAGAAGAGATTATCGCTAGTTATCAGAACCTCGAAAAAGAAATGGGTCGTAAGGCTCAGGAAGTTGGAGAGTTAAGAAAGTTATCGGATAGTTTCCTTCAAGCTGAATTAGCTAGGGATAAACAGCCTAATCCACAACAATCCTCTCAGATACAAACAGAGGACGATGGAATGGAGTTCTTCGATGATCCGTCACAAGCGGTTAATCAATTGATAGAAAAACACCCTAAGTTCCAAGAGTTCCAAAAGTTTCAAGCACAGCAGTCACAAGCTGCAGCTAAGACACAGTTGGAACAAAGCCACCCAGACTTTGCAGATGTCGTCAATAATGGCGATTTCCAGAAGTGGGTAAACGGAAGCCCGATTCGTAAGCAGTTGTTTCAAGCAGCCGACGACTATAATTATGATGCAGCTAATGAGCTACTTTCTACTTGGAAAGATAGAGCACTGATTAATAAGACACAAGAAGTTAATCAAGCCGCTGAAGAAGATAGACAGTCTAAACTTAAATCAGCTACGACCGAAGCTAGAAGTGCTTCTGGCTCATCAAGCGGTAAACAATTCAGAAGAGCTGATTTGATCCGTATGAAAGTGGAAAACCCTAGCCAATATGAGTCTATGCAAGATGAAATTTATCAAGCTTACTCAGAAGGTAGGGTAACTTAATGCTATTAAACACATAAAGGAGTATATAAAATGGCAAATATGACTACAACAACAGGCGCTAACTTTATCCCAGAAATCTGGTCAGATGAAGTAGTAGCAGCTTATAAATCTAACTTGGTTGTCGCTAACCTAGTTAATAATTTAAACCACAACGGTAAGAAAGGTGATACTATTCACTTGCCTAACCCAGCACGTAACTCAGCTTCAGCTAAAGTAGCTAACACTGATGTAACTGCAATCACAGATACTGCAGCGGATATCTCAGTGCTAATCAACAAGCACTACGAGTACTCAATGTACATCGAAGATATCGCTTCATTACAAGCACTTAACTCTATGCGTAAGTTCTACACTGATGATGGTGGTTACTCACTAGCTAAGCAGACTGACTCTGACTTGATTACTGATATGCGTACTAACGGTACTGGTGATATCGCTTCAATCACTAACTGGGATGCTTCAATCCTACAAGGTATTGAGACGTTGAATGATAATGACGTTCCTATGGACGGTCGTTCTCTAATCGTTTCTCCATCAGCCTACACTGCATTACTGTCTACAGACCGCTTCACTGAGCAACAGTTTATTGGTAACGGTACTGCTATCTCTACTGGTAAAGTAGGTATGATCTACGGTGTAGATGTATTTGTATCTTCTAACGTAGGTACAGGTAATGATGAGAAAGGTATCTTATTCCAGAAGGATGGTATCGTTCTAGCTACACAACAGTCTGTACGTACTCAGACTCAGTACAAACAAGAGAAGCTAGCTGATTTATTCACAGCTGATTGTGTCTATGGTACTAAGGTGGTTCGTCCGTCTTCTATCGTAGAGATGCGTTCTACTGCATAAGTTAGTTTAGACCTAGCTCCTTAGGTTATCTTCGGCTAGCCTAGGGAGTTTTACTAAACTAATTTAATGGAGGTGATTCATCTAATGAGTAAGTTATCAAAGAAACAAAGATTAGCACTAGCACGTAAGGCTATGCTTAGAAGACTAAAGACACCATAGTGAGGACATTATATGAATACTTGTAAAGATTGTGGAGATATTCTAGAAGTTGGAGACAATTGGACAGAAGCCTCTGAAAGGAATTATAGGTATTTATGTAAACCTTGTACAAATAAGAGAAGCAGAGTAAAGAAGCACACTATGAAACTAGATGCTATTGAATATTTAGGTGGTAAATGTCAAGACTGTGAGAAAGATGATTATCATCCTTCGGTCTATGAGTTCCATCATTTAGACCCGTCTACTAAAACAGCTAGCCCTAGTAACATTATACGTTCCTCTAACAGAGAGGCTTTATTTAAAGAATTAGACAAATGTATTCTTCTGTGTGCAAATTGTCACAGGATTAGACACTATGAAGAAAGGAGAGATACTTATGAATAAGACACAACGTTTAATCTCAAAGAAGGAGGTGCGCCATTTCGATAGATAGAGGGTACGGTATCGCAACATCAGCTGTATTAGCAGATAGTTATGATTTAGATGCTTTAATTGCAGACACAGAAGCAGCTAAGGTTGCAGCTCTAGCAGCTCAAGTAGCAGCAGAGACAGCTGAAACAAACGCTGAGACTGCTGAGACTAACGCTGAAACTGCAGAAACTAATGCAGCAGCTAGTGCTAGTGCAGCAGCTACTTCAGAATCAAATATAGCTGGGAGTGAAGCTGTATGTGCGGCTAGTGAGACAGCAGCATCAGCCAGTGCTAGTGCAGCAGCAACTAGTGAGACTAATGCTTCTACATCAGAGACTAATGCATTAAGTTATAAAAACACAGCTGTTACTTCTGCTACTAATGCAGCAGCGAGTGAGACAGCAGCAGCTTCTAGTGAAACTAGTGCTGCATCTAGTGCATCTACAGCTAATACTCAAGCAGCTACAGCTACTACACAAGCGACTAACGCAGCGAATAGTGCTACTTCAGCATCTAACAGTGCTACTTCAGCTAGTACTAGTGCTACTAATGCTTCAACGTCAGCATCTTCAGCTAGCACCTCAGCTACATCGGCTAGTTCTTCAGCCTCTAGTGCATCTACTTCAGCTAGTCAAGCAGCTACTTCAGCTTCTTCAGCTAGTGGTAGTGCTACTACAGCATCTACTGCAGCTACTAATGCTAGTACAAGTGAGACTAATGCAGCAACTAGTGAGACTAATGCAGCCACAAGTGCTTCAGAAGCAGCAGCTAGTGCAGCTAGTATAGACACAGATTTAATTACACCTAGGACATCAGCCACAGGCTCAGCAGAATTACCAGCAGGTACAACAGCACAGCGTGATGCTTCACCTAGTGCTGGTTACATTAGATACAACTCAACTACTGGTGGCTTTGAAGGCTACGGTACAGCTTGGGGTGGTATCGGTGGTGGTGCTACAGGTGCTGGTGGTGATGCTATATTCGTAGAGAACGGACAGACAGTTACAACTGATTACACTATACCTACAGGTAGTAATGCTATGAGTACAGGACCTATCACAGTTGATACTGGTGTCACAGTAACCGTGCCTTCAGGCTCTACTTGGGTAATACTTTAATTTAGGAGATAATATGGGCGTAAAGATTAAATCAGCCTTAGGCAGTGTCACATTAGATGCTGAGAATATAGCCAGTAATACAACGGTAACCGTACCTGCTGGTGGTGGTACTTTAGCTACTACTGGTGATGTACCTACGAGTATTGTAGATAATGGTAATGCTACTGCTATTACTATTGAT
>Ga0181564_10005751_pt1 | contig 10248 bp, 16 predicted proteins | sample 011ome_24_FD_134512 | JGI IMG/M metagenome (GOLD analysis project Ga0181564, IMG submission 134512) | Coastal salt marsh microbial communities from the Groves Creek Marsh, Skidaway Island, Georgia - 011513CT metaG (megahit assembly) | ecosystem: Environmental > Aquatic > Marine > Intertidal... | reverse complement strand
CGACCCAGAACTCTAGTAAACATTAGAATTTTTAAATTGCATATCTATATCTCTTGGTATGGAAGCAAACTTAAAAACTGAAAAAATTACACACCAATTACACACCATTCAATTCACAGATAAAGCTATTGAAAACCTCAGATGGAATAAAGGAACTGAGAAAAGACAGAGGATAAAAGTTAAATTTAAGAATGGTCCTAGAGGTGTCACTTTGAGGTGGTCACCTAAAACAAATAAAAAAGTATTTGAATTAATTTACATATTCCAAGGTAAAACTTATAGACACGATTGCGGAGAGTTTACTCCTGGAGTGTTCACTTGTAATTCACTTCAAGAATACTTATTGAAACTCAATCAGAAACATAAGGATATTGATGGGACCTACAAAACCAATCCTAATTCTGATTTAATCACTGAAAAAGAACTTAGAAAATCACAATCCAAAACCATAAGAGAAGTAATAGAATTAATTTGTAGAGAGAATTTCCCACGAAAGAATATCAAGGGGAAACTCTCATCAATATCTCAAATGATCCATTCAAGATTTCTTATTGGCTACAATAAAAGAAGAGATCACATAACCTTTATTGATAATGATAAAGGATGGGGTGAAATAGTATTTAAAGATAACTCAAAAATTAAAGACTGGGACACCTTATTTAAAACCTATCCAAAAGGTGTCGGAGTTGAACCTGGAGAAGAAACTAGTGTTTATGACAATTATTTAGGTGATGTTCTTATTGATGATTTAGAACCTGGTGTAATTGAAATCTATCTGAATGAGGTCTCCAGGAGTTATGGGCAGAAAGAAAATATCAGAAGAGCCCTTGCTTGTTTATGGGCCTTCGCAAGAAAAAAAGGTTTTATGGGTTCAACTCCACCATTAAATCCTACACGAAAAGAAGATGGTGGAATTACAATAGAGAGAGAAGAAGAAAGTCTATGGGTTGGAAGTAAATATAATGATCTATCTTTTGATGTAGACCAATTAAAACAAATAGACGAAGCTTTAATATCCCTCAGAGATAAATTTCCTTTTCAATCGGAATGTTTAAGATTGATGTTGCATACTGGTATGAGGGCTGAGGAATGCAAGAAGATTACTCGCGATATGATTACTACAGATGAAGAGGGAGATCCTATAATAGTTTTAAAAAGGTACATTACTAAGGGTAGAACTCACCAACAACAGAAAGACATTATTTACGATATTACTCCACCAATTAATTCAATTTTAGTTAGTCTTAAAGAGCAGTTAAAAAAAGATGAATTTAAACCATATCAATTTGTGCCCTGGTTGTTCCCAACTACTAGGATATCAATAGAGAAGTTATCAAACCCAGATAAATACCCTGAATATGCTAAGTCACATCATTGTAGAACAAAAACCCTTGATGACACCTGGAATGCAGTAAGAAAGATCACTAATTTAGAAGGTGGAATTAAAACTTTAAGAAAAGCTTTTGTGAATATCACTAACCAAACACTTGGAGGTGCTCATAAAGGTAAGCAAGTATCTAAACATAAAACAGAATTTACCAACTCAAGTAATTACGACAAGTCTAGTCGTAGAGAAATCAAGAAGATGGCCCAGACAGTTGGACAAGTTTTAACTTTTAAAAGATGACTAAAAAAGGATCTAAATATCCATTTATAATTAAAATGTATGGAGAGTATTATAGGCTTGATAGTGCATTCGGAAGAAACCTAATGAGGAAGTGTGATAAAAATGGGAAAATCTATAGAGGTGATTATAAGAAAAGTAATATCTTAGATTTTAAAGAACTCTATAAATTTAAAAATTGACCTTGTCCCTTGAAATTATATAAGGGATTTAATGGCCAAGAAAGACATAACTGAAAACGCAATTAAAATAGATAAAATTTATAGGTCAGGTCCTAGAGTTAAAGTTAAAAATCCTGATTGGGACTTCCTTGTGTATGAACTAAGAAAACTGAAGGTGACACCGGGAGAAGCCTATAAGATTATCACTGCAAAGTTAGATAAAGAAACCAACATTAGATTTGAATGGAAGATGTTGAGATTTACTATGTTTGTTTGGCACCGAGTACACGAGGATAAAAACCTATTTCTTAAACCAAAAATAGAGACTGTAAGGGATGTTGTTAGTAGCAGACGATATAAGGATTTCTTTTTTGGATATTTTCCAGGAGTTGAATTTGACCACGAAAAAGAAGTGAAGTTATTAAATAAATTGATCCACGAAAAACCTCAAAAACCTTTCTTTGCTGAAGGTAATTATTTCTACGAGGGCACCAAAAAGGTCATTCCACAAGAGCACCTGGACAAGATTATTTGGGGTATAGCGCCCAATTCCTCCAAAAAATAAAGGGGATATTATCCCTTGAAATATATCAAGGAATGATTATAAAGATACATATGGAAGTAAATTACATATGTTTAACTTTAAATTTTTAAAACCATACTATTCTGAAGAAGAGTTGTTAGAGCTTTTCAGCTTATCTAAATCTTCATTACAGAGAATGCGTGAGGAGTGCCTGAAGGGTGGAGGAGACCTATTTTTAAATATGGGTTATTTCCACATTAAAGGAATTAAAAGCGCAATGTATGAACCGATCAAATTTAGTGCTTGGTTGTTTGAACATAGAGTAGTTGCTGAAAGCAAATATGATTATGAGATCTTAGAAACTTCTAAAGTGAAAGAAGGTCTTATCAAACTTGCTAATATTAATAACCCAATAACAAAAAAGGAAACTGCCTAATGACAAATATATTAACATCACCTGAAGGAATAAGTGAATACCCATACTTATCTGAACCAGACACAATGTTTAATCCTGAAGGATTATTTCACACTAAATTAGTTTGTAAGAAGTCTGATAGTGAAAAAGTTAAAAAAGCAATTGATGATATGATTGCTAGTGAAGTTAAAAAACAACACGATCAGGACCCAAACAAACAAATTAAAAAAGCACCATTACCATACGAAGAAAGAGGTGAAGAAATCATCTTTAATTTTAAGATGAAAGCTAGTGGAGTTAGAAAATCAGATAACAAACCATTCACACAAGAACCTAATTTATTAAATGCTGATTTAACACCATTTGATAAAGACCAAAAGATTTGGGGAGGAAGTAAATTAAAAATTACTTTTGAACCTTATGCGTGGAATATGCCTATCGGTATAGGTTGCACACTTAGACTGAAAACTGTTCAAGTTTTAGAATTGGTCACTGGTAAATCAACAAACTCTTTAGGAGAACTTAAAGTTGAACCAGTTGTTGCACCTAAAGTTAAAGATGAGGTGGAGGCTTTAATATAATGAATAAAAAACTGATTATTGATTTAAGCAAAATGCAAAAGTTTGTGAACCCATTAACTAAAAGAGAATATCAAGGTTGCATTTATGCAGATGATAATGAATTCTATGAAATACAACTGCACAAGGTTAATTTTCCATCTACCAAAAAAAGACTTCGTGAACTCATTACTGAAGGAGAATTAATACCTTCTAATAACACAATAAACCAAAACCATAATTAATAAGGAGAAAACTATGGCAATAAATAACAACAATGTAGAAAGGAGGCTTGAAGGCAGAGGTGCCCTCGAGGAAAAAGAAAAGTTAATGCAATTAGCGAAAGACCAGGAAGACATCAAATATGATTTAGAAACTGACATCATTAGACAACTTAAAGAGAAGTATGAAAATGATAGAAAGCCTGGAGAGTCGTTCAGCGAGTACATCAAGAGAGCACCAATTTATGATCTGATAAAACTTGAACTTGGTAATGGAGGAAAAGTAATCTCAATAACTGATTATCTTAAACAGAAGGAACCAATTAAAGTTAAAAAGATAAATCTTGCTCAAGGTGATTTTAATAAAACTGTCTCTGGTCTTACAGAAGAAGACAAAAATGTTATCCGCGATTTACTTAGAAAATCAGGGGTATTGGTAGGAGATTAATATGAAGACTAAAGTATGGGGTGTTAAAATTTACACCAAGACCACACACAAAAAAATAAATGGATCCTATCATCCTGAAATGGTTGGTGTGATTGAAGCACCTATAAACAAAATGATGAAGGCTTACCCTGAAGAATTTGGATTTATGAGACACCAAACCCGAAGAGAAGCTAGACCAAGTAAGAAGGGTAATAATTAATATGACTAGAGGAATTAAAGCACTCATAAAAGATATTATGAAACCAGATAAACCAAGTGATGTTTCAATTGTAATTGGTCCTAAAACTTATGCGCAATTATTCGAAGACTTAAATGTTCGTGATGGCAAAACTGAAATAAAAATAGTTGCTAGAAAAATGCCTAGAGGCAAGAAAGTGAAAATTGTCTAATGGCTTATAATATGAGTTTTCATAAGGGATTATATCCTGATGAACCTGGTTATAGAGAGTTTACTGGTTTTGAAAGAGAAACAAATATTCCAGGCAAAACCACAAACCTATTTGAAGTTATAGATCCAAATAGATTTCATAAGAAGTTATTGGAAAATAGGATCTTAAATATCAGTAGAGAAAAAGGTGCTTATACTTATACAGATCTAAAAATTAGAAATGATATTGAAATGTCTAAAAATCAAAAATACTTCCAACCAAAAAAATGGAATGTAGAAAAACTTTTATATAATTATGATTGTCTATTTCATTTATGGACCAATGCTAGAGAGACCGATAATAAATTAATTAAACTTCTAAGAGATCACATCAAAAATTTATATAGATTATACAATGTAGATCCAAGACATAGAGCAACCAAATGACAGAAAAAAAAGATCTAAATAAAGTAGTTGAGCAGACAAAAAAGAATATGGAGTTTGATAAAAAACATCCACCAATCATAAGGACTAAAGATTTAATAGAGCAAGGAGTGTATGATAAAGATACAGTAGCAGTATCATATGATCCAACAACTAAACTATTTGTAAATAAAGATAGAACAATTGCATTTAAAAATTACAATGAGGCTTCTAACTACAATAAATCTATTGGGGTAGATGTAAGACCAATAACACCTCCAAAAGAATTTAATAATAATGATAGATCTACATATCCATCTAATCAGAGATCAGCGATAAACACCTGGAGTGCTCTTGTAGAAGACGCAAAGAGAAATCCTAATGATCCGAACTCAAAAGAAACTAAAAAAGTTATTTTAAGAGAATACAACAATCCTAATAAGAGAAAAACTCTAGGTGAAAATGAGTTGAAACTTATAGGAAAACATAAGTCACAGTTGAAAGAAATTAAACCAGTAGAAATACCAGATGTCTCTCTGGATTATAAAAGATTTAAACCTGAACCTAGTCCATCTTTTGATGAGTTTGTTGCTGAACGAAGAAAGCACAGACAATATGGTTTAAATGAACAACTAGTATCTGACAAGTTAGCTATAAAAAAAATAACTGATTGGGTCCTAGGTAAGAAAGTAGAAAGTGAAGAAAGTATGAATGAAATCAAACTCAATAAGGAGGAAAAAAGTGACTGATAAATGGAAATATAAATCTGTCTCTTTGAAGAATTCGACTTATTCTTTACTTAGTGATCTTTCTGAAACTATGGTTCCTGGAATGAAGCTTTCCAATGCCAAAACAGTAGAACAACTAATTTTGAATAAAACTCAGTGTAATTCTCCAAGAGACTCTAAGGAGAAATACAATGACAAGACCCAAGAAGACTAAAATAACTCAAAAACAAATCTTAAAGTACAATGTCTGTGAACACCACAAGGTTGGTTATGTTCAATTAGAAAAAGTTTGTAAAAAGCTATTTAAAGACATCAAAAAACAAGACCAGGTAATTGAAAGATTATCAATTGATGTAGAAAGAAAAGGTGCTTGGGTAAAAGACCTTGAAGATAAAAAGAAGCTTTGGATTACAGAAGTAAATCAAAATCTGCTCAAGAAGACACAGAATTCAGATAAAAAATTTCTAGATCAAAAAGAATTTTATGAAAAGGAAATTAAATTTCTTGAAGACCAATATGACAAGGCCATTGAGCACAATAGACAAATGCTTGAGGTTAATAATCGTAATCTTGAAGTTAATAAAGAATTAACTGAAGCAAATAAAGAATTACAAAAAAGTCATAATGAAATTACCAGGGCATATAATGGTCTTCATCATATGGGTAAGTTTGCTCAAGAGTTAGGTATTGATATCACCAAACATAATAAGAAGTTGCCTGAGTACGATCAGTATGAAGGCTTTGAACAGAAACACACCTTATTAGAAAGTGGAAAAGTAAGACACACCTATTCTATGAAAAAGAAAAAATCTAAGGAAGGAAACTCTGATGAATAAATTTATGAAACTTGAAGACAGACTTGAAGGTGCAATTGGTGAAAGAGGTCAATTCCTTGGTTATACAAATGATGGAAAAAAAGATGCAGTATATCGAAGGCACCATATTGATTGGGAAAAACATTTTTCAGGAAAAGAATTTTTTGGATTATCTCCAGTAAAAATAATTCAAAATGGAAATGCGCGTAAAGGGGTTTGTCGCTGGATAGCTTGGGACCTTGATATTGATTTATCACCTGAAGATTTTTGTAGAATTGTCTTTAGGATAAATCCTGAATTCTTTTGTTATAAAACTTCTAGTGGCAGATGGCATATTCACCATTACTTAGATGATTGGACAGATGTTGAAGTATGTAGAAAGATTGCTTCTGAATATGAAAACAAATTTAAAAAGGTTTGGAAAAAAGGAGTTGATACATCTCATTCACTTCCAAAAGGTTATAATGTTGAAGAAGGTAAACCTGGAGGATGGTTATTCTTACCTTATTGTCCACACCCTGACTTAAAGAATAAAGAATTATGTTCTTATTCACCTTCAGGAAACTCTTTAAGTAAATCTCAAACAGAGTTTGCAATTAACTGGAGGAAGTATCCAATTATTAGATCTATGGTTGGATCTTTTAATGGTGAAGGAGGAAGAGAATGGAGATTGTTATTAGCCAAAATGGTTATTGTACATAATAACTTAGATCTCACACCTTATGAGGTTAATGAACAATTCAATGAACCTTTAAAAGAACCTTATTTAACCAGGGATGTAATTCAGAGACACGAAAAAAAAGATTTTGAAGGTGATTTTACCAAACAATACCTCCAGGAACACACTGAGAAATATTTAAAAGATATCAATGGATTTTGGAGAAAAGAACTTAAAGGTGTTGGTGTATTAGATGGATTTACTGATCCTGAGCAAGAGGAAAAAGTTGAAGAGTTTTTAAAGAACATCATCTACATAAAAAATGATGATCTCTGGTATGATAAAACTACTGGCAAAGAATATAGTAGTAAAGCCCTCCAGGTCACTTATGGACATATATTTAATGGAAAATTAAATGATGTAATCAAAACATTTTCAGCTAATCAAGGTGCACAATTAGTAGAACAAACAGTCTATAGACCTGACTTGTTTAAAACTATTGAAGATCCAATTGTGAAAGATGAAAATGGATTACTTCAATTAAATACCTATAGACCAAGTAATATAGAAGCTACACCACCTAATTCACCTGAAATAAAAAAACATATAGAAAACTTTAAGGAGTTAATTAGGAAACTTACTGAACACGAAGGAATAGGAATTAATGGTAAAGGAGAGGAGATCTCACTTTATGATTATGTTTTAGACCATCTTTCTATGCCATTCCAACAACCTGGTAATAAAGTAAGATCAGCAATTTTATTTCATTCAAAAGAATTCCAGGTAGGTAAAAACACTTTCTTTTCAATAGTACAACAAGGACTATCAAAAGATAATTGCGCAGTAATCACACCTACAGAAGCTATTGATCGTGCAAAAGGTTTTCTTGAACACCAATTAGTATTGATTGATGAAATTAAATTGGAAGGGAAATTTCAAGAGAAGATTTCAACTTTAAATACTATGAAGCCAATGATGACCAATGAAGATTTTAGAATAAGACCATTGTTTCATAATTGGAAAGACATTTATTCAACTTGTTTTTTTATGCTCTTCACTAATCATAAAGACGCGTTAGCAGTTGATGAAAACGAAGCTAGGTACACCATTATAGACATAGGTAAGACTAGAGAAGAAATGGGAGGTGATGATTTCTTTAATCGTTTTTGGACAACAGAAGGTAAACTTGTTGATGGTCTTGTTGGTGCTGTAAAATGGTTTTTAAGTAATAGACAAATAAGTAAAAACTTTAATTTTAAATCTCCATCTTTAAAAACTAACTTCTTAAAAGTGATGAGTAAAGAAGGTGGACATCCATTACTAAAAGAAATTGAACCACTGTATAAAGAAAGAGCTACACCATTCCACCAGTCAGTCATATCAATTCAAGACGCATTTGATTGGTTGAAGAAGGAGAAAAGAATTACTGGAAGAATAAATGATCTTGCAGATGTACTTAAAAAGTTAGGTGCTGAAAGAATAGGTGAAGTAAAACATAAACGATCTGGAAGAAAACCTACAATGTGGATTTTAAGAAATAATGATTTCTTTTGTGACAAGTCTCTAACATCATTAGTTAATGAATACTGGTTCCCAACAGATATGTCAGAGGAAGGCAAAAAAACCTGGAGTTTATCTTCAGGTGATGTCTCAATGATCGAAGGAAAACTCAAAGAAATAGATGGTTATGAAGAGGCTTTTGAAGAGAACCCTGAAGAAGATCCTGAAGAACAAATAGAAACTATAAGAAGAAATAGACGACTGAAAGGGGTTGCCTGATGAAACAAAAAAGCCGAAAAGCGAAGGGCAGAAAACTTCAGAATTTAGTCAGAAGTAGAATACTAAAAGCATTCAGACACCTCAAAAAGAATGATGTTGTTTGCGTTGAAAATTATTTACCTGGTGCAGATATCATATTATCCAAGGTCGCTAAGAAGTTATGCCCTTATAGTTTTGAATGTAAAAATCAGGAGAAGATGAAAACTATTTATGACTTCTATGCACAATCACTAAAGAATTCTGGTAAACTTGAACCAGTGTTAGTTATGAAGATGAATACTAGAGATCCACTTGTAGTAATTGATTTTGAACACTTCATTGAACTTATCAAACCTGAATAATACCGACCCTACCGACCCTCTATAAACTTGATATTTAAGTTTACTCTCCAGGAGGCACCATAAGAGATCTTAAAGGATAAATACTTAGGGAGGGGAGGATCGGTTTATGATAGTATGCGTGCAACACACCTGGGTAGACTGGGTTCAAATTAGAATAAAATTTTAAGTATACATAATGCTATCAGACGAACATTTATACACACTAACTAGAACTGAATTTGCAAAAGAGATAGGTAAATCAAGGGAAGCAGTAAAACAAGATATGCGCAGAGGGAAATATAGAGATCTCTATATCTTTAAAAATGGTCAGTATAAATTCAAGAGTAGAGAGGCAGTGCGTTCAAACCAGGGAACAATACCCCTTGATTTGTACCCATCTAGTAAAAAGAAAATAAACAGAGGTGGTCACGAAGAAGCAATTAAAAAAGGGAGATACCCAAATAGTGCTTTTGCTGAACACAATACAATGAAGAAGTTTTTAAGTTTAAAAGGTAAACTCACACCAGAGCAATTGAACCTGGTGCCTGAAATTGAAAGAAAGGTCTTGGCAGAAGATCAGAAAAAGAAGATGGAAGTTTATAGATCCAAGATACCTCCTAGAGATAACTCTGTAAGAACTCTTAGAGTGTACACTTCAGGTTTATTTAACGAAAGCAATAAGGGATATAACGATATAGGATATCATTCACCATATTCTATGCACCATCAATCAAGTAAATTTAATCCTACAAACAGAGGTAAAAAGGTTTTTAAAAAAGGACCTTATGAGATTTAAAATTATCTCAAGTGACATAGATTGACATAGATTAAAGGGCAATTGGTATTTGTAAAATAAGATAAAAAACTTATATTGATGACATCACTAAGTATTCAGGGGGATCAAGTAATTTGCTTCCACAAAATCTTTTAGATCCCCTTGAAATCTATTCCAAAAAAAATTTTTATAATATTTTTAGAGTTATAAAAAACCATTCCAAAAAAAATTTGCAAAATATTTTTAGACCTTCAATCTAAAATGAAAATGTTTTTCAAGGTTATGACTGTCTAAATCTTAGTATAAAGGGGTAAGTATATGGGACCCACTTATTCTATAGGTCTATACCCCCTTTAAAATAAAGCTAAATTTGAGTTTCATTTGGGACCCCTCGAGGATAATTATTACACACCGATTACACACCAAAATAATTT
>Ga0181564_10005742_pt1 | contig 10256 bp, 7 predicted proteins | sample 011ome_24_FD_134512 | JGI IMG/M metagenome (GOLD analysis project Ga0181564, IMG submission 134512) | Coastal salt marsh microbial communities from the Groves Creek Marsh, Skidaway Island, Georgia - 011513CT metaG (megahit assembly) | ecosystem: Environmental > Aquatic > Marine > Intertidal zone... | reverse complement strand
GCGCTTTGTTCATCGAGATTACGCAAGTATTCCAGCTTCTCTTTAATTTTCTGCTCCATGCCGCGGTCGGTCGGGTGATAGAACTGCGTGTCCCTGAGTTCCTCCGGAAAGTAATTCTCCCCGGCGGCATAGGCACCCGGTTCGTCATGGGCGTAGCGGTATTGGGCACCGTAATCGAGATCCTTCATGAGCGTGGTCGGCGCATTGCGCACATGCAGCGGCACCTCGTAATCCGGCGTATTTTTCACCGTTTCCATGGCCGTGTTGTAGGCGGTGTACACGGCATTGCTCTTTGGCGCACAGGCAAGGAAAACCAGGGCCTGGGCAATCGCCAGTTCTCCTTCCGGACTGCCCAGGCGCTGCTGCACATCCCAGGCATTCAAGGCGATATGGAGGCCGCGCGGGTCGGCATTGCCGATATCTTCACTGGCCATCCGCACCACGCGGCGGGCGATATAAAGGGGGTCACAGCCGCCATCAAGCATGCGGCACAACCAGTACAGGGCCGCATCGGGTGAAGAACCGCGCACCGCCTTGTGCAGGACAGAGATCTGCTCGTAAAAGGAATCCCCCCCCTTGTCGAAGCGTTTGGCATTACCCTGCACCACCTGCGCGATGGCTTGATCCGACAATACCTGCTGGCCGTCGGCGTTTTCCTCGAACAGATCCAGGGCCACTTCCAGCAGGTTAAGCACGCGACGGGCATCGCCATCAGCGGCAACAGTGATGAGTTGTTTCTGTTTGTCCGTAAGCGCTATGTTAAGGCTGCCCAGCCCCCGCTCCCTGTCGGTCAGCGCCTGCTCGAGAATTTTAAGCAACGCGTCCTGGGTCAGGCTTTTCAGCACATACACGCGGGCACGGGACAAAAGCGCATTGTTCAGTTCGAACGAGGGATTTTCGGTGGTCGCCCCGATGAAGATGACGGTGCCATCCTCGATATGGGGCAGAAAGGCATCCTGTTGGGATTTGTTGAATCGGTGCACCTCGTCAACAAAGAGGATGGTCAGACGACCGCGCATACTGCGTTCTTCCCTGGCCCGGGCAATGGCTTCCCGGATTTCCTTTACGCCGGAGAGGACGGCCGAAAGGGTTTCCAGGTGGGCATCACAGGCGTTGGCGATGATGCGGGCCAGCGTTGTCTTGCCCGTGCCTGGCGGCCCCCACAGGATCATGGAATGCGGCACCCCTGAATTGACGGCCTCAAACAATGGCTTGCCCTTGGCCAGGATATGCTCCTGGCCGGCGTAATCATCCAGTGTTCGCGGGCGCATGGCGGCGGCCAGTGGCTGGTAGCTGTTGCTGTCGGACTGGAACAGGGACAGGGTCACGTCAGGTCGGAATCAAAGCGTGTTGTCGATGACATCGATAGCATCGGGCATCTCAAAGACAAACGTATCCGCCGGCAAAGTTGTATTGGTTTGCAGATTGGCAAAGCTCAGGCTGGTTTTCTGGCCCAGGCTGTCCTCAAAATGCATTTCCACCAGGTCATTGCCTGTAAAAGTCAGGCTCAGGCGCGTAAACAGCCCCTCGTTGCCGCGGGGATAGAGGATAAAATGCGAGCCGCCCCTCGCATCGGTAGTCACGGCACTCACTGCATAGTTTGCCGTGATGTCCTCAGCGTTGCCATTGAGCAGCAGCACCGGGGTGCGTCCCACATCATCACTGAAATACTCGATGGTGACCTGCTCCAGGTCGGGCTCATAGCGCCAGATGCGGTCACCGTCGGTCAGCATGAGCTCTGTGTAGGGGCTGGTGATTTCCCAGGAGAAATGATCAGGCTTCTGCATGACCAGCCGGGCACTGGATTCCTGAATTTCCCGGCCATCCTGGTCCAGCGTGAGCACCGCCACATCGGCCTGCAGGGTGTGGGTAGTATCCAGGATAGCCGCCAGTGCATTGGCGGCTGCCAGGTTGGCATCGGCAGCTGTGTCCTGGGCTTGTAGCAGGCCAGACAGCAGGCAGGTACTGAAAAATGGCAGAAATCGGTGTGTCATGAGTCAATTATACCCCGCATCCATGAAAATAAATGACTTTAAGTTTGAAATGTAAGATATTGATATTTAATCAATCTCTTGGCGGCGGAGGTGCAATCACTTCGCGGTTGCCGTTGGCGCCCATCTCGGACACCACCCCGGCCATTTCCATGGCCTCGATCATGCGTGCCGCCCGGTTGTAGCCGATGCGCAGCTTGCGCTGGACAGCCGAGATGGAGGCCTTGCGTGACTCGGTCACAAAACGCACCGCCTCATCATAAAGTGCATCTTCCTCCTCAGAGTTCCCGTCGCTGCCCTCACTCGGGGTCAGCCCCGGGACACCATCACCGGAGGAATCGGAGGTAATGCTCTCGATATAGTTGGGTTCACCGCGCTCTTTCCAGGCCGCCACCACGCGATGCACTTCGTCATCAGAGACAAAGGCGCCATGGACACGCTGGGCTATGCCTCCGCCGGGCGGCAGGAACAGCATGTCACCATGGCCGAGAAGCTGTTCGGCACCGCCCTCGCCCAGGATGGTGCGTGAATCCACCTTGGACTGCACCATGAACGACAGGCGGGTCGGGATATTGGCCTTGATCAGGCCTGTCAGAACGTCTACGGAAGGACGCTGGGTGGCCAGAATTAGGTGAATACCTGCCGCACGCGCCTTCTGGGCAATACGGGCGATCAGTTCTTCCACCTTCTTGCCCACCACCATCATCATGTCAGCGAGCTCGTCGACAATGACCACGATCTGGGGCAGTTCGACCAGGTCATCCGGAATCTGGTCGGCCTCGTCCACTTCAGAGAGCGGATCCGGCTTCCATAACGGATCCGGGATCGGGTTACCGGCCTTGGCGGCGTCACTGACCTTTTTGTTAAAGCCGGCCAGGTTGCGCACGCCCATCGCCGACATCAGCTTGTAGCGACGCTCCATTTCCGCCACGGACCAGCGCAGGCCGTTGGCAGCATCCTTCATGTCGGTAATGACCGGAGTCAGCAGATGCGGGATGCCGTCATAGACAGACAACTCAAGCATTTTCGGGTCGATCATGATCAGGCGCACATCCTTGGGGCTGGACTTGAACAGGATCGACAGGATCATGGCATTGACGCCCACGGACTTACCGGAGCCGGTGGTACCGGCGACCAGCAGGTGCGGCATCTTGGCCAGGTCGACGACCACGGGATTGCCGCCGATATCATGCCCGAGCGCCATACTGATCGGGGAACGGGAATTATCGAATTCCGGTGAAGACAGCACCTGGCCCAGCTGGATCAGCTCCTTCGATTCATTGGGGATTTCGATCCCGATGACAGTCTTGCCCGGAATCACTTCCACGACACGCACGCTCGATACCGCCAGCGAACGCGCCAGGTCCTTGACCAGGTTGGTGATGCGGCTAACCTTTACACCCGGTGCCGGCTGCACCTCGAAACGGGTAATGACCGGGCCGGGGTTGATGGCCTCGACCTCGATTTCGATGCCGAAATCGCGCAGTTTGATTTCGAGCAGCTTGGACATCGCTTCCAGTGCTTCGGTGGAATAACCGACACGCGGCTGGTTGCCCCACTCGTCCAGAAGGGAGATCGGGGGCAGTTCGCCCACAGAAGCCGCATCGAAGAGCTTGCCCTGCTTTTCCTTCTGTACGCGCTTGCTGGGTTCTTTGGGCGCCTTGCGGACCGGGGCAATCTCGATCGGTTTCTTGCGCTTCTTTTCCTTCTCAACGAAATGGTCGAGAGATTCCTTGCGCTGGCGCACGATGCGTTGGGTTTCAGCTTTCTCACGACGCGCCTCCTGCCAGTGCTGCCAGCGCGACTTGATCGTCTCCAGTGCCAGCAGGCAGTAACGCCCGGTGCCATCCACCAGGGCCAGCCAGGACAATCCGGTGGCCAGCGTGATACCCAGAATGAACATGGTCAGAAAAATCAGTGTGGAGCCGGTGAGGCCAAAGGAGGTCAGCGAGACATCCGCCAGACTGTTGCCCAGCAAACCGCCGGCGGAATTCGCCAGCTCCGTGGCAAAGTGCATGGTGGCCAGGGTGGCCGCGCCCAGCAAGGTCAGGATGACGCCGGTGCCGCGCAGGGCGAACAGCTCCCAGGACCAGGGCCGGGTTTCCTTGCGGGTGCGAAACAGGATGACCGCGCGATACACCAGCAACAGCGGAAACAGGTAGGCCAGGTAACCGAACAGCAGCAACAGGACATCGGAGATCCAGGCGCCGGTGCGGCCCACCGTGTTGGCAATGACCATGCCCTCACCGGTCCGCGACCAGCCCGGATCCCTTGGCGAGTAGGAACTGACCGCCAGGAACAGGTACAGGCCGATGGCCAGAAACAGGATCATGAGGCCCTCTTTCAGAAAGAGTGCCTTCAGGTTGACCGCATGCTCCTCGGCGGGCGGTGTCTTGACGTTTTTCTTGGCCAAAGGGTTACAGTTCCTGTTCCTGGCTGGTGCGTGATGCTGCCAATCCCCGGATGTGCTCAGCAATGCGCCGCAGCAAAACCCGGAAAACAGCATTGTAACTGGTTTTCCCGGGATTGTGACACTCCTTGTATAGTGTACTGGCCCCATATCTTGGGGCTGGTCAATCCGAGCCGCGCTAGATACAGGATATTGGTCTTTTTTCATCTTTTCCTGCCGTGTGATTCTGCTAACATAGCCAGCCTTTGCAAGATCGTCGATTAGACACTTGAAAACCCGCCCTGCACCCTGATCTAACCGGGGACTCAGGGCCAGCCCGAACAACCATCTCTTACCAGGAACAACATCCCATGAGCGACGCGCAACATCACCGCCTGATCATCCTTGGTTCCGGCCCCGCCGGTTACACCGCGGCTGTCTATGCCGCCAGAGCCAACCTTGAACCGGTCGTTATCACCGGCATGCAGGCTGGCGGTCAGCTCACTACCACCACTGAAGTCGACAACTGGCCGGGGGATGTGGAGGGCCTACAGGGCCCCGACCTTATGGTAAGGATGCAAAAGCACGCCGAGCGCTTCGACACCCATATCATTTTTGACCACATTGATACTGCGGACCTGTCAAAGCGGCCGTTTCACCTGAAAGGCAATGTCGGCGAATACACCTGTGACGCCCTCATCATTGCCACCGGCGCTTCTGCCCAGTACCTGGGCCTGCCTTCTGAAGAGACGTACATGGGCAGCGGCGTCAGTGCCTGTGCCACCTGTGACGGTTTTTTCTACAAGGGTCAAAAAGTAGCGGTGATCGGTGGCGGCAATACTGCCGTGGAAGAAGCCCTGTACCTGTCCAACATCGCCAGCGAAGTAGTGCTTGTGCATCGTCGTGACTCCCTGCGTGCAGAGAAGATTCTGCAGGACAAGCTGTTTGAGAAAGCCGAAAACGGCAATGTCACCATTGAGTGGAACCATACCCTCGATGAAGTCCTCGGCGAAAGCGGTGAAGTCAGCGGCATGCGCATCAGGAGCACCATCGATGACAGCACCCGTGAGATTGACCTGAGCGCTGTCTTTATCGCCGTCGGCCATAAACCCAATACCGATATCTTCCAGGGTCAGCTGGACATGGAAAACGGCTATCTGAAAATCCAGTCCGGGCTGGCGGGTAACGCTACCCAGACCAGTGTGGAAGGCGTGTTTGCCGCTGGCGATGTCGCCGACCATATCTACCGACAGGCAGTGACTTCTGCCGGCTTTGGCTGCATGGCGGCACTGGACGCCGAGAAATACCTCGACTCGCTGGAGTAATGCCCTTTCCCGGGCACAGGAATCGACCATGAGCGCCCTGCCCTGGCTGCATGACGAAGATTTCGAGTTTCCCGATCCGGCCACGGCCCTTATCGAACCCAACGGCTTGCTCGCTGCCGGCGGCAGTCTGGCGCCCGAGCGCCTCATCGAGGCTTACAGCAGGGGTATATTCCCCTGGTTTGAACCCGGCCATCCCATTCTCTGGTGGTCACCGGACCCACGCATGGTGCTCTTTCCGGCGGAGTTGCATGTAAGCCGCAGCCTGGCCAGGGTCAGACGCCAGAGCTCCATCCGCATTACCTCCGACTCGGCTTTTCAGGATGTCATCACGGCCTGCGCCGGTCGACGCCGGCACAGCACGGGCACCTGGATTACCCAGGATATGATTGGCGCCTATTGCACCCTGCATGAGATGGGGGTCGCCCATTCCGTGGAGGCCTGGCAGAACGACACCCTGGTCGGCGGGCTGTATGGCCTGGCCATCGGGGATGTGTTTTTTGGTGAGTCCATGTTCAGTCACGCGGACAATGCCTCCAAACTGGCGTTTACCTGGCTGGTGCCAAATCTTGCCGCCCTCAACTATCGTCTGTTGGATTGCCAGGTGAGCAGCCCTTTCCTGGCCAGCCTGGGTGCCCGGGAAATCCCCCGCAGCGAATTTCTCAAGCTGCTGCCCCTGGGCACGGATTATGGTCGCAATCAGGCGCACTGGCCTCTACAATAATCCCGGCAAGCAGTTAGTTTTATTACGTTTTATGAAAATGCCGGGCTGAAAAACCGAAATTCCCAACCTCAGCTCCCGGTCTGACACTTTGATGACAGATAACCAACAACAATCGTGCCTGACCGGTCCTGACTTACTGCAATGACGTCACTGAAAGACATCAAGCTGTTCACGACGCAAAGCCATGCGTGCAGTTACCTGCCCGGCGAGGAAGCACGCACGCTGTTTATTGACCCCGAATACCCGGTATCGACAGAGTTCCATACCCACCTCTCAGAAATCGGCTTCCGCCGCAGCGGCGCTCACATGTACCGGCCGCATTGTTCCAACTGCCAGCATTGTGTGGCTTGTCGCGTGGTCGTGGACCGCTTTGAACCCAACAAGCGCTACCGTCGCATCCTGCGTCGGAACGAAGACCTGCGAGTGAAACAAGTGGACAGCATCCGCAGCGACGAGTACTACACGCTGTACAAAAACTACATCAACACCCGCCATCGGGACGGCGACATGTTCCCCGCCTCGCGCGAGCAGTTTGAATCATTCCTGGTGCAAAGCTGTGAATCGACCCGTTTTTACCGCGTCAGTGATGGTGACCAGTTGCTGGCCGTCATGATTACCGACCTGCTCAGTAATGGCCTGTCAGCGGTTTATACGTTCTATGATGTCACTGCCCAGAAGCGCTCGCTGGGCAACTATGCCATTCTCTGGCAGATCGAGGAGGCACGCCGCCTTGACCTGCCCTTCGTTTATCTCGGCTACTGGATTCGTGACTGCGAAAAGATGAGTTATAAACTCCAGTACCGTCCCATCGAACTGCTGCTCAATCAACGCTGGATTCGGCTGACCTGAATTCTTCCGACTGAAGTCGGCAAACGGGCTGTGCCCTATCCCGGCCTGCAAGCCTGGCACGTGCAGGTGAAAGTGGGCGACGACTTGTGACTTCCCCGCGTTTCGGGCAAAATGCCCCGCTTCAAATCAAGCCGATAGGTTATTGAATGGCAAAAGAAGACCAGATTGAAATGGACGGTGAAGTCATCGACACGCTGCCCAACACCATGTTCCGCGTCAAGCTGGAAAACGGTCACGTTGTGACCGCGCATATCTCCGGCAAAATGCGCAAGAACTACATTCGCATCCTGACTGGCGACAAGGTCAAGGTCGAACTCACTCCTTACGACCTCTCCAAGGGCCGCATCACTTACCGCGCCCGCTAATAAAAACGGCGAATACATCTCTGTATCCGCCGTCCTGTTACTTCACTTTCGTTTGCTTGCTGTCCGTTAACTGCCGGTCAGCTTGCCGGTCTGACTATAAGCACCGGCTCAGGCATCGGCATCCGCTGGTGTATTGCGATCCGTTTTGTTGCCACGATCCTGAGGCGATTCGATTTCCAGGCAAATGTCATCGCCCTCGACGGTCACATTGACATCACCACCGTTTACCAGCTTGCCGAACAGGATATCTTCCGCCAGCGGCTTCTTGATCTTGTTCTGCACCAGCCTGAGCATCGGTCGTGCTCCCATCGCTTTGTCATAGCCGTTGGCCACGAACCAGTCTATGGCTTCGTCATCGACATGGAGGGAGACCTTCTTGTCATCCAGTTGTACCTGCAGTTCCACCAGGAACTTGTCGACCACTGTACGAATAATCTCGGCATCCAGCGCCTCGAACTGAATGATGGAATCTAGACGGTTACGGAATCCCGGGGTAAACATGCGCTTGAGGACTTCCATGCCATCCGTTGTGTGATCCTGGTCAGAGAAGCCGATGGCTGCCCTGCTCATTTCCTGGGCACCGGCGTTGGTCGTCATGATCAGCACCACGTTACGAAAGTCGGCCTTGCGACCGTTGTTATCCGTCAGCGTGCCGTGGTCCATGACCTGCAACAGCAGGTTGAAGACATCCGGATGCGCCTTCTCGATTTCATCGAGTAGCAGCACACAATGCGGGTTCTTCGCGATGGATTCGGTGAGCAATCCACCCTGGTCAAAGCCGATATAGCCGGGAGGTGCACCGATCAGGCGTGAAACGGTATGACGCTCCATGTATTCGGACATGTCGAAACGTACCAGTTCCACACCGAGAATTTTCGCCAGTTGCCGGCTGACTTCGGTTTTACCGACACCGGTCGGCCCGGCAAACAGATAGGAACCAATCGGCTTCTCGCCTTCCTTCAGCCCGGCCCGGGACAACTTGATGGAGGAAGCCAGTGCATCGATGGCCGCATCCTGGCCAAACACCACCAGCTTGAGGTTCTTCTCGAGATCCTGTAGCAGGCTCTTGTCCGAAGCCGAGACATTTTTCGGCGGTATCCGGGCAATCTGGGAAATCACGCGTTCGATGTCGCTGACCTGGATCTGCTTCTTGCGCTTGCTGTCCGGCTGCAAGCGCTGGTAGGCACCGGCCTCATCAATGACATCGATAGCCTTGTCCGGCATGTAGCGGTCATTGATGTAACGACTGGCCATTTCCGCGGCCGCTTTCAGAGCCTTGTCGGTAAAGCGCAGATCGTGATGTTCCTCGTAACGGGTCTTCAGGCCTTTCAGAATCTGGTAGGTGGTATCAACATCAGGTTCTTCGATATCGATTTTCTGGAAACGGCGGGACAACGCCCTGTCCTTTTCAAAAATGCCGCGGTACTCGTTGTAGGTTGTCGAACCAATACAACGCAGTTTGCCTGACGCCAGAATCGGCTTGAGCAGGTTCGATGCATCCATGACGCCACCGGATGCGGCGCCGGCACCGATGATGGTGTGGATTTCATCAATAAACAGGATCGCGTGTTCGCGCCTGTCCAGATCAGCCAGCAACGCCTTGAAGCGTTTTTCAAAATCGCCGCGATACTTGGTCCCCGCCAGCAGTGCGCCCATATCGAGAGAAAAAATCACGGCATTGTCCAGCACATCCGGCACATTGCCATCGACAATGTGCTTGGCCAGTCCTTCCGCGATTGCGGTTTTACCCACACCGGATTCGCCCACAAACAACGGATTGTTCTTGCGGCGCCGTGACAGCACCTGAATCAGACGCGTGATCTCTTTCTCACGACCGATCAGGGGATCAATGCGTCCGGCCTTGGCCTCCTCATTGAGGTTGGTCGCAAAACTTTCCAGCGGTGATGGCGCTTTCTCACCATCTGCATGTTCTGTCTGCAGCTCCTGTTCCGTGTCATCACTCAGACCGGGAGCCCTGGGAGCGCCATGAGTGATGTAGTTCACCACGTCACCCCGACTGACGCCCTGCTTACGCAGGAAATAAACGGCCTGGCTTTCCTTTTCGCCAAAAATAGCAACCAGGACATTTCCGCCCGTCACTTCACGCTTGCCAGAGGACTGCACGTGGAAAACAGCACGCTGGATGACGCGCTGAAAACCCAGGGTCTGGTCAACTTCGGGATTGATTTCCGGCTCAGCAATGATGGGAATCTGGCTATCTACATAATCGAGCAGATCGGCACGCAAGGCTTCCAGATCGGCATTGCAGGCCAGCAAGATCTCCCTGGCCGATGAATCATCAATCAAGGCCAGCAGCAGGTGTTCAACGGTGATGAACTCGTGCAGTTTGCTGCGCGCTGTATTGGCGGCAATGTGGAGTGTGTTTTCAAATTCTCTGCTAAACATGTTTCCTGCTCTTTCCAGGTAAGGCCTGGTTTATGCCTGGGTTATGGTCTGCACGAATATGGCAGCGGCTATGTTGGGTTGTCAGGTACGTTACTGTTCTGGACCGGCGCTGATGGCGAGTTGTCCGCAGTGCCACTAAATGTTAACCAGTTGTTAATCAGTGGTGGATATTCGTGTTCAATCGCCGTGCAGCGATTCAATCATCCACTT
>Ga0181564_10005732_pt1 | contig 10270 bp, 6 predicted proteins | sample 011ome_24_FD_134512 | JGI IMG/M metagenome (GOLD analysis project Ga0181564, IMG submission 134512) | Coastal salt marsh microbial communities from the Groves Creek Marsh, Skidaway Island, Georgia - 011513CT metaG (megahit assembly) | ecosystem: Environmental > Aquatic > Marine > Intertidal zone... | reverse complement strand
GGTCACTTCCTCCACACGCACGTCGTGCGTGACCAGAGCGAGTTTCCCGACGACGCGTCTCGTTTCGTTGAACGTCGGCCGTTTCGTCGCGAACGGCACGCGGCGCACGCGCGCGTCGTCGCGCGACAACGGCGCTTCGACGCCGGAAAAAAGCGTCCGCTCGTCTGTTTTGGACGCGCTCACGAAAATAAGAGACGCGGTGTGAATCGTTTTTCGCCAAACGGGATCGACGAGAAACAGCTCTCGAATTTCCCGTTCCAGCGCCGCCTCGTTCGCGCGCCGCACGCTGCTTCCCGCGGATTTGATCGTCTTACCACCGCCGTCCGCGCCGCTCTGCCTTCCGCCGGCTTTCGCGCGAACCACGTACCGGTGGAAGGTTTTGCGCGCCGAGGTGGCCGCCGATGGAGGCACGAGATCCGTCAGCGTTTTCGTTTCCTTCTTCGTCACGAAACACGTGGGGTCGAACGCGGTCGCGGCGAAGTGCCCGCCGCGCGCCAGAATGACGACCCACGGGCGGTCGCGGTCGACGCCGCCGCGCGCGTCGCGCAACGCGGCGAGCGCGGCGACGGGGTCGAGATCGCGCGACGACGAAGACGAAGACGCGAGACATCGCCAAACCCCGAACCTCGAACCGTCCTCGGCTTCGACTACCATCTGTGCGTTCTCAGTTAGTCGAGACCCGTTTCGAGACCCCCTCGAAGACACGCTTCCAACGACGGCGCTCGTCGTTTCTTTTTCTTTGATTAGTGAGGAATCGTCGTCGGAATCGGAATCGTCCGAGCCGGAGATGGAGCTCAGGTCGCTCCCCTCGTTCGTTCGCAGCATGGCTTCGAACTCCGCCTCCGTCACGGGCGCACGCCCGTCACGCAGCCGCCGCCTGTTGTGCCGGTGGAGGTCGCTGCCGTGATGCTCGCGCATCTCGCGCGCGCTGCTGAACCCGAGCTCGCGCCACGCGTCCACGCGCCCGACGCGCGGCGCCCCCGCGGAGATCTCGACGGAAAACGGATCCGAGGAGGCCTCATCTCCGCGCGCGCTCGTGGACGCGGACGCGGCCCCGCCGCGCCCGAGCACGCGAGCCACCGGCGCGACCGTCCACAGCGTGCGCATCGCCATCGCCGCGGTCGCCCCCCGAGGACCTCACGCACAACCCCGGCGCCGAGCGTTCTGCGCTGCCGCGCGTAGGGTTTCTTTTCACGCAACGCAGCGGCGTACGGAGTCGAGAGAGAAGGAGTAGGACAGGAGAACGAAAGCGCCCGGAATTTCGTCTAGAAAAAATGCGTTGCAGGTTTTGATCGCGGAGATTTCAAAGTCGTGCCCGAAATTGAAAGCGAAGCCGATTCCCGCCACGAAAGCATATCAGGGTCGCGGAAGATTCGCTTTTAGCGAAAATTTTATGGCTCCCCGCGCGCCCCGTGTGCGGGGTGCCGACGCGGCAAGGCTTTTTCGCTTTTTCACGCGCACATTCCCCGCCGCGCGAACCTCCGCGTCCTCCGCACCTCTCCCCCGCTCACGCCATGTCCTTCACCGTCGCCGCCAACGCCTCCATGGCCAAGGTCTCCGTCAAGCCGCGCGTCTCCGCGACGCGCGCCAAGTCCGCGCGCGTCCCCGGCGTCGCGGCCCGCGCGTTCGCTAGGGTAACGCATTTCTTCAAGAAGAGCGACCCCTGCGTCGGGGACTGGTGCGAAGAATCTTTCGACGACCCCTGCGTGGGCGACTGGTGCGAGGGCGCGCTCGATGACCCGTGCGTCGGAGACTGGTGCCCCGAGGGGTTCGGCGCCAAGAAAGCCGACCCCTGCGTCGGGGACTGGTGCCCCGAATCCTTCGTCGAGTGAACGCGCGACGACGAGCCGAGACTTATCTCAACGCCGACCGTCCCGAGAAAACTAACCTTTCCACTCGACGTCGGTCGCGTAATCGTCGCGCGGCCTCGACCGCGCTCGTGAGCCGAGCGCCGCGTCGTGGCCGCGCCGCGCCATCGAGAGTGTTTGCATTGTATACCGTAAAGTCAAGACGGGGTTATCCACGGGAATCGCGTTGTTGTATTAAGACCTCCCTTACCCCGAGTCCACATCGCGCGTCAGGTGGTTCGGTCGCCGCCGCCCCGTGTCGTGCGTTCCGTGACTCGACCGATGATCGTGGAAATATAGCCGGAGGGGGCGCGCGAGAACCGAGCCACTCGCTCGGTCGCGGCGCGGCATGCTCGTCGCCCGCGCGGCGACACGCGACGCGTGCGGGGTCACGCCATGTCGCGCTTCGCGGTCACGCACCACGTGGACACGCGTGCCTCGAGCGCGGCACGTCGTCGCCCGCGGTGTTTCCCTCGACGAAGCGAGCGAGGAGGCGCACATCCATCTTTCCGTCGTCGCGCGCGTCCCCGGCGCGCACGCGGGCGCGGTGCTGGCGGTCGCCGCGCTGGACGACCCCGACCCCGACGCGCGGTTCCCCTGGTTCGTCAGCACGTCCGTGGACGGCACAGTCTCCACGTGGCACGTCGAGGAGCGCGGAGCCGGCGGGATCGAGCTCGTCCGCGACGCGTCCTTCGGCGACGACGACGCGCCTTGGTGGTGCCTCGCCGTGGATGACGAGTGGCTGTTCGCGGGGACGCACGGCAGGAAGGTGAAGGTGCGGCTCGCGGTGGACGCTGACCTGGAGAGCCTCCCGGGCGCTATCGCGAACCACACCGGGTGGGTGCGGGCGCTCGCGTCCGTCCGCAAGACGCCGCGCGAGCTCGAGCGCGCTCGAGCTGTTCGTCCGCGAAAAGCCAGTCCGCGAAAAGCGAAAAGCCAGTCTGCGAGCGCGGCGGCGGACGACGCCACCCCGCCGCCGACCACGGGGGACGCGTGGCGTTTCAGCGCCGCGTGCAACGTCGTGCGCGTGTGGCAGGACAGCTTCGCGTTCGACGAGGACGACGAGGACGACGAGGACGACGGCGCCGTCGCGGACGTCGGCTCGGCGCGCATCTTCACCGGCGACATCTTGTGTTTGGCGGGCGTACGCGCGTCGTTTCGCGGCGAGCGCTTTTTGATCGCCGGCGTCGCGGACGGAACCGTGCGGGGCTGGCGCGTGCGCGAGGCACCTGAGGCACCTCTCGGCACAGACGGTTCTCTCGGCACAGACGCACCTGTCATGCTTCCCATCCGCGAATTCGCGGATCTGCGCGGCGGGCGCGTCGCCGCGCTGTTCCCGCTATCGGAGGCGTTTCCCGACGACGACGTCTTGTCCCGTTTCGTCGTCGCGGGGTGTCGCGACGGCGCGCTCGGGTGCGTGGACGCCGAGACCATGCGCGTGTCGCCCAGAATCGCCGCGCACGAAAGGCGTCGTAGTTCGGAAACCGAGACGCGGCGTACCGAAGGCGTCGCGTGCGTGTGCGCCGGACCGGCGAACACCGTCGCGTCCGGCGGCGACGACGGGATCGTTCGCTTGTGGCGCCCGCGCGTACGTCGCGAACGCGAAGTCGGTGATGAACCTATTAACACTTTCAGTACGTGTGTTGTTCTGGAGCCCTGCGGAGGTGATATAGATACTGTTTGTCCCGATGCGTTGACTGATGACACAAAAATCGAAACGCGGTCGCACGGCGATCGCGCCTCGCCGTCGCACGGCACGCGGTGTCTGTGCGCGGTGCGCGACAAACGCTCCGGCGAATGCTTCGGCGCGCTGGCGGGGGACGAAGCCGGAGGGCTCGCGCTGTACATGTAAAAAATACGTCGTCCCGAAGACGTCGTCCGCGACGGGGGTCGTCTCTGTGTTTGTATGATTACAATACTCTCGATCATCATCGGGATCTGTCGACGCTTAAAACCGCCGATACGGTCGACGCTTAAAACCGCCGTCGGAGACGAAGCGTATAGGGGCCTCACGCCGCCTTGGCCTCGCCTCGTTTCTCCGCCGCTCGTTTCCGCCGCGCCGCGCGACGTCCGACGGTTTCCGAAAAAATCACCATGCCCAAAACGGTGAGGTGCGGCAGGAAGTACACCGAGCCCCAGGCGGCCATGCACTGGTCGTACGTGACGAGCATGAACGCGCCGCACAGGTAGTTCAACCCGACGGTGGTCAACACCCAGTGCGGGAAGTCGATGAGGAAACTCCACCGTCGCGGGAAGTGGTCGCGCTGCCACCGGTACACGCCTTTGCTGCCGTGCACGAAAACCGCCGAGGAGACGAAGAACAGCCAGTACCCCGCGTAGAGGCCGTGCCACACGCCCGAGATGACCTGCGTGAGCAGAAGTTGCGCGAATCCCGGTCGGGAACCCTCAGGCGTCGCGCGGTCGTACACGTAGTGTCGCAACCACATCCCCGTCTTGACGTTCCAGTTGTGCGGGATCTGAACAAACGTCGCCGCTTTCTCCACCCCCATCGGCTTGACGTTGCGAGCCACGTCCCACCGCGGTTCGCGCGTTTGTTCGTCGTACCCCCCGAACCCCACGCCCGACGCGACGCACGCCGCCTCCGCCCAGACCCAGCAGAAGAAGTACTTGCCCCTGGAGCCCTGGCCCAGGATGTGCAGCTCCCAGAACTTGCGCCACAGCGGCCGCGCCGACCAGGCGGGGTCGAGGTAGGTGTTGTCGATGGTGTACACCTGCATCACGAAAAGGTGCACGAAGCAGAAGAGCGACGAATAGGCGACGAGCCACAGCGAACGCGCGTAGCGGCTCCGTAAAGCCGGGGGGTCCATTTTCCCTTCGTTCGTGACTTCGTCCTTACCGCCGTAGTGGCCTTTACCGTGCAGCCAGTCGTGGTACTCGCGGAACTCGATCGCCGGACCGACCACGAGCGTGCACGGGAACATGAGCCACCCCGCGTACTCCAGCGGGTCGGGTAATTCCTCGACGGCGACGCGTCGTAAGTGCGCGTTGCGCTTCGCAGTGTCGCGAACCGCGCCCGCGTCCATGTAGTTTAGCGCGCACGCGGTGACCTTCAACGTCAGGACCATGAGCAGGCCGGTGATGTCGATGTTGCCCGCCTTCCAGCTCTCGCCCGACGCGCTCGTGGCGTGGTAACGGATGAGGTACCCGAAGCTGCCCGCGAAGACGACGTAGCCGCACCGCCGGCGGTCGAGCCCCATGGCGAGGTACGACGCGGCGCCCATGTACAGGCACGTCACCGTGCTTCCCCCGAACGCGAAGTACGACAGCGCCGTGCCGGTGGCGAGCGAGTACAGGTTCTTGGCGAACGCGCCCGGCACGGCCGCGAACCCGAACCCCAACGGCAACGACGCGAAGAGCGCGAGCGTGAAGAGCACCGTGCCGGGGGGCAAGCCCGTGGCGCCCGCGAACGGACGCACGATGTTCTGCTGCCACTCCGCCATCGAGGCGTACGCGAGGTCGGACATGATCCGAGGCGCGCGTGCGGACGTCTCTACCGTCCGAGCTTGGAAACCGAAAGAAGCGCGCGTCGTGGTCTGCGTCTGCGCCATCCACGTCGGTTCCGGTTGGGTTTTCGGGAAGTCAATCGATGCCGAACGAGGCTCGGTTTTACGAGAACGGACGTTTTGACCCTCGCGTTCATCGCGAACGCTTCGATTTCCGCGCGATGAGCGAACGCGCGTTTCGATCGGTCGGACCGGTCGACGTTCGCGCCGCTCATCGCGAACCAAAGATTCGCGATCTCCGAATCTTCGGACGTGCCACACAAGCGTCGCGAGAAGCCATTCACCGCGCGGCGCGGCATTCCTCTCGACGCGCCGACACGAGTTCCGAGACGAAGATGGCGTCCCTCTCCTCCGCGGCCTCCACGCGCGGCGTCGCGCTCCCGCGCGGGTCGCTCACGTCCAAGACCACCTCGCGGTGCCGCGCTTCCTCCCTCGTCGTCCGCGCGGAGGACAAGATGGCGCGCAACTCCATCGACCTGTCCAAGCGCAAGCTGGACAAGGGCACGGGCGCGCCCGTGAACGTGACGTTCATGGGCGCGGGCGGGCAGGAGGTGGTGGTGCAGTGCCCCGAGGACCAGTACATCCTCGACGCCGCCATCGATGCGGGCCTCGAGCTGCCGTACACCTGCCGCGGCGGCATCTGCGGCGCGTGCGTCGCGCGGTGCACGCAGGGCCCCTCCGGGATCGACCACCGCGACATCACGGACCTGGAGTTCACCCTGGACGAGGACGAGCAGGCGGACGGCCTGGCGCTGCTGTGCATGTGCTACCCCGTGGGCGACATCACGCTGGAGACGCAGAGCGACTGGGGCATGCGCGTGGGGGAGTGGAAGGGCGCCACGGGGGAGATCTCCGGCCGCGAGCCCACCAAGCTCATGACCGGCGAGCTCAAGGGACTGTGACGAGGTGAAGGATCGATCGCCTCTTTGATGAGAGTCTTTCGCGACCTCGGGCCCTCCCTCGGAGCTAGGATATAGGCGGAGGATGAACCGCGCGCGGAAATCTCCCGTTCATCATCGTCCACGAGACGCGTATTATGATACATACGCACACAAAACGTTCACGAACGAACGGTAGCTATCGACACGCCACGGGCCCGTAGCGTCGTACGCCGCCGGGAAGTGTCCCTAAACCCAAATCGCCTCCCTAATAAACACGAACAGAACACGCGTCTTCGCCATTCATTCACAGGTACGGGTCCTCCTCCTCGAGTGTCGTGTCGAGCGCGGAATCCTCCGAGACGACCGCCGCGTCGTTTCGACCGCCGCTTCGGGACGTCGCGCGTTGTCGGGCGAAACGCGTCGTCGGGCGCTCCGAAGAAGCTTCGGACGCTTCGGACGCTTCGAAAGCGACGCGCGCGCGCCCCCCGCTCGAAGACGCGTTCGTCCCGTTCGTCGCGCCCGCCGGCGGCGCGACCGTCTCCGTCGCGAAAATCTCCGTCGCGTCGCGTCGAGTCGCGCCGTTCGACGCGAAAAACGACGAGCTCGCGCTCGCGCTCGTTCCGACGCCAGCCTCCGATCGCGCCGACGCGAGATCCACCCACCGCTGCTCCTCCGCGCTCACGCCCGAAGCGGCGCGCCGCTTGAGCGCGGCGTACATGCGCTGGCGCGCGGCGCGCAGCTGGTCGCGCGTCTCCTGCGACACCGCGCCCGCGCGCGGCGGCGGGCCCGGCCGGCGCAGGCGCGACGACCCGCGGGAATCGCGGGACCCTTCCGAGGCGGAGGCGGCGGAGGCGTCGCGCGTGTCATCAAGGTCATCAAGAACGTCCGAAGACGGAACGCGCGCGTCTCGCCGCGACGCGCCCTTCTCGCCGTGTCTCGCGTGTTTCGTTTCGAAAGCGTCATTCGTTCCCGCGCGAGGTTTCAAAGTCTCCTCGAGAGACGCCGCGACGCCATCGCCGTCGGTTTTATCGGTTTTAACGTCTCCGAGCGCCGACGCCTTCGCCCTGGCTTCCCGCCGCGCCGCCGCGCGTGCCGCCGCGCGCCGTCGCTCGGCGCGCTCGTCCGCGAGCCAGTCCTCGATCATCCCGCGCAGCGTGAGGTTGGGCACCACCCGCGAGCGCTTCAGGCGCCGTTTCGTGGAGGGCTCCGTGTGCTGGTGCTCGAGCCACTGCATCAGCGCCGACCGCTCGTAGGAAATGCCCGCCGGCGTCACCGCGGGCTCGCGGATCACGCACAGCGTGATCGGACACCGGAAGTGCCGCGGCGCCTTCTCCTCGTCCAGCCACTCGGGAAGACGCACCGGCTCCGGCCAGTGCGACGCGGGAGCGGAGGGGACGACGCCGGCGTCGGCGCGACGAGCGGCGCGCGCCGCGTTCGGCGAAGCGGTCTCGCCGCCGAGCGGCTGCGTGTTCAGTCGTGCGAAAAAACCTCGTCGTTCCATTCGTCGTTCCAGGGTGTCGTTCGCGTTCGCGACGCCTTCGGGCGTCGGCGCCGGCGACGGCGACGTCACGATCCCGACGTCCGCGACGTCGGCGTTCGCCGTCCGCGCGGCAGCCTCGGCGGCGGCGCGCGGCGCGCCGAGTTCGGATTCGACGCCGACGGCGCGATCGACTCTTCTCGTCGTCGGCGACGAGCCACTTCTGTCGACATATATCGCGGCGTCCGCTCGATACGAGCGGTCGTCGCGGAGCGTCCTGAACGGAGACGAAGGCGTCCGATCCGAACCGATTGAACCGGTCTCAAAGTCGTACGCCTCGAGACCCTCGAGACCCTCGAGACCCTCGAGACCGTCGTCCTCGAAAAATCCCCCGCGCGGCGGCGCGCCCCGACGCCGCGCGACGCCCGCGCGTGACCCCTCGAGCCACCGGCGCGACCCGGGTTCGCGGCTCGTGACGTACCACGCGCGGTACAGCACGCGAAACGCGGGGAGGCACGCCGCGCCGAAAAAAAGAAGCGCGGCGTCGAAGCGCGCCGCTAAACCCGACCGGAACCGCGACGCTCCAGCTGACAAAAAGCCTCCTTCGACGACTGAATATCCCGCGAAGGATACGGAAACGACCGATACGGAAACGCTCCCGGAAACGCTCGATTTAAGCGCGCGCTTCGCGAGCGCCACCGCGCGTCGCGCGCGCGCCGCTAAGAGGAGCGCTTCCAGCGTCGCCGCGCGCGCCGCGCCGGGAACCACGCCGCGGGATTTTACGATTCCGTACGCGGGGGTTTTCCCGAAATCCAACGCGCCGTGCGCGAGCTCAGCCGCCGCCGCCGACGCCTTTTCAAAAAGGGCGATGATCCTCCGACGCAATACCCACCGACTCGCACGCGCGACCCTAGACTCGATGCCAAGCGTTCGTCGCGTGGCGTCGTGACGGGCGGCGGCACGCGCGGCGGCGCGGCGCCTGCGCGTCGGGCACTCGTACCAGCGCCGGTACAGCTCCAGCGAGCCCTGGCACCACATGCCGACCAGCGCGAACCCAAACGCCGTCGCCGCGGCGCCTTCGAAGCAGTCCAAGCCCCACAGCTCGTGCGCGCGGAGCGCGAGCACGACGCCGGGACACAACATGAACAGCGCGAGCGGTAACGCGCGCACGACATAATACGTGTCGTCTTCGTTTAAGACGACGTCTTCGTCTTCGTTTCGAAACGAAGCGTCCGAACGCGCGCTCTTTGTCGCGTCGTTTTGGAGTTTTGGGTTTTGGAGTTCTTCTCGCCGCGGCGCTCGCTTCCGGCGCTCGGCGACGCCCACCAGCTCGGCGACGGCGCCTTCGCCGAACAGAAGGTCGCGCAGCACGCGCAGCCGCGGGCAGTTGGCGAGACCCAAGACGTCCACAGTTCGAGAGAACCGAGGGGCTTTTTGATGAAAACCGACCAATCTCGATTCGTCATCGCTCGCGTCGTTTTCGTCGTCTTCGTCGTCTTCGTCGCCGCCGCGCCGCCACGCCGCGAGGGACGTTCGTTCCTCCGCCTCGACGCGGCTGAACGCGAACGAGGAGGCGTCCACGCGAAGCCTTCGCGCCGGTAACCCTGAAAACCCTGAAAACCCTTTTGAAAAACCGAGCGCATCGCGAAACCCCGTCGCGTACCCGGAAACACCACCAGAGAGTGAATCCCGCGGAGTGGGTCCCTCGGAACGGCCGTTCGACGATGGCGTCGCGGCGACGACGCGGCGCGTATGCGACTCGAGCGCGAGATTTTGGCGTCGCCTTTGAGACTCACCTTCGAGACTCGTCGACTCGCTCTTCGTCATCGTGTCGCGGTCGTCACGGACTGTGCCGCACGAGGCGGCTTGAACGGAGGCTTTCCCGAACGAGCCCGCGAGTCGACGCCACCGGCTCGCGCGCGCCGTCTCGTCCGTCGGCGCGAACGGCGCCGCTTTCGCTTTCGCGACGCTCGCGACGCTCGCGAACGCGCCGTCTCCTCCGTCCGTCTCGGAAGCGGACGCGCTCCCGAGAACGAACGCGCCGGACGCGCTCGTGGCGTGCGCGGCGTTGGAGACGAGCGCGCCGACGAGTACGCCGGTCAGCAGGAGCCAGCGCGAGCGCGCGCGTTCGTGGCCCCGCCCGCGCGCGTCCCGGACGCCCGCGCGCGTGGGAGGCGCGGGCGAAGGCCCCGAGCCGACGGGGGCGTTCGTCAGATTCGCGTCTCGGGGCGCGTTCCGGGCGCGCGCCGCGTGCGCGTCGCCGCGCGCCGTCTCCGCCGGAGCCGCAGCGACGACGGGGGCGTCCATGGCGAGGAGGGCTCCGCGCGCGCGACCTGCGCCGACGCCGCCTCGCACGCCGGCGGGGCGCGAATCTCTGGTGACAGGATTTTGACAATCACAGTAAAGAAAAAGCGAAGAAAGTAAAGACGACGAGTGTTTTTTTGAAGACTAAATAACCATGTGACTACGTACTCGCTTCTAATACTATTTTCCCCCAGTCACCCCCTAAACCACGTCCTCACGCCCGCCCAGAACCTTCGC